>Ga0193959_1001128_pt1 | contig 10720 bp, 8 predicted proteins | sample FB_2_MG_FD_140333 | JGI IMG/M metagenome (GOLD analysis project Ga0193959, IMG submission 140333) | Microbial mat bacterial communities from the Broadkill River, Lewes, Delaware, United States - FB_2_MG | ecosystem: Environmental > Aquatic > Freshwater > River > Microbial mats | place: USA...
GATAAATCACCGCAATATCCCATACCAATTTCTGCTCCTGCATCTATCAAAAATAAATCATCTTTTTTTAGAGTATTTCCATGAAAATGATTGTGTAAGGTTTGTCCGTTAACAGTCGCTATCACAGGAAATGATGTATTACCACCTGAAGCCATAGCTACATTATGAACAGCGGCATTAATTTGAGCTTCAGAAATACCTGGTTTTGCCATACGCATTGCCAACACGTGCATATCAACACTAATATTAACAGCTTTGGTTATTTGTGAAACTTCTTCTGTTGTTTTATAATTTCGTTGATTAATTACAGCTTTAATTAGTTCTACTGAAGCTGACTTTTGTTGCTCATTTGGCAAAACACCAAGCCATTCAAAAAGTTTAATTTTATTTTCGGATCTATATGGCGGAAGAAAATGAATTTTCCGCTTCTTTTTTGAATCACTTTTTAATGTATTAATCAATTGGTTTTCTGAACCAGATTTTGAAACTCCCACTTCAAAAGCTTGAGAAGCAATTGTAGGTTGTGCCCCCATCCAAACAAAATCTTCAACTGTAAAATCGTTTCCAAAAATCCATTCTTCATCAGAATCACAATCTAAAACCCCAGTTAAATTGGGCCTGTTTATGCCGAAAAAATATAAAAATGAACTATCCTGTCTAAAATGATACGTATTGTCCGTATAGTTCATTGGACTTTCTTCATTTCCTAAAAGTAAAATTAAACCAGAGCCAACTGTTTTTCTTAATTTTTCGCGTCTTTTAATGTAGGTTTCTTTTGTAAACATCTTATGATTTTTAAATACAATGACAATTTCAAATTTAGTTTAAAAAATGAATCAAAATGACACAACCGACAATCAATAATTATCAGTTCCAAATACTATATTCACAAATTAACAGCATCTCTCAAAATTTGAATAAACTTTAGTTCATCAAATTTCTCCAATGATTGTACTTGAATTGACCGTACATGTTTACGCTTATTATAATTTTTAAGTTGAGGATGTTTCTCTTCTAATAAAACACCTTTCATAAAAGCAACATCAACAAAGTTTGTTCCCTTTAATGTATTTAAATAGAGTAATGGTTTATTATTTAAACTATAGAAAGGAATTTTATAACTAAACTTCTCTTCAATTTCTGGTATAGATTTGAACACAACACTTCTAACATAAAGCATAATTGACTGGTATGGTTCATTTTGATTGTAGATGTATTGCTCAACTGGATTCATAAAAAAAGCACCAACAAAATTAATTTTGTTGGTGCTTCAATATACTAATAATTATTCTGTTTTACCCGCATTTGGTATGTCCACAATTTTTACATTTTAAGCATCCTTCTTCATAAATCAACCCATCAGGATCTCCACATTCCACACATTTTTTATCTGCAGCTTGCGTTCCGTCAACAACAAATTGCTTTAAGGTACGAGCAATACCGTTTTTCCAAGTATTAATATTTTCATCATACATATTTAAATTGTTAATTAAATCAACAACATAAGGAATTGGCATACCGTGACGTAATACTCCTGAAATCAATTTAGCATAGTTCCAGTATTCTTTATCAAATGTTCTAGATAAACCTTCTAAAGTAACTTTGTACCCTTGTTTATCTAAAAATTGGAAATCGTAACGAGACTTTCCTTCATCATCTCTATTTTTAATTACCCAACCTTTTTCAAGCCAAGTTGGTAAAATAAATGCATCCTCAATTTTCCCAGTAAACACCTCATAAGGTCTGTTATTAATTAAACCAACAACTGCTACCCATTTATCGTAATCATTTTGGAAACGAACTACTTTAGCTTCAATTGACTTTGGTCTTTTAGGAAAAATAGTTTCTGCAAAGCATTCATCATTTTTCTTTTCTTTCTTCTTATCATTTGAAACAAGAATTCCACTTCTAGATCCGTCTCTATAAACTGTAATACCTTTTAAACCTTTTTTCCAAGATTCAATATAAATATCACCAACTAAATCTACTGACACATCAGAAGCAAGATTAATAGTTGAACTAATTGAGTGTGTTGTATATTTTTGAACCAATGCCTGCATTTCTACACGCTTTTTCCAATCTATTTCAGGTGCCGTAGCTCCTGCATATGGACTTTCATTAATATCCGTTTTACCGGTAACATCCATCCATTGTTTTAGTTTTTGATGATACACATCAAACTCTTCAAACGCATCTCCCATATCATCAACATAATCAACAGTTGCATTGTCATCATCTTGATTTACCTTTCTTCTTCTTTTATATGATAACAAGAATACTGGTTCAATTCCCGATGAAGTTTGTGCTAACATACTTAAACTACCTGTTGGTGCAACAGTACTAATAGAAATATTTCTTCTTCCGTATTTCATCATTCTATTATAGATTTCAGGAAAATCCTTTTCAATCATCTGAACAAATTCAGAGTAATTTTCTATTTCAGGGTTGAAAACTTCAAATTTTCCACGAGTAATAGCCATATCAATACTACTATCAAACTCACCTCTAAATTTGGTTTTCATTATCTCATCAACAACTTCCAAAGCTTCATCAGTATCAAACTTCTTACCCATTGCTGCCATTGCATCAGCTAAAGCAGTAAATCCAAGTCCTGTTCTTCTACCTTTTTTACCTGTTTTATATAATAATTTCCACGTATCTATTTCAACCTGTTTGATATCATTAGGCTCTTTATCGTGCATTATCTTATTGAAAATTTTATCAACAGCCTCTAACTCCAAATCAACTAAATCATCCATCAACCTTTGAGATTCATAAACAACTTCATATAATTTTTTATAATCAAAAGTAGCTTTATCCGTAAACGGATCTTTCACAAAACTATATAGGTTAATTGCAATTAAACGACAGCTGTCTCCTCCTTGCATAGCAATTTCTGAGCAAGGATTTGTAGAATCGTTTTTAAATCCAGGATACACCGAAGATGTTGAATAATAATGCTGACGATCCCAAAAAATCAATCCAGGTTCAGCGGTATTATGAGCACATTTAATAATGGTATCCCATAACTCTTTTGCTCTAATTGTTTTTGTATAAGTTGGATTTTCACTTTCAATTGGCCAACGTAAAGTATAATCTTCATCATTTACTACAGCCATCATAAATTCATCTGACAACCTCAAAGAAATATTTGCTCCGGTAATTTTTGTTAAATCTTGTTTTATTGTAACAAAATCTTCAATATCTGGATGCGCAATATCCATGGTAAGCATTAAAGCTCCTCTTCTACCATTTTGAGCAACTTCTCTTGTTGTATTTGAAAAACGTTCCATAAATGAAACTGCTCCAGTTGTTGTTCCTGCAGAATTAGAAACTTCAGCTCCATTTGGTCTTAAATTTGATAAATCAACTCCAACTCCACATCTTCTTTTAAATAATTGAGCTAATTGTTGATCTGTATGAAAAATTCCACCATAAGAATCAAAAACTGGTGGCACAACCACACAATTTGATAATGATGCAACAACATTTGTATTTCCCAAAGAAGACATCACACTTCCTTGCGGAATTGTATATTTAAAATCTTTGAATAACTCAAAAATAGCTTCTTCTGATAAAAATTTACGATTTTTACCATATTCAGATAATCCTTCCAAACTTTTTTCTTCACCAGAATATTTTTCTTCTATGCGAGCAAATTCTGTTGCCATTCTTCGATGCATATCTTCAGGTGTAGTTTCAAAAAACTCACCATTTTTATTCTTCATTGCATACTTGTTTATCCAAGTTGTAGCTGCAAGCTCATCTCCATTAAAGTACTTTAAAGCACTCTCTAACACTTCTTTATGCGTAAATATTTTAGGAAAGACCAATTGTTCTGCCATTTTTTAATATTTTTTTCTAAGTTGATTTATTTCAATAATAAAATTAATTATAATTAAGCCTAAATCGTCTTTTACTTGAATTAGTTAATAACATTTTATTGTTGAAAAGTTCATTTTTTTGCTTAATATTTTTTCTTACATTTAAGCTTGAACTAATTTTTTATAAATTGAATTCACAGTTTCACAACTTATCATTACAAGGTAAAACAGGTGTTTTAGCAGGACTTTTTTCTTTATTTTTTATCTATTTTATCAAGTATTTTATTAGTGAATTCAGTTATTCCAACGGTTTTTTTTCAGTTTTACCTATTTCATTTGTAGAGGTTATTTTAGTCGGAATTTCAGCAATATTCATACTTTTTTTATACGTTTTGATTGTAATTATCAATAAAAAAAGGAGAATAAAGAATCATATAACTGGATGGGAGGTTTCTTCTAAAAAAATTAGACTAATTTATTTAATAGGTTTAATTATTGGAGGAATTCTATTATTATTTTATCTGAAATATGGGTATCTCAAACACATTATTCCAACATCCATCTTTTTATATGGTGTAGCTTGTAAAATTGTAAATAAATTCACGAAAGGTAAAACCAACATTTTAGGAATGTTTTTTTTAATAAATGCCTCTATCTCTATTTTAGTTCCTAAGTACCAATTTCAATTATGGGCATTAAGCTTTGGAGTTTATCATATAATATATGGTGTTATATATTCAAAATAAAAAAAGGAAGTTATTTACTCCCTTAGCTTTCTCACCATATCTTCTAAACCATTTAATTGAATTTCATATACTAAATGTAACATTTCTCCAAATTTACCGCTAGGAAAACCTTTATTTCTATACCATACGATATAGTGTTCTGGCAAATCAATTAAATATTTCCCTTTATATTTTCCATAAGGCATTCTAGAATTTGCCAACTTCACTAATAATTCCTGTTGGCTATTCTTTTCCTTCAACATATTCCTGCAAATATTTAAATCTTCTTTTCAATTTTCCTTTACCGGCAACTCGTGCTCTTCTTAAAATCCCATCTTCATCATTATTAAAGAAAGAAGGTATTACGTAATCTGCAAAATTATCTCCAAAACCATCAGAAGCATCTTTAGGCAATTCACAAGGCAAGTTATCCACCGACATAACGGCTATTGCATTTTCATTTTGATAGTCAATTTCTTTTCCAGTTTTCGGATCATATCCATAAATTGGCTTTTCAATTGTGGACGGCCTAAGGGTTGTAACAATTGGACCAATATCACAACTTATATCTGCTACTACTTTAATTTTACAATCTTTTGATTTGGCATTTTCAGCAGAAAATATAATTGGTGCGCCATCTCCATAAAAATGACCAGCAATATATAAATCTGCCACTTTGGCAAACCTCATAAAGTTACTTTCATAAGCTCCTGGGTGCTCAAAAAAATCTTGTAAACTCTTGGTAAATCCATCCTTTCTTTTATTGTAATCTAAAGAGTCGATATTAACATAAACTGGTTCATCAAACGAATCATTTAAAAACTCGGTGATATTTACCTCACGAAGCTCCATTCCATCTAACATTTCTTTTGCTCCATGACCAACTCTACCACAACCAGATAATACTATTTTAATATTTGGAAGACTAATTTTTTTCAATTCATCAATTAAACTTTGTTGATTGTTTAATTCCTCAGCCTTTGGTAAATTAAAACAATTAAATTTCTTTCCATAAGCTCTTATTCCATTATAAGCACCAACAATACCTGCATAACGGCCAAAGGCTACAAGCCTTGCTCCCTTTTTATTTGTGATGACTTCGTGATCGTATAATTTTATTTTTTTATCTAAAATAGCCCTTAACAAATCTCTATTATACGATTGTTTTTTTATTGTATGCGAAAAGAAAAAGTATTCCTTTTTAGGAATAAGAAATTCAACAGGAACTTCCTTTACACCAAGTAAAACATCACAATCTGAAACATCATTAACAACTTCAATCCCTTCTTTTCTATACTCATCATCCTTAAAAACTCTAATATCCGAACTCTCAACTTTTATTTGTAATTGCGGATATTCTTTTAAAATTTCTTTACATTTTTTTGGTGATAATACAACTCTTTTATCAGGTGGATTTTTTCGTTCTTTTATGATTCCTATTTTCATATATATTATTGGTATAAATTTTGCGTAAGATATATTGAATTTAATGATATAACAAATAATTAAATTGGCAGATTTTTTTATACATTTGCCTTCTTTAAAAAGAACTTGTTCTTTGACTTATTGGGGACGACTGGTTTTGACTGCAAGGTCAATTAAACTAGAAGCATGTCGAGTAATGAAATAGCACTCGTAAATCTCAATTTCAAACTTTTAAACGGCGAAGATAACTACGCTTTAGCTGCTTAATCCGAATTATAGTAGGATGAGCCTCGGCACACAAGGTGTGCAAGCTGAATGCCCCCTGATAGCCTTGGTTAGCGGCGATCAATTTACGGGCATCGTAAATGTTAACATAGAATTACTAAGGTTTTGGTAGTAATTTGAAACTAAAAAAACTAAGCTTTAAGTGGGCTGTTTTCGGTCAGCTTATAGTCGAAAATTAATCGAAAAATAAACATGTAGAAACTACTTTGGTTGCTTGTTTGGACCCGGGTTCGATTCCCGGCGTCTCCACTATTATTTAATATACAATTACAATTGAATAAAAAAAATGAACTTTCTTTCGAAAGTTCACTTTTCAACAATTATTATCAATCAACATCTAAAATTTAATTCAGATTTTTTTCATTTTTAGCTAAAATACTCGTAAAAAATATATAGAGAGTTTTTAATTTGGATTCAATAATCTTACCACTCTTTAAGGTTTTACTTTTTATATTAATTATAAATTCAATATTCCTTTCATTTTCATTCAATAAATTAACCACAAACCAACCGTTAGGGAAGTAAACTTTCAATCCATTTATTTCCTCTTTTTGAAACAAGTCAAACTCACCTTTAACAAAATTTAGAAATTTTTCATAATCTTCAATATTGTCAACACTTTCATGTTTTATGAAATTATAATATGGAGCTTCAAATGAAATAGTCATTTTTAAATAATATTTTTAATTTCATCAATCAATCTATTTGCTAATACATCAGCATTTTGTTGTGATGTACTTTCTGTATAAATACGAATAATTGGTTCTGTGTTTGATTTTCTAAGATGTACCCACTCGGATTTAAAGTTAATTTTAACACCGTCTAGGGTAATAACATCTTCATTTCTAAATTTTTCGGCTATAGTTTGTAAAATTTCTTCAACATTTATTTCTGGTGTTAATTCAATCTTATTTTTACTCATAAAATAATTAGGATAGCTATCTCTTAACTTTTTACACGACATTCTTGATTTTGCCAAATGAGAAAGAAATAAAGCAACTCCAACTATTGAATCTCTTCCATAATGAGATGCTGGATAAATAATTCCTCCATTACCTTCTCCTCCAATAATTGCTTCAGACTTTTTCATTAAATCAACTACATTGACCTCTCCAACGGCACTTGCTTCATATTTTCCTCCGTGCTTTTCAGTGATATCTTTTAATGCTCTTGAAGAAGATAAATTTGATACAGTATTACCTTTTGTATTTCCAAGAACATAATCAGCACAAGCGACTAATGTATATTCTTCTCCAAACATAGAACCATCTTCATTAACTATAGCTAACCTATCAACATCAGGATCAACAACAATTCCCAAATCAGCATTTTTTGAAACTACTAAATTTGAAATATCTGTTAAATGCTCCTTTAAAGGCTCAGGATTGTGCGGAAATTGGCCATTTGGTTCACAGTACAATTCGATACATTCGACACCTAATTCTTGAAGTAAAGCGGGAATTGCGATTCCTCCTGTTGAATTCACTCCATCAACAACCACCTTAAACTTCGCTTTTTTTATTGCGCCTACATCAACCAATTTTAGTTTTAAAACCTCATTAATGTGCTTTTGAATATAATCTTTCCTTTTTTTATAAACTCCTAAATTATCAACTTCAGAAAAAGTATAAGCATTATTTTCAGCAATATCCAAAATTAAACCTCCTTCTTCTGCATTTAAAAATTCTCCATCCCCATTTAATAATTTCAAAGCATTCCATTGCTTTGGATTGTGACTAGCCGTTATGATAATTCCTCCATCAGCCTTCTCCATAGTGACAGCCACTTCAACAGTAGGTGTTGTAGATAAACCAATGTCGATTACATTAATTCCTAAACCTACCAAAGTATTTGCTACCAAACTACTTATCATTTTACCCGATATACGAGCATCTCTTCCAATTATAACGGTCAACTTTTCCTTATCTGATTGACTTTTAAGCCACCTACCATATGCAGCTGCAAATTTCACTGTATCAACTGGAGTCAAATTATTCGTTACTTCCCCTCCAATAGTTCCTCTAATTCCTGAGATTGATTTAATTAATGCCATTTAGTGTTTTAATAATTAATTTAATATTTCCAACGAACAAAGGCTTCCATAGCTGCGTAATGGGCTAGTCCTAATTGATCGTATAATTCTGCAGTTTCACTATTTCTAAACTCGGCTCTTTGCCAAAACTCTCGGCTGTCTGCTCCTTGAAAAACAACTCCATCTTTTTGTGATTGATGCTTAAAAATGCCATGACGTTTTTCCAATACCTGATCTGGCCCCATTGGTACCGCCATTTCAATCTCATCAATACCCCACTCTTGCCATGCTCCTCGGTAAAGCCAAACCCAACAATCTTTCATATAAGACTTCTTTTTAAGTCTTTTTACAGCCTCAAAAATAGCATCCAAACAAACTTTATGTGTTCCATGAGGATCTGCTAAATCTCCAGCAGCATATATTTGATGAGGTTTAATTTGATCAATTAAATCCATGGTTAGCTGTATGTCTTCTTCTCCAACAGGGTTCTTTTTAATAGTTCCAGTTTCATAAAATGGAAGATCCATAAAGTGAATTCTCTCATCGGAAAGACCTATAAAATGACTTGTAGCTCTCGCTTCTCCTCTTCTAATTAATCCTTTTAAATTTCGAACCAAAGGAATATCTATTTCACTCGTCTTTTTATTCTTTAAAAATTTTGTTGCTTCCTTAAAATTTTCTTCTGCTTCCGCTCCTTTAATCCCAAATTTATTGTTGTAATCACAAACAAAATATGCAAACCTCAATGCTTCTTCATCTGCTACTGCAATATTCCCTGAGGTTTGGTACGCCACATGAACGTCATGTCCTTGTTCCTGCAAGCGTTTAAAAGTTCCACCCATACTAATGATGTCATCATCAGGATGTGGGCTAAAAATCAACACACGTTTTCTTTCTGGAAGTGCTCTTTCAGGACGGTTGCTATCATCGGCATTTGGTTTTCCTCCTGGCCATCCTGTAATTGTATTTTGAAGCTTGTTAAATATTCTAATATTGATGTCATATGCTGGTCCCTGATCTGCTAACAAATCACTCATACCATTTTCAATATAATCAGCATCTGTAAGCATCAGTATTGGTTTCTTTATTTTAACTGCCAATCCTAAAACCGCTTTACGAATTAATTGATCCGTCCACACTACTTTTTCTACAAGCCAAGGGGTATCTATTCTTGTTAATTTGGATGACGCCTCTTTATCCAAAATAAATATTGCATTGTTATGCTCCTGTAAGAAGGATGCCGGAACCTGATTGGTCACTGGTCCTTCTGCAGATTTTCTTATGATATCAGATTTACCTTCTCCCCAAGCCATTAAAACAACTCGTTTGGCTTCCATTATCTTTTTAACGCCTAAGGTAATTGCGGTTCTTGGAGTATTGCTCAAGCCTTTAAATTCCTGACTCGCAGCAACTCTGGTAATATGATCCAAGGCTACCAGTCGTGTTTTTGAATTTTGAAGCGATCCTGACTCGTTAAACCCGATATGTCCATTTCCTCCTATTCCTAATACCTGAAGATCAATTCCGCCATAAGACTCAATTTTATCTTCATAAGCAGCACAATAATCTGCTATTTGCTCCTTTGTAAGGTTTCCATCAGGGATATTATAATTCTCAGGTAAAATATCTACTTTATCCAATAGCAGTTCTTTCATAAAGCGAACATAACTATGAATTGAATCTGGTTCCATTGGATAGTACTCATCCAGATTAAAGGTCACTACATTTTTAAAACTTAATCCTTCTTCTTTATGTAAACGCACAAGTTCTGCATACAGTCCTTTTGGTGATGATCCTGTTGCTAAACCTAAAACACACTTTTGATGTAAACTTTGCTTCGCTTTTATTAATATCGCAATCTCCTGTGCTACTTGTTTTGAAGCTGCTGTTGCATTTTCAAATACAACGGTATCTATGTTTTCAAATCTTTTTTCGAAGCCCGTAGACTTATCAATTTTACTTTTTATCATTCTAAGATTTTTTAGTTCGTTTTTATTTGGTTAGTTTTTTGTCCAGCTTTTATAATTATGACCCCAAAGAGCAAAAAATAAAATAATACTGTAACAAGGAATTAAAATCCAATAGCTACTGGTTGCTGAACTTGCCAAAGCTTCTGCTTCATTCATTCCACTGGCTATCAATTCATATTTATCAGAATCTACCAATCTTCCATACAATGGTGGAATAATTGCGCCCCCAGATATTGCCATAATCAATAAGGCTGAGCCTGTTTTTGTAAATTTACCCAAGCCTTCAAGTGTCAATGGCCATACTGCTGGCCATACCAAAGCATTGGCTACTCCTAAGGCTGCTACAAATAAAATTGAAGTCATTCCCGTAGTTAATAAAATACAAACACTAAATATGATTCCCAGCAAGGCACTTATTTTAAGAGCCGTTCCCTGCTTGATATATTTTGGAATTAAAAA
>Ga0193959_1001134_pt1 | contig 10695 bp, 8 predicted proteins | sample FB_2_MG_FD_140333 | JGI IMG/M metagenome (GOLD analysis project Ga0193959, IMG submission 140333) | Microbial mat bacterial communities from the Broadkill River, Lewes, Delaware, United States - FB_2_MG | ecosystem: Environmental > Aquatic > Freshwater > River > Microbial mats | place: USA...
CACCACGAAGTCGTCCGTCGCCATGTTCGCCACTTAACGAGCCTCGGTATTTTTTAACCAAATGGGCAACATCTTGGGCTATTTTTTTGAAGATCACAATGTGCTCTTTATCTTTTAAATTAAGAACAGGGCGTAAGTGTAATTCTCCCGAACCAATATGTGCATGATAAACACAGTCTAAATTATATTTATCAAGAATAACCTTGAAGTCGTCCATATAATCGGGCAGAAGCTCGGGAATTATTGCTGTGTCTTCAATAAGCGAAACAGGTTTAGCGTCGCCTTCAATATTCGATAAAACTCCTAATCCAGCTTTTCTAAGATTCCACACTTTTTTTGTGTCCTCGCCATATATAATAGGATAGGAGTAACCGAAGTTATTTTGTTTTAAATCGTCGATAAGTTGTTTTGTGGTGCTTTCTATCTCTTCAATTGTATGACGAGCAAACTCAATCATTAATATAGCACCTGGATCGCCCTCTACAAAGAATCTGTTTTTTTGCTGTTCAATATTCCCTTTTGTGCACTGCAGAATTAAATCGTCCATCATCTCAACAGCAGCAGGACTGTATTTTAGCGCTACCAAATTAGCTTTAAAAGCTTCTTCTTTAGTTTTAAAGTGAGCGCATAAAACACCAATGTTTTTGGGTGGTCGTTCTGTTAGGTTAAGCTTTATTGCTGTATGAAAAGTTAATGTGCCTTCCGATCCTGCCAGAAGATTGCAGAAATTAAATTTCTTGTTGCTTACCTCAAAAGTATCGCAATCGGCAAGCTGATCAATAGCATATCCTGTGTTACGTCGCTTTAAGTCGGGGTGCGGGAACTCGTTAAATATGTTAGAAATAGTCTCTTTGTCGGATAAAATATCTTTAATATTTCGGTATAGTGTACCTTCAAAATTGTTTAAGTTGCATTTTTGGTTGAATTCATCTTTCGATAATTCTCCGAAAACAGCCTCCGATCCATCGCTTAAGAATGTTGTTATTTCGGCAGTATGATCGCGCGCACTTCCGTACACAATAGAGTGTAGTCCGCACGAGTTATTACCAACCATTCCTCCAATAGTACATCTGTTGGCTGTAGATGTTTCTGGACCAAAAAATAGATTATAGGGCTTAAGGAAATTATTAAGCTCTTCGAGAACAACACCTGGTTCAACAATAACCCATTTCTCTTGAGTATTTACCTCGATAATATTTTTAAAGTTTTTCGAAATGTCTACAATAATACCATTACCCACAACTTGCCCTGCAAGCGATGTTCCTGCTCCGCGAGGAATAATTGGAGTGTTGTTTTTGTTTGCATATTCAATTACTAATTGAATATCCTTTTTTGTTTTTGGTACAACTATAGCAATAGGATATTCTTTGTATGCCGAGGCGTCGGTAGCGTATATTTTTATTGTAGTTTGGTCGGTATAAATTTCACCTTCGAATGATGGTATATTTAAGCTTATTGTACTTGCCATTTTTTGATTTTTTTGAAAGGCTAAAGGTACAATATTATTTACGAATTGATTTTTTAGAATAAAAAAAAGAGACTCTGTATTGAAGTCTCTTTGTATGTTCTATGCTAGTCCAACAGCCTTTTTAAATTCTATTAAATCCTCGGTGTTTAATATCTCTTCGGCTCTGTTTAACCATCTTTTTTTGGTTTTGTCTTGTTGGGCTTTTTCGTAGTATCTAATAAAATCGGGTAATTTACGAACGTACTCCGATCGAGTTTTTAGAACTTCCTGGTATTGTCGTTTATTAAAATACATAGTGTATACTTCGTGATCTGACAAAAAGTCTACCCTGTAATTATTTTGCTTTGACTTTTTTGTGTCTAAACGACCAATACATAGTCTGAAATTACTATGATAAGTTCCTTCATCTTTAAGACATTCCATTTTTCTGATTTTCCTACCTTCGTCTAAGGTGTATTTTCTAACGCCTTTTTCCATGAAGTGAGGAATATTATGGGCGTAAGTCTCTTTACCTTTAACAATTTTATTAGTAGCAAATTCGTCACCAAACATCTCAGCAGCCTTTTTGTTATAGGCTTCAGCAGCTTCTTCGGCGGTTTTAAATTCTGTTCCTAGAATATGAACTTTTCCATCGTAATAAATTTGAGCTAGAAAGTTACTTCCAGACACTGCTACCCCTTTGTAACCTGTTTTGTTGTAGTACGATTGTAATCTTGTTTTTTCGGAGTTGTTAATTCTTTTAAGGTTAGATAGTCTACAATCAAGTTTGTTACCATTCATAAAGAAAACAAGCTTTCTTTTTGGATCGGTAGGGATAAAATGTTCGGCAATAAGTTTGTGTAGGTAAATGGTAGTTAATTTACCTTGATGCCATTTTTGGTAAAAACCGTATCCCTGTTCATGAGCTCTAAGGTTCGAGATAATGTGAGGGTAGTTTTTCTCGAGAAAATCGTACACGTTGGCGTCAACTATGACTAACGTGTCGCTGTTTTTTAAAGGAATTTGTATTTGCATTTTGATAGCCTTTTGTTAACCTTACGGATAACATTTAATTATTTAGTTATAGTATCTGATTTTTTTCATATCAAGGGTAAATATATTAAATGAAATTTAATTACAAAAAAAAATATGCACATTGTTTTGTCTTTTTTTCTCTTAACGTCATATTATAAATGGTTAGTCCTCAATTGAATTATTTTAAGAAGTAATTTCTGGTTATTAATTGAAAAACAATTTACTTATCTGAAAGCGGGTTGTAAATAGGTGTTATTTTACTATTTCTTATTTTGCAAATAGTGTTTTGTGAAGTACATCTGGCTTGCTTTGGCATAAACAAGCCAGATATTAGTACTCCAAAAAAGTCCCGATTTTAACTAAAAATAGTTAATCTGTCACATGAGAACATTTGTATTTCTCATTGACGAGTACTTTGGCGGGAATAGAATCATAGGAATACGTTAAAAAAAACGATATCGATAATGCTCTTAAACCGCGAAAGCAATTATCATTCATCATTAAGACAGGTCTCCTGGCTTGCTTTGTTCTTCATAACCTTCCCAGTTTATAATAAACCAGTGGTGTTTTTTATGAAGAATTATTAAATAAAGCTTACAGTTGCGCGTCAGCTCACGTTTTTCACGTGATTCCCTTTTAAACTCAATTGAGTATCCTAATATAATATGTGAATGAACAGGTTGCTAAGATATGCAAAAATCTATAGATATAAGTTTATTATTTTAGAAAAAGAGTGTTGTTTTAAGTTTTTATACCGATCAATTGTTCTATGTTTTATTTCTGTGAATTTTGTTATTGGCAATTAATCTTTGCTATTTTTAACTCTCTAAAATTTTAACTCAAAAATATGAGAAGATTATTAATTATTGTTATCTGTTTTTCTTCGGTTATCGTTGCCCTAGCTCAGAGTAGTGAAGAAAAACTATTGAAAGAGTTTCATAACATTAGAAGTGAGCAGGTAAATGGATATGCCAAAAAACTTTGTGGAGTAGAGTTTAAGGGCAGGCTTTCGGGAACACCCGAATATATGAATGCTGCGCATTGGGTTGCAGATAATTTTTCTAAATGGGGTATTAAGCCTATTTTAAGCGACTCATCATATTTTCAGATGTTTAATTGTGGATATACTATAAGAGAGTCTGTTGGCGAATTGTCGGTTTTAGTTAAAGATAAAAAAGGTAATACAATAGAAAAGACTTTATCTTTTCCTGATGACTTTTTACCAGGCTCAAATTCTGGATCTGGCCTTATTGATGCAAATATTGTTTACGTTGGATATGGTATTTCTGCCCCTGAGTTAAAGTTTGATGAATATAAAAATGTTGATGTAAAAGGTAAAGTTGTAATTATAGAATCGGGTGTTCCATATTCAGGTAAAGATAAAAGTCAAATTGAAGAGTGGAGTAAATATGTTTCAGCCAAATATAAAGTTGATAATGCAATAAGTCATGGAGCAGTAGCAGTATTACATGTTGGATTAGTTGCCAAGCCAGGATATCCATATAATGAAAATATTGTTTATGCTCATATTGGTGATCATATAGTTTCGGAGTTGTTCTTTGGAACAAACAAAAAATATAATTATCAAAAATCTTTGATTAAAAAGTCATTGCGACCAGCATCAGTTGAAATTCAACACCGAATTAAAATTTCTGCTGAGACAACTCATATTACCAATGGTGAAGTTTGTAATGTAATTGGTGTGATTGAAGGCTCCGATCCCATTTTAAAAAACGAGGTTATTATTCTTGGAGCTCATCTCGACGGGCAAGGAAATCCTGGTGCTCTTTTTCCTGGAGCATTAGATAATGCGTCGGGTGTTGCTAATGTGATGGCTACTGCTAAGGCTTTATCTTCGATGGAAGAGAAACCAAAACGTTCTATCCTATTTATTCTTTATGGAGGCGAGGAGGAAGGTCTTCTAGGAAGTGGATATTATGCCGATAATCCTCTATTCCCCTTAAATAAAACTCTTTGTGTAGTGAATATGGATATGGTTGGTAATGGTAGAGGATTTGTTTTGACTAGAGTTGATGAGTATCCATTGCTAAAAAAACATTTTGTTGAATCAAATAAAAACTATTTACATAGAACACTTCGAACTAGCAGCGAAAAGCGTGGAGAAGGTAATCCTAGAACCGATGGACATTTATTGTATAATAAAGGGTATCGTGCATTTGGTTTATGGATTTCGGATAGAGAGAAACCACTTTATTATCACCATCCATACGATACTATGGAAACCTTAACTCCTGAAATTATGGAAGATGTTTCGAAATGGATGTTTATCTCTGCTTACAATATTGCTAATGATACTTTAATAGATATAAATAATATTGCTAAGTAATATGCTTTGTAAGTGTCATAAATTAAGGGTGTTTTCAATTTTATATTAAATAAGATTAAAAAAAAAGTAAATTAAGTATTTGGATTCCGAAAATGATTACTACATTTGTATCGCACACGACAGAAGCGTGTAAGAGATGAAATTAAATACTAAAAAAAATAGATATGGAAACTTTGTATACAGCAAATGTTAGAGTTGAAGGAGGAAGAAATGGTAAAGCAGTTAGTTCTGATAATGTATTAAATTTAGATTTACGCATGCCTCTTGGCTTAGGTGGAGATGGTGGTCATTATACAAACCCAGAGCAATTATTTGCAGCAGGCTATGCCGCTTGTTTTGATGGAGCATTAAACCTTGTTGCTCGCACAAAAAGAATTAGAATAAAAAATACAGTTGTTGATGCTGCTGTTTCATTGGGTAAAGATGATTCAGGATTGGGTATTTCGGTTGTTTTAGATGTTACAATTCCAGAAATCGATCGTAAAGTGGCTCGAGAGCTTTTAGACGAAGCTCATCAGGTTTGTCCTTATTCTAAAGCAACAAGAGGTAACGTTGATGTTGAGATTAATTTGAAATAATTTTAATGTAGATAAACAGTTTACTTTTTAAAACAATATCCCGAAATGGTTGTTTAGTTACAATATTTCGGGATTTTTAATTTTATTATTATGAGAAGAGTATTTACAACCATTATTCTGATATCTGTTTTCTTTATTTCAGAATCATTTACGCAGACAAATAATACCATGGACAAAAACGATAATAGCGATTTTTATTCGCTTAGTGCTAAAACTCTTACTGGAGACAGTGTTAATTTTTCTGAATATAAAGGAAAAGTTGTTCTTATTGTAAATACGGCTAGTAAATGTGGATTTACACCTCAGTATGCAGGGCTTCAAAAGCTGAATGAAGAGTATTCTAGTAATGGTTTAGTTATTTTAGGATTTCCTTGTAACCAATTTGGTGGACAAGAGCCTGGAGGAGTAAAAGAGATAGGAGAGTGTCTGTTAAATTATGGAGTAGATTTTCAGATGTTCGAAAAAATAGAAGTTAATGGTGATAATACTCATCCTGTTTTTGTTTATCTGAAGAGTAAACTTTCTGGGACATTTGGTTCGAATATTAAGTGGAATTTTACCAAATTTATCATTGATAAGGATGGTAAGCCTTTTAAAAGATACGCTCCAACAACTAAACCAGAGAGCTTAGTTAAAGATATTGAGAGATTATTAGGCAAATAAAAAAGCAGAATTTTAAGTTCTGCTTTTTTATTATATTTTACCATTTTCTTTTAGGATGATCTTCTTCTTTTGGAAACCAAACATACTCTTTTGAAGAGTCTTTTCTTCTCCCTAATGGTTTTTTGTCAGATCTCTTAAAATCACCTGTTTTGTCATCTTTTTTATTGCCCTTCCACTTTTCAGAGCTACTAAAAGATCTTTTTTTGTCATTAGATTTAAAATCTCTTTTCTGGCCAGGTTTTTTAAAATCTTTTTTCTTATCGAATGATCTTCTAGAATCGTTATCAGAATAGTTTCTAGATGAAACAGGTCTAGGTCTGTTGTCAACAGGGTTTTCTTTAGTACCACGGTACTGAAGAACTAATCCATTTAAAAAGTTACGTAATATCTGATCGCCACATTCTTTGTACGATGGGTGATCTTCACTACGGAAAAAAGCACTTAACTCAGTTTTTGATACTTTAAAATCAACTAAATCCAAAATTTTAATAATATCGTCGTCTGTAAGCTTTAAAGCAACTCTTAGTTTCTTTAAAATGTCGTTATTTACCATTGTAGTTTTTATATTTGGCGCAAAGTTAAGCTAAATTATGGATGTACAACATGGTGAAATAAAAAAAGCGAATCGTTTATCGATTCGCTGTAATTAGTAATAATTGATTTTTGGTTACTCAGGATTTTCTATTTCCTTCAAAATTTCATTGGCAGCATCAAGAATTCTAGTATCGTCTAAAGTAACAACGCCTCCATCTGGGCCTTGTTCTACATGAATTCCAGCACTTTTACCCTCGTCATAATGGGTCGCTCCAAAATAATTGCGGATAGTGTCTTCTCGCATTTGGAGCCTATCCGCAATTTTTTTCATACTACCACTAGGAAGTCTATCCTTTATGCTTCTCAGTTCATTAAATGTGATTGTCTTTGTCATAGTAAAACGATTTTGATTTTTTGGGATGTTTAAAATTAATAATAATGTTTGTAATTCAAAATTTTTTATTGATTAATAAAAATTAATTTTATGAAAAAAATAGGATTAATGAAAAAAGGAATAATTGCAATAGATCTCGACGGAACACTTTTAAATAGTAATAGTGAATTATCGGATATAAATAGAGATGCGCTTCTACAAGCTCAGCAAAATGGTTTTTTAGTGGTGATAGCAACAGGAAGGTCATTGTTTTCGGCTAAAAAAGTTCTTGTTAAAGATTTACCTATCGATTATCTTATTTTTTCATCGGGGGCTGGTGCTGTTGATTGGAAAACTGGTGAGCTGTTATTTTCTAATAATATTCCGATAAGTAAGACTCAAAATATTATTGATGTTCTGAAAAAAAATCATCTTAATTTTATGGTTCATAAAGCTGTTCCCGACAATCATTGGTTTGCTTATCATAATGCAAACGATAATTATCCTGATTTTACATTGCGAAAAGAGATATATTCAGATTATGTTTTAAATCTGCCAAATGATAATTGGAAAAAGGAGTCTTGTCAGTTTATTGTTATGTTTTCTGATATTACTGAATTTTATAATATAAAAGAGTTTTTTTCTGACATGAAAGTTATTCGAACCACTTCGCCTTTAAATGGAGAAACAATTTGGATGGAAATTTTTCCCGTTAATGTATCTAAAGCCACAGGAGTAGATTTTTTGAGGAAAAAGTATGATTTGAAAATTGAAAATATTGTGGTTATTGGTAATGATTTTAACGATATTGATATGCTTGAATACACTGAAAATAGTTATGTAGTAGCTAATGCTCCAGAAAAACTATTAGAAAAATATAAAAATGTTGAATCGAATAATGATAATGGAGTAGCAAAAGTGATTGATATGTTTATTTGATGTTGTGTTTTTCAGCAAATATATTTATTTGTCTTATATATAGGATGATTCATAATGTTATTAATGCCTGAAATAGCTGTGACAAAAAAAATGACAAAATTGACAATTGCGTGACAACTTAAACTAGATTACATTTACAAAGAATTTCTGATAATGTCAAGAGGATTTGAAAAAAAAGGTTAAACCTAAAAAATGTAACTATGTATAAGGAAATATGGAATAAGGTGCTTTTTTCGATTTGTAGAATCGATCTTAAAGGGGAGTTAGGGTATACTGTTAATACGTATACTGCATTTAAGATAAAAGAATTGTTAGTTACTTCTCTGGATGTTTTTAATAGCGATAAGGCTAAAGACGTAGAAATTACTTTTTTTGAAGATGAGGGTTTTATTCCCAAAACTAAAATTAGAATTAATTATCAAGATTTTGTTAACGAGTTACAAGCTGGACCCAAAGATAATAAATGGGGGTTTGGTATTATAATAGCTTCTTTTTTGAATGAGTATAAGATTAATCCTGTAAATGCAATGTTCGATGAGAGTGTTTCGGTTGGAACAGAAATAGCTGTCATTGGTGCGGGAGCACATGATAATTTAATTATGCAGAGAGGTGTTGTAACAGGTAAATATGTTAAAAATGGTATTTTGAAAATCCAAAACGATATTGAAGTACCATCGTCATTTGCAGGAGCTCCTGTTTTTAATGTTCAAACAGGCAGTATTATAGGGACTGTATCTGCTAATTTAAGTGAAGCTGAATCTGCTTTTAAACAGATTCAAGATATTTCCAATTCAAATATTTTACGACTTAAGGCTGTAACTGAATCGTTAATAGTTGACGATATTGATATGGTGCAAGTATTGCAAGTAAATCAGCAGCAGATTAAACATTTTTCGTCTATACTTTTGAAATATTTAAATGTTAAGGAATCTGTTGTTACAGAAATTAAAGGACTTGCTACATTTACTGAAGCAATTGATTTTGTTGCTCACGAAAATGTTGTATCCAATATAAAGACATATTTAGTTAAAAATGATTAGAGTTTTTTTTTAGATTATTAGTTATTATTGTTGCCGCTAAGATTAATCTTAGCGGTTTTTTTCTTTTTCTTATTTTGTTTTTAGGTCTTTAAAGACTATAGGTAACAGATATCAATTCGATTTTATGCTTTTAAATATATAAATTGATTGTCTGGAACATCATTTTTCTATAAATAGAAGTATACATTTGTAGCCATAACATAAAATTATCGCTAATATTTTCAGACTATGAAAGCAGATAAAGTTTTAGATTTTGTTAAAGAGGTTGAGTTGTTCAATGGTTTAACAAGCGACGAGCTAACAGGATTAGTTTCTAACCTGCAAGAGAAGAACTATAAAAAGGGAGACTTGTTATTCGAAGAGAATGGCCCTCGTCAAGATATCTTCATCATTCAAGAGGGTGAGGTAGAGTTGTATAAACGTTCTACTCTTGGTGCAGAGAAGCGTCTTGCTATTTTTAAAAATGGCGATTTCCTTGGTGAAGGAGCTATTGGAACAGATGCTACGCATTCAACTTCAGCTAGAGCTATTGAGGTAACTACAGTATATTCAGTTACAAAAAAGTATTTCGACGAAAACCCTGTTGTTGCTACTAAGGTTTTAGCAGCAGTTACTAAGGTTATTAGTAGAAGAATGAGATATGCTAATACTCATTTGATGAATTCGGCAGCTCAATACGAATCAGGTCAAACACGTATGGAACACGATTTACTTGGTGATCGTGAGGTTCCTTCGGAATATTTATATGGTGTTCAGACACTTCGTGCTATCGAAAACTTTAATATTTCAGGAGTAACATTGAATTTCTTCCCTGAAATCATTAAAGGTTTAGCATACGTTAAGATGGGTGCTATTAAGGCTAATTATGATTTAGGTTTAGTAGACGAAGATATTTGTAATGCTATCGTTCAGGCTTGTTCTGAAATTCTTGATGGTAAATTCCATAATCACTTTGTTTGTGATATGATTCAAGGAGGAGCTGGTACTTCTACAAATATGAATGCTAACGAGGTTATTGCTAACCGTGCTCTTGAAATTTTAGGACACAAACGTGGAGAGTATCAATTCTGTCACCCAAATAACCATGTAAACTTAGGACAAAGTACTAACGATGCATATCCAACTTCTGTTAAGATTGGTTTGTACAATAGTAATAAGTCGTTAGTTGCTGTTCTTGAGAAGTTGATTGAGTCATTTGATAAAAAAGCTATTGAGTTTGCAGGTGTAATTAAAATGGGTCGTACTCAGTTACAAGATGCAGTGCCAATGACTCTTGGTCAGGCTTTTGGTGCTTATGCAGCTACTCTTAGAGAAGAGGTTGAGCGTTTGAATCAAAATGCTAAATTGTTTCTTGAAATCAATATGGGTGCTACAGCAATTGGAACAGGTATAAACTCGGCTCCAGGCTACGACACAAAAGTTGTTGCTCATTTAAGAGATATTACTGGATTAGAGCTTGTTAATGCAAGTAACCTTGTAGAAGCTACTCAAGATACAGGTTCTTTTGTAATGTATTCTTCAGCTGTTAAGCGTTTGGCTGTTAAATTATCGAAAATTTGTAATGACCTTAGATTACTTGCTTCTGGTCCTCGTACAGGTCTTGGTGAAATTAATCTTCCTCCAATGCAACCAGGTTCGTCAATCATGCCAGGTAAAGTAAATCCAGTTATTCCTGAGGTTGTTAACCAAATTGCTTTCAAAGTTATTGGTAACGACTTAACTGTTACTTTTGCTTCTGA
>Ga0193959_1001138_pt1 | contig 10675 bp, 9 predicted proteins | sample FB_2_MG_FD_140333 | JGI IMG/M metagenome (GOLD analysis project Ga0193959, IMG submission 140333) | Microbial mat bacterial communities from the Broadkill River, Lewes, Delaware, United States - FB_2_MG | ecosystem: Environmental > Aquatic > Freshwater > River > Microbial mats | place: USA...
CATCGTCCTTATCCTTAGCATCAACATTCATATTAACCTCGAATTTACCGGCAAGATAAGCAGCAGTGCTAAATTTAGTTTTACCTAATGAGTCAGGTAAATATCCATTTTGGGCAAGAATGAATTCATTTACCCTGTCAGAACGCCATTCGCAATAGTCACTAGCTTGCTCCCACGAAACACCAACAACAGGGAAAGTATTAAACGAAGGGTGACGGAAATAGTCGTTTACATAAGGATCATTATAAGAAAGTTTATTTTCTCTCCACGACAAAGTATCTGGCAATGCATTAACATACATTTCAGGATGATCGCTATACACAGTACGTAACCAATGTATATACTCACGATAATCAAGATTACTAACCTCTGTTTGATCTATGTAATATGAATCAACAGTAACTCGTCTAGGAGTATTATTCCAATTATACAATACATCATCAGATGTACGTCCCATAACAAAAGTACCTCCCTCAATAAGAACTAAGCCAGGACCCGTCTCTTGCTGAAAATTATCTTTTACAACAAAATTACCTTGAGCAGGATCATTATAACTCCATCCAGTTTTAGACGAATACTCTCCATTAACAGTTGAATCATAATTACTTGATTGACTACCACAACTTGATAAAACAAGAATTAATGTAGCCGAAAAAAGGAAAAAAATATTTCTTTTCATATGTAAATTAATTGTTTTTACGCCTTAATAACATCCTTAAGAGAATCATCTTAGAGATATTTTACATCTATGAAATTACCGATTCATTTTCAAAGATTGTCTCAAAGATATAACTTTTGAATAATAAACTAAAATCTTGGGCACTTTATTGCCATTACCTTTGTCTTATTTTCAGGATTTCCAAACAAATACTGAATAGTTAACTCATTAGAACCACCGAAACTGGCACCTTTAAATTTAAAAACACTGTAGTCGTAGCTATACCCAACAGCTATTTTTTTATAAAAAACTTTTCCTACAATAACGGCATCTAAAACATTAAACGATAAATTATTTCGAGCAAAAACACCTGCATAAAAGAATCTATGCTTAAACCCTATTCCATAAAGAAACTGATTATTAACACCTTGTCTAAAAAAAGAAATCAACGGAAGAACTTCGACACTTACAGTTTTACTATTATATTTTCCTTTATAAATAGGTATTCTGGAACCAATAAAAGCTGAATAATTTGCAGGAATATAATTATCAACTTGATCAGAGAAATTTGGACGTGCAATATGTTCTATTGCTATTCCACCAAACACCGACCGAATATTCCCAGACAATCCAATCCCAAAATCATATGCCTTTTCATTAACACTAAAATTTTCAGAACTACTATTACCACCATATTGGTCAGGAAAAATTAAATCTCTTGAATTAAGAGACATAAACATAATCCCTCCTTTTATCCCTAGATTAAAGTTCATATGTTTTTTATCAACAACTCTATACGAATAATAACCATAAAAAGTAGAAATATTTTCTGCTCCCGATAATCCTATATTATGAGAAACAGAAAGAGCAATACCTGAGTGCATGGAAGAAATATAACTTTCGGCTGATACAAAATAAGTACTCATTCCAGAAAGTAATCCCGAATACTGATTGCGATAAGCCATATAAGCTTGTGAATCTCCTTCAGATCCTGCCAAGGATGGATTATGATTAAGTTTATTGGCTCCACTTTGAGAATAAAACACATCTTGACCATATGAAGACAATAAACTCAAACCAATAAATGTTATTAACAGTATACTTTTTAATAAACGCATATTTTAAAAACGCTAAAAAAGACAAAAATTACATTAATTTGCATAAAATACTTTTGCCTATTTCTGAATTGAAATTAAATATAGATATATATAACAATAATGAAGCACTTAATCATAACAATTTTATTCATATTAAACATTTCAAATAGTTTTTGCCAAACATTCTCTCGAAAGATTGATTGGACAGAGAACTCTATTAACAAAAAATTCCCATACGATTTCACAAATAAATACCAGCAATCTCCAAACATTTTCTCGTATGCCGAAAACATAAACATAAACAACACAAATCCTCAACGAATTGAATTTATACCAATAAGCACTAAAATACTAGAAGACTCACCCTTAGAAGACATCTCAAATAATTTTGATTTTAGTTGGAAAGTAAACAAATCTAGGAGCGACAATTATCTGCAAGTAATAATTAATCCTATAAGAAAAAATAACCATGGAGAAATTGAAGTCATAACAGAGTTCAAAATAACTATCACCGAATCTAAGAATAGAATAACACAATCGAGAACTGGCTTTTCAAGAAAAAACTCTTTCCTCTCAACAGGTAACTGGTACAAAATAGCAGTTTCGCAGGATAATATTTATAAAATATCGTACGACAAACTTATTTCACTAGGCTTTTCGAACCCCGAGAAAATTGCCCTTTATGGAAGTGGAGGAGAACAGCTATCATATTATGTAGAAGACAATATTTCTCCAAACATAAATCAAATACCTTTGTACATCGAAAAAGGTTCCGACGGCATTTTTAACAGTGGCGATTATATTATGTTTTATGTAACAGGTCCAAATCATTGGAAATACGATTCGGCAAAAGATTTTTTCTGGCTGAATAAACACAACTACTCTTCTAATTCATATTATTTCCTCACAGAGACCGACTCTCCTTTAAGAATAAACAGTAAAGAAATATCTGAAAATGCAACCCAAACTTCTAACATGCACATTGTTTATTCTCATCACGAAGTTGACAATAAAAATATTATTGAATCGGGAAGAATGTGGTTTGGAGAGAGCTTTGACATCGAAACGACACAATCATTCAACTTTAATTTTCCCAATATTATCACTAATTCGGAATCGAAAATAGAACTAGGAATTATGACTCAATCAAAGTCAGAATCATATTTTTCAATTAATATTGATGGCGAAACTTTCAAAATCACTACAGACAAGACCAACTATAGCGCTTATCAAAAAGGCATTTATAGTAAGTCTCTGTTTAATTTCAAAGCAAAAAACAGTTCACAAACTGTTGGATTAACTTATAACAAGCCTTTCCCATCATCGGTAGGATGGTTGGACTATATCACAATAAACAACTGGTGCAAAACAACATACAACAACAATTTACTTACAATCCAAAACCCATCGGTTATATCGCCATCTTCAATAACAGAATTTTCTGTAAATAATTGCAACTCATCGCTAAGAGCATGGGAGGTTACAAATATTTTTAATCCTAGTCAATTAAAACTATTAGTAAATGGTACAGTTGGTACTTTTAAGAACAACACTGATATTCTTCAAAAACAAATAATATTTAATCCTGCAAATGCTCTAGAACCAACTTTTATTAGCTCTATACAAAACCAAAACATACAAGGAAACACACCTACTCAACTTGTAATTATAACAACACCCGAACTATATAGTTCTGCCGAGCGACTTGCATTATTTCATAAGGAAAAAGACAATATATCGTATTCAATATATACTCCTAACAATATATACAACGAGTTTTCATCAGGATCGCCTGATATTTGCGCTATCAGAAATTTCCTGTCTTATTTATATAGACAGCCATCAAGTCCATTCCAATATTTACTTTTTTTAGGAAACGGATCATTTAAAAACACCGAACAGTGGATTTCCGAAAACAATTTACTACCAACATATCAATCACTTGAATCATTAACAGAAACCAATTCATTTGTAAGTGACGATTTTTTTGGACTTCTCGATATTGGTGAGGGCGAAGGAAATGGTCTTTTAGATATTGCTATAGGAAGAATTCCTGCAGAAAACAGATCAGAAGCTGAGACTGTAATAAATAAAATTGAGCAGTATCTAAAAAACTCAAATGCTGGATTATGGCAAAACAAAATTACCTTTATAGCCGATGACGGAGACAATAATCTTCATGCCGAAGACGCTGAAAAACTGAATAATTACATTAACAATAATCATCCAGAAATAATTACTCAGAAAATATATCTTGACAGCTACAAAATGGAAAAAACAGATATCGAAAGATATCCTACTGTAAATAATGCCATCAATAACAGTGTAAAACAAGGTACCTTAATATTAAACTACACAGGTCACGGCTCACCTACACAACTGGCACATGAAGCTGTTATCACTAAAGAAGATATTGATACATGGAACAACACCAATCTACCTGTTATTATTACAGCATCGTGTAGTTTTTCGAAATGGGACAACGAAAATAAATCAACTGGTGAATATCTTCTAATGAAAGAAAACGCTGGAGCTGTGGCACTTTTCTCTACTTCACGAATTGTTTACTCTTCAAATAATTTCACTTTAAATTACAACTTCTATAAAAACTTAAAGAAAAAAGATGCGGCTGGCAACTTCATTAAAATGGGTGACATTATAAGAAATACAAAAATAGCTATGCCTAACGATCTCAACAAAAGAAATTTTTCACTTTTGGGCGATCCTCTGTTACGACTACAACTCCCAACACAAGAAATTGTAATTAAAGATATTATAAGCAACGGGATATCAAATACCGACACATTAAAAGCTTTTAATAGTATCACAATAAAAGCAAATATTGCCAACTCTGGAATTATCAACCCTAACTTTAATGGCTCCGCATATTGCACTGTTTACGATAAGAAAAGTCAAGAAATTACTTTAGGGAATAAAGGTGAGGATCCTTTCTCATTTAATTCTTGGAAGAATATAATTTTTCAAGGAACAGCAACAGTAAATAATGGGAATTTCGAGCTAACATTTATAGTCCCTAAAGATATTAACTATAAATACGGCGATGGAAAAATTTCAATAAGTGCTTATTCAAGCAACTCTTCGGCTGCTGGCTTCAAATCACAAAAAGTCGGAGGAACAGGCAACAACATTATTGATGACAATAATGGACCTGAGATAAATCTATTTATGAACAATACAAATTTTACCAATGGAGGACTTACAAGTAATTACCCAAAACTTTTAGGAATATTAACAGACGAATCGGGTATAAATACAATGAACAATTCTTTAGGTCATGAATTATCTATTACACTTGATAATAAAACTGATTCAAAAATAAATATTAACGAATTCTACATAAGCGAACCAAACACATACAAAAAAGGAAAAGTAGAATTTAATTTAGAAAAACTAAGCAATGGTCCTCACAGCATAGAACTAAAAGCTTGGGATATAATGAATAACTCAAACATTAACACATTAGATTTCATCGTTGCTAACGACTCAAAATTGGCTATACAACATCTTCTTAACTATCCAAATCCCTTTACTGAACATACAACTTTCTATTTCAATCATAATAAACCATACTCACAAATTGAAGCTATAATACAAATTTACACCCCTTCGGGTAAATTGGTAAAAACATTAAAAAAAGAATTTTATACTGATTCATTTAAATCGGAACCTATTGAATGGGATGGATTAGACGATTTTGGAAATAAAATTGGAAGAGGTGTATACATATACCGATTAAAATTACGTTCTAACAAAAGTGAAACAGCAGAATTAATTGAAAAATTAGTAATACTTAAATAAAGTTAATATTTTATACCTTTGATATAGATTTTAATTTAAATATGATGAAAAGAAAAATTATCCTATCAATAGCATTTTTAACACTTGCTACACTTGCTAAAACACAAATTAACGATCCTGGTGGAGTAACAGGAATAGATGAAAACAGCACAAATATTATTTCTATTGCAGTTCCATTCCTTACAATAACTCCCGATGCCAGAGCTGCTGGAATGGGTGATATTGGAGTAGCAACAAAACCCGATGCTAATTCAACTTACTGGAATCCTTCGAAAATTGTTTTTATGAAAGATAAAATGGGTGTTTCGCTTTCTTTTACACCTTGGCTTAAATCATTAGGAATTGAAGATATGTACATTGGATACCTTAGTGGATATTATAAATTCTCCGAAAACCAAGCAATTACAGCAGCACTAACATATTTCACTTTAGGATCTGTTGAATTTAGACAAACAGCTGATGATCCATCATTTGATTTTACCCCTAACGAAATGGCATTGAACGTAGGATATTCACTTAAGCTAAGTGATCATTTTTCTGGAGCTGTTGGTTTTAAATATATAAACTCTAATTTAACAGGTGCATACTCCGAAGGAGCAAAAGCAGGACAAGCGGTTGGAGCCGATATTTCTATCTACTACCAAAACACAACTAGATTAGCAAACGACGATTACAACTATGCTTTAGGATTAAATATCTCGAACATTGGTAGTAAGATATCTTATTCAGATGCTAATAGAAAAACTTTTCTTCCTTGCAACATGCGTTTTGGAGGATCAATTGGCAAAAAGTTTGATGAATTCAATGAATTAAGTATAGGATTAGATTTCAATAAACTATTAGTTCCAACACCAAGAGAAGATCATTCAGAAAAAGATCTATCTGTAATTAGCGGTATCTTTAATTCATTCTACGAAGCCCCAGGTGGTTTCAGTGAAAAAATGAATGAGATTACAATTTCTCCAGGACTAGAATACACTTACAATAATTTATTTTCTCTAAGAGGAGGATATTTTTACGAAAGCAAAACAAAGGGAAACAGAAACTACGTAACTGTTGGAGGAGGATTAAGCTATAACATCTTAACAGTTGATGTTGCTTATTTAATATCTACTACAGGAAATAATAACCCTCTAGCTAATACTGTAAGATTCTCATTAAGCTTTAGATTCAAATAAACCTTAATTACATACTTATCAAACGCTACAATACTCATTATTATTATCTTTGGTAATTATAATGAGTATTTTTGTTTTACTTTAATTAATTGATAGAATATGAAATACAAAATAGGAACAGGATACGATTTTCACAAACTTGAGGCAGGTAATGAATTCTGGCTTGGAGGAATATTAATTCCCCATTATAAAGGAAGCGTTGGCCATTCAGATGGCGACACACTTATTCATGCTATTTGCGATGCACTTTTAGGAGCATCAAACAGTAGAGATATAGGATTTCATTTCCCAGATAACGACCCTAGTTTGAAAGGTATTGACTCAAAAAAACTACTTAGTAAAACAAAAGAAATAATATCAAATAAAGGTTTTTCAATAGGAAATATTGACTGTACCATTTGCTTAGAAAAGCCAAAGGTTAAAGATATTATTCCAGAAATGCAGAAGACATTGGCATTTGTTTTAGATATTGAAATTGACGACATATCAATTAAAGCTACAACAACTGAAAAACTTGGTTTTGTAGGCAGAGAAGAAGGTGTTGCTGCAATGGCAACAGTTATATTACAAAAAAGCTAATGTTCTTTAAATCGTAGATTAACAAAAAAACAATAATTTAATGAACAAATTATTGTTTTTTAATATTTATACATACACACACTGATATAGATAATTGTTATGAAAAAAACAGTAATAATTGGAGCTAGCGAAAATCAATCAAGATTCTCTAACAAAGCTGTAAAAAGCCTATTAAGAAATAATATTGAAGTAATTGCTATAGGTAATAAAGATGGCAAAATTAATGATATAAATATTATTTATGGAATTCCAGAAATTAACGATATACATACTATATCGATATATCTAAACCCTAAAAAACAAATGATTTACCAAGATTTTATACTAGAATCGAACCCAAAAAGAGTAATTTTCAACCCTGGAGCTGAAAACAATGAGCTAAAAGAAAAATGTATTAATAAAGGAATAGAAGTAGTTGAAGGTTGCACAATAATAATGCTAAACAATGACCAATTTTAAAAAATGGAATATAATAGATTCATTAGAATCGTTAAATAATCTACTCAAAGAGAATGAAATTACTTGTACACTTTTTTCACAACCAAGCTGCGGTGTTTGTGCTTCTATTAAACCACAACTACAACAACTTATATCCAATAACTTTCCCGATATAGAATTAGCTTATGTAGACATAAGCAAAAATCCAGAAATAGCAGGTAAACACACAATATTCTCAATACCTGTATTAATTATTTTTATAGACTCAAAAGAACACATTCGCAAAAGTCGAATCATCAACATTTCACAACTTTCAAACGAATTAGAAAGACTTATAAAATTGTACAAATAACACTCAATTTTAAGTTTTCTTTTATAAAAATAAAGGTCTCCAATTAACTGGAAACCTTTTTTTATATATTAATTATTATTGCTATTCTTCACCAAAAGCAGGATCAACAAGAATTCTACCACAATACTCGCAAACAATAATTTTCTTTCTCATACAGATATCTAATTGTCTTTGAGGTGGAATTTTATTATAGCATCCGCCACAAGCATCACGCTCAACAGCAACAACAGCCTTACCATTACGAGCATTACCTCTGATACGCTTATAAGCTGTCAATAATCGTTCTTCAATTTTTTCTTCTAACAATTCCGACTCTTTGCTAAGCTTTAGCTCATCTTTCTCGTTCTCTTTAACAATTCTGTCTAATTCAGATTTTTTAGAGTTTAAATCAATCATACGACCTTCAAGATCTGATTTAGACTCAGCAATAATTGCCGACTTATCTTGAGCTTGTTGAGTAAATTCACGAATACGTTTTTCGCATAACTCGATTTCTAATGTTTGATATTCAATCTCTTTAGTTAACGAATCGTACTCACGATTATTACGAACATTATTCTGCTGCTCTTTATATTTTTTTATCAAAGCCTGAGCCTCAATAATTTCATTTCTTTTGTCAGCAACAGATTGTTCAAACTCTTTAACATCATCTTGATAATTCTGAATACGAGTCTCAAGACCAGCAATTTCGTCTTCCAAATCCTGAACTTCAAGAGGTAATTCACCTCTTAAAACTGAAATTTCATCGATTTTTGAGTCTACCTGCTGAAGCTTAAATAAGGCTGATAATTTCTCTTCTACCGTCATGCTTGACTGATCAATTACCTTTGCTTTTCCTACTGCCATATTAGATAATATTAATTGGATTTGTATTTATTCTTGATATATAAACCGCAAAGTTAGTTATTTTTTTTGTAAGCAGTTCATAAAAAACATTCTTAACATGTTTTTCGCTCTCATAATGTCCCACATCGGCAATTACAATTCTATTATCAGCATCGAAAAATTGATGATATTTAAAATCGCCACTAATAAAAATATCAGCTCCACTGCCAATTGCATCATTAAGTAAAAAAGCTCCACTACCTCCACAAACAGCAACACGGTTAATTTTCTTATCTAGAAATTTGGTACACTTAATTGCAGAAATATGTAATTTATCTTTTACAAATTCAATAAACTCAGAATAGGTCATTGGTTCTTTTAAATCGCCAACTATACCTAATCCTACTTTATAATTATAATTATGTAATTCATATAAATCGTAAGCCACTTCTTCGTATGGATGCGAATTTAACAATGAATTAATAACTGCTCCTTTTAAATATTTTGGAAACACTGTTTCAAACCTTGTCTCATTCTCAAAATGCAACTCGCTTTTACTCCCAACAAAAGGTTTAGCATCCTCTCCTGCCCTGAATGATCCTTGTCCATCAGTAGCAAAACCACATTTATCGTAGTTACCAATAGAGCCAGCACCAGCATCAAAAACAGCATTTGACACTTTTGAAAAATGGTCTGTAGGAATAAAGGTTACCAATTTAAAAAAATCATTCTTAATAGGGCTTAAAACCTTACAATCTTGCAGATTAATAATCTCGGCAAGCTTACTATTCACACCTCCCAAAACACTGTCGGCATTAGTATGTGAAGCATAAAGAATTAAGTCATTTTTAATCGATTTCTGAACAATTCGTTGAACGTAACCATTCCCATTAAATCGCTTTACGCCAGAAAAAACAATTGGATGATGCGAAATAATCATGTTAGCACCAAGCTCTATAGCCTCATCAAGAACATCCTCGGTAACATCAAGACAAACTAAAACACCTTTTACTTCGGTATCGTTAGTACCAATAATTAATCCCGAATTATCATACGATTCTTGATACGATATAGGAGCAAAAGTTTCCATTACTTTAACAACATCAGCTACTCTTACCATGCTACAACTCTTCCTTTATTTCGTTCAACAGATTTTTTATTTCCTGTAATGATCTTATTGCTTCAACTTGATTAAAAGCTGAATCTCTGTTATTTTTAATTTTTTTGCGAGCACCTTCAATGGTTAATTTTTGCTCTTTCAAAAGATAATAAACTAAACCTATATTTTCCTTATCTCGAAGAGTATATATTCTATTACCCTTGCTATTCTTTTTGGGATTAATAAAATCAAATTCTTTTTCCCAAAAACGAACTGTAGATGGATTAATATTTAATTCCTTGGAGACTTCTCCTATGGTATAATATAGCTTCTCTACCTTTTTATCTTTGTACGGCATCTAAGTATAGTTTATTAATTTTCTGACGTGTTAATATACAAATTATGATTGAAAAAACACTCAAAAATAATTATGTTCTGAAAACAAATAATCTTAGTCGAAAGTTTGCCCGCTAGTAGAAGCAAGCTGAATCATATCGTCATATTGTTGCGGCGAAAGATCGTTAAAATAAAAATTAATTGGATCAACAGGTTTACCATTTACATGAACCTCATAATGCAAATGAGGTGCAAGACTCATTCCTGTAGATCCTACTAATGCAATAACCTGCC
>Ga0193959_1001139_pt1 | contig 10674 bp, 9 predicted proteins | sample FB_2_MG_FD_140333 | JGI IMG/M metagenome (GOLD analysis project Ga0193959, IMG submission 140333) | Microbial mat bacterial communities from the Broadkill River, Lewes, Delaware, United States - FB_2_MG | ecosystem: Environmental > Aquatic > Freshwater > River > Microbial mats | place: USA...
CCTAAAAGTCAACTATATGATTTAAATATTCCTCCAGAATTTATAGATATTTATACACTTTTTGAACAAAATGAATTTGACTCTGAAATGACTTATAGTATTATGAAAAAAACTATAGAGCAGTTACCTGTGGCTATGAAATCTAATCCTGTAAAAATCAATAATTTTTTTAAATTAATTTTAAGAAGAATCATTGCAGTAAAACATGAAGTACCATTACGAACGCATCAAAGAAAAATAATGATGTTTGTAGGTCCAACAGGTGTTGGAAAAACAACTACAATAGCAAAACTTGCTGCAAGATATGCATATAAACTAGGAACAAATTATAAAGTAGGAATTATTACTTTAGATTCATTTCGAGTTGGTGCAGTTGAGCAATTAAAAGCGTATACAAATATTATGAGATTACCTTTAGAAGTAGTAAAAAGACCAGAAGAGTTAAGTGAAGCAATTGCTAGATTAAAAGATTGTCACTATATTTTAATTGATACAGCAGGTGGTAGTCAATATGATATGGATAAAATAGAATTAATAAATCAGTATCAGCAACACCTAACAGAAACACCTATTGAAAAGATGTTAGTATTACCAGCAAATGTAAAAACAACAGATTTATATGAAATTTATAATAGCTATTCTTCTTTACATATACATAATTTGATTTTTACAAAACTTGATGAAACAATAAGTTATGGTAATTTGATATCATTTGCACATAAAACAAAAAAATCTATTTGTTATATCTCTGTGGGGCAAAATGTACCTGATGATCTGCATGAAGCGAACAGTAACTATTTAATTGATTGTTTTATGAACAGACATGTTTAACAAGGCAAGTAGTAGTATTGTTTAATCAAGTTTCAACACAAGCAAATCGTCTTGTCTCACTCACAAATAAAATACATTCTACTTCTAAAACAAAAGTTGTGGTTGTAACATCTGGAAAAGGTGGAGTGGGAAAATCGACTTTATCTTCAAATATTGCATACCTACTTTCTCAAAAGAACAAAAAAGTTGCTATTTTGGATGCAGATATAGGACTGGCAAATTTACAAGTATTATTTAATTTAAAACCTACAAAAACTTATTTTGATTATATTGAAGGTAATTGTGACATTAACGAGATATTTTTGACAACAAGTTACCACAATATAAGTTTAATTGCAGGAAAGAGTGGGTTTCAGTATAGTACAATAAAAAATAGTATGCATTTTTCTAGGCTGATTGATGATGTAGTTGCTTTAAATAAATTTGACATATTACTCATAGATACAGGTGCTGGATTAAATGAACAAGTACAAGAATTTTTAGATTTAACTGATAATATATTAGCTATAACGACAACTGACCCAGGGGCATTAACGGATGTTTATGCACTTATTAAAATGTTGAGCCTGAAAAAAAACAAATTAATGCTTTGTTTTAATTTTACACCAAAATATGAAATTGGTGAGACAATTACTAATTCATTAAAAAATTTGGCATTAAAAAACAAACTTAATAGAAAATTTATGGTACAATATGTAGGAAATGTATGTCAAGTAAATAGTATCGCTACTACAGGTAGATTACGAAAACTATTTGCTAAAGAGTTAAAAGAGGATGTTGCATCAATAGAGCTAGAGTTGGTTGTTGAAAATTTAATAAAGAATTTAAAGTGAGATTAAATGGTTATTGAAAGATTTTCTAGAAAAATGTTGGATAGTGGTATCTTTGATACCTATGTAGCTGCAGTATTTTTTTCTTCAGTTATCTTCTTTGTGCTCAATGCATCAAGTTTTACTCCAATTGAGATGATGTTAGGTATAGTATTTGCAACTATAGTTTTCAAAGGCCTTGCAAATATTATGCTTTCTATGACTATATCACTAGTAAGTTTAGACAATCAACACGATAGCCTAGAGTTTAAAAAATCATCAGATGAATTAGATTCTTTAGTAAATGATTTAGCAATACAAGAAGCATCAATACAAAGTAATAAAACAAACAATAGTAAACAAGAAAATTAAAGGATAAGAGATGAAACTATCAGAAATTACAAATTCAGTAAGTAATGTAAATAAAAATTCTTTGCTAGACTCAATTGGCTTAAAATCAGACATGTCTCAAAATAATGATAAAGCACAATCTTTTTCAAACCTCTTAAAAGAATCTATAGAAGAGGTAAACCAAAGTCAAGTAAGTGCATATGATGCTATGAATGATATAGCAACAGGAAAAGTTGAAAATTTACAAGAAGCAGTTCAAAAAATAGAAGAAGCTGAATTAAGTTTGAAACTTGGACTAGAGGTTAAAAATAAAGCATTAGGCGCATATAAACAAATTATGGCTATGCAAATATAAGTTTAGAAACTAGTATCATAAAGGAATAAAAATGGGTTTTTTTGATGGATATAATGTAGCTACTTCAGGTATGTCAGCACAAAGAACAAGAATTAATGTAGTAAGTTCAAATATAGCAAATGCACAAACAACACATGCTGCAGACGGCGGACCATATAAAAAACAAAATGTTGTATTTGAAGAGATGTTATTAGACTCAACTAAACAAAAACAAGCAGAAGCAAGTTCAGAATCTAAAGAAGCACTAGACCCTAACTCTTTAAGAGGGGTAGGAGTAAGAGAAATTCTTGATTCTAAAGATAAGCCAATCTTAAAATATGAACCAGAACATCCTGATGCAAATAAAGATGGATATGTAGCATATCCAAATATAAACCCGGTAATAGAGATGGTTGATTTAATTGAAGCTATGAGATCTTATGAAGCTAATGTATCAGCATTTAAAACGCAAAAAGATATGGATACACAAACTTTAGATATTATTAAAACATAAGTGGTAGAAAATGTCTAGTGAACTTTTAATTAATTTTGATAAATCAGATACAAAAAATCTTAGTAGTTCAAGTACTAATAATAAATCAAGTAATAATGAAAAAAAAGAAGGAACTTCCCTTTTTGATTCATTAATGACTCAAGCTAAAAATGATTCTTCTACTGAAACTGAAACAAAAGAACAACCTATAACAAAAAAACAAAATGATTCTTCTACTGAAACTGAAACAAAAGAACAATCTGCAACAAAAACTGAATCTAAAAATAAAGAGAATAATCTAAATAAAGAAGACAAAGTAAGCACAGAAATTGCTAAAAGTTCAGATACATCAAATAAAGAGGTAAGTACACCCCTCAAAAAAATGATTGACAGATTAGTGGATATTATTGTTTCTTCAGCAAAAGAGATTAAAGATGCTAAATCATCAAAAGGTTCATTACAGTCTGAAGTAGTAAAAGATAAAATAAATCAGTTGTTAGAGAATAAAAATATTAACACACTAAAAATAGACGAGTTAAAAACTGAAGTAAGTAAAATCATTAAAGATGTTGAAACAAAAGACTTGAAAGCAGAAGTTATAAAAAATGCTGTGAGTAAGGTACTGGAAGAAAACAGTGTAAAAAATGGCAAATCTGATATAGCAGTTATAAAAGATAAAGTTAATAATATCAAAGAGAGTGTTAAAACGATTTCTAGTACAAATAAAGAAATCATGAAAGATTTAGAGAATATATCAGATGCTAAAAATACTGAAAAGATAGAAAATAGTAAAAACACTATAAAAAATGAAGTTTCTACTATCAAAGATAATATAAAAGAATTAAAAGAAGGTATTGAAAAATCACCTAAAGAAGAAATCAAAAATTTAAATACAACAGTAAATGGGAAACTTGAGAATATTGATAAATCTGCAGAAGAAATTTCATCTTCAGTTGAAAAAGTAAAAATAGATAAAAAAGCTGTAATTGCTAAAGAGGTGAAAGAGATACCTCAAAAACTAGAATATCAAGTAGAACAATTAAAAGAAAATATTTCAACAGTAGAAGAGGAAATTACTAAAGTAATTATTGTTAAAACTACAGAAAATATTTCAGAAAATAAGCTAAATGAAACAACTAAAATTGTAAAAAATAGTTCTTCTGAAATAATTAATAAAGATGATAAAAATCCTTTATTAGCATCAATGTTTTTACAATCTCAAAAATCAACTAAAGAAACAACATCTTTAGAGCAAATAAAAAATGCTAAAGATACAATTTTAAATAAAAAAACAATAGAATCTGTAAAAGAAGGTGCTAAAAAATTAGATTTAGGACTTGAGGAAACAGAAGTTAAAAATGAAGGTGAATCTGATAAAAAAGTTACTCTTGTTGAACCTAAAAAAGAAGAATTAAGAAATAATAATATTAATAATAGATTTTTAAATCAGGCGATATTAAAGCAAAAATTTGAAGACTCTAATCAAAATGCAGAGAGTTTACGAGTCATAAAATCACAAAAAGAGCTTTCCTCTTCAATAGAAAGAGAATTAGAAGTTAATTCTGGATCTAAAGAAAAAACAAGTATTGTGGAATTATCAGTACCTCGAGATGTAATTCAAAATTTACAAACTAAGATTATTGGTGCACAACAGAAATTAAGTGGTTTTATGAGTGAAGTAGCTAGAAATATGTATCTTAATTATAAACCACCTGTTACAGCTTTTAGAGTTAATTTAAATCCTGCTAATTTAGGTTCGATTTCTATCATAATGAAAGCAAATAAAATTGATAATAGCTTAACGGTAAGTATGAATTTGAGTAATTCAAATACTATGGAATCATTTGTTGAAAATAAAGCAATGTTACAAAATGCAATACAAAAACAATTTAGTGAAAGTTCGAATGTTTCGATAGACTTCGGAATGCAAAATCAAAATTCTGAAAATAGTTTTAATCAGTTTAATCAAAATAATAATCAAAATAGTAATCAAAATAATGAAGATTCTGATATGACAAATGAAAATACAGAAGAAGAACAAGAGATAGCTAATAACGATTACATGTAAGAGGCAGTAGAGTGCAAGAGTTAATATCTTTATTAGATCAACAAACAGTTTTTGCATTTCTACTACTACTTGCTAGAGTTTTGAGTTTTATGGCATTTATGCCTATCGTTGGGCACAAAACAGTAAACCCAACAATACGAATTGCAATCTCCTTTTATTTAACACTTTTTTTATTTCCTTTAATTGATTATGATAAAAGTTTAATAACGCAAGATACTTTTTTATTATCTTTAATTACAGAGATAACCTTGGGCTTAGTAGCTTCATTTTTAGTGCAGATAATTTTTTCAGCTATTCAAATTATTGGAGACTTGATAGGATATGCTACTGCTTTATCAATGGCTAATATGTTTGACCCTACAACAGGAACACAACAAGGTATAATTAGTAGACTTTTATATATGATTATACTTGTTATTTATTTAGAATCTGGAATGTATGAAGTTACATTATATATGTTATCTGTAAGTTTTGGTGAGATATCCTTGGGGACTTTTGATCTGTACAGCTATGATGGAATTCTATATGCATCAAATGAAATTAATCGAATGTTTGCATTCGCCTTTGCTTTTGCTTTTCCTTTGTTTTTTATAGGATTTATTCTTGATGTTTATTATGCTTATGGGACTAAATCTATGCCCGCATTTTCACCATTTGTAATTACCTTTCAAATTAAGTTTGCATTGATTTTTATTTTTATGATGTTTGGATTTGAGATATTTGTTGATAGTTTTAATGAATATTTTATTACAAAGTTCGAGTACTAAGGGGTCTAAATGGCAGATGAAGAAGAAAAAACGGAAGAACCCACCAGTAAGAAAATAGATGATTCCAAAGCAGAAGGGAATGTTCCTAAATCTGCAGAAGTAGCTGGTGCGGCAATCTTATTTTTCACTACTATATATCTTTTGTTTTTTGCAGGAACACTATTTAAAGAGATAGAAAAAACAATGCTCTATATCTATTCTTTTATAGGACAAGATTTAAATGGACGTGTTTTTTTTGAAATTACAACAACTATTGCTTCAACTCTAATGATTGCAATGTTCCCTTTATTTTTTTTAGTTTTATTTTTTGGTGTAGTATTTAATGTAATGCAGTTTGGATTTCTCGCTGTGCCATTGGCAATAAAACTTGATAAAATTAATCCTGTTAGTGGATTTAAAAATGTTTTTAGTGCTAAAAAAGCGATAGAAGCTTTAAAATTAACAGCTAAATTAATTTTGATTTTTATAGTCATGATGATTATTTTAGCTATAGTATGGGATAGTATATTAGCAATGATGAACAAAGAGATTCATGCTTCTTTAGATGCCATGATCACCTTAACCATCTATTTTTTATTAACAATTCTATTAATTATAATCATTTTTGCTATAATAGATTTCTTTTTTACAAGGCATTATTATTTTAAGCAGTTAAGGATGTCGAAACAAGAAATAAAAGATGAACATAAACAAATGGAAGGTGATCCATTGGTTAAGGGTAGAATTAGACAAATTCAAATGAAGATGTCTAAGCAGCGAATGATGGCTGATGTACCTACAGCTGATGTAGTAATAACAAACCCAACACAATATGCAGTAGCCTTGAAGTATGATAATGAAAAATCTGAAGCTCCAATAGTTATTGCAAAAGGTATAAATTTTTTAGCATTAAAAATAAAAGATATTGCTAGAGAGAGTAAAATACCTATAGTTGAAGATCCAGCACTTGCACGTGCCCTATATGATCAAGTAGAAGTAGAGCAAGAGATACCAGAAAGCTTATATAAAGCTATTGCAGAAATATTTACTTTTGTGTATAATTTAAATAATAAAAAATAAGGAAATTTTAAAGTCATGATAAATAAAATATTTTTAATGATACTGATATGTTTATCTACACTTTATGGTAAAAAAGATTTTTACTATAATTTTATAAATGAAGATCTAACACAAATATCTCAAGATGAAAAACAAAAAATTGTTGGTGCAAATAATAAATTAAAAACTATAAGAAGATATGTAAAAGAGGGGCAGCTTGACCTCGCACTAAAAAGTATCAATCTCTTTGAAAACAGCAATAAAGTAGATTTATTAAACTCAAGTGCTACTTTATTAAAAAGTGAAATTTTATATAAATTAAATACTAAACCACGTTCTGAGGAAGCTAATATTCTTCTTGAAGAAGCTATTCATAAATCAATTATTAATCAAAATGATTTATTAGAAGCATATAGGTTGTTAGTACTGATAAAATTAAGAATAAATAAAATGAAAGAGGCTGAGTATTATGCAAAAGCTATAGAAAATAGTTTTGATGATCCACTTTCGAGAGTTTATGGAAAAGTTGCTATTGCTCAAATTCATATGCACAACAGAGATTATACTAAATCAATAAATATTTTACGTAATGAGCTTGTAAATACAACCAGTTTAGAAGTTGCAACTATTATTGCAGATGAATTATATGATGCATACATATTAAATAAACAAAGAGATGATGCATATACTCTTGTAAAAAAAGTTTTAAATAAGAACATAGACTATTACGCAAATGATAGTTATAAAGCGTTAAAAAAAGTTGATAAACTAGTACAAGCAAATATGACAGAATTTGCTATTGATATTTTAAAAAAACTTTTAGAAAATGCAAGTGAAACAGATAGTATAGATAGTTTTAAATTTAAATTGGCAAATACATATATGCAAGTTGCCGGATTTAACAAAGAATATATGCAAATAGCAAAAAATATTTATGAAGAACTAATACAAGTAAAAGATAATAACCCTTATTTTAATCGATCTAAAATGTATTTAGATGAAATTATTATGAGAGAAGGAAAATTTGAGCCTGCTATGATGGCTGCTAAATATAGTAGTTTCGAATCGATGCAATATAAAGCAATGATGCAAGAGTTGTTAAATGCAATCGAAGATGAAAAATATGAGCAAATAATCAGAATGAGAAAAATTTATGATGGTATTTATGAACCTATTGTAAAAAGATTTGGTTATGAGAGTATTGAACAAATTTATAATATTGTTAACTCAAGAATGATTCAGTTTTATTTAGAAACAAAACAATGTAAACAACTTAACAGTGTTATTAAAGATATTTCTGATGATGTTTTACTCTTGTTAGTAGAGGATAAGAAAAATAGAGATAATTTATTTAATTGTATGATAGAGATGCCAGAAGAAAGAGCTTATGTTATTGCAAAAAATGCTTATGGTAAAGCACAAAATAGTCAAATATATTTTTATTTAGAAAAAGTAGCAATTGTATTAAAAAAATATAAAGATGCAGAAAGTTTTTCACAAAAACTTGATATGTTTAGTGACACACAACTGTTATCTGATGAGTTTTTATACCGTTTTTTAATTAATATGCAAAAAAATAATCCTTTAAGTATGCAAAACTTTTTTGCTTATGCAAGGGCAAATCAAGAGTTTATAGTAAATAATCAGGATAACCCTTTGATTATAGATTTTTATTATGAATATTACCTGTATCTTCTAAAACAAAAAGAGGAAGAGGAAGCAATAGCAATCTTAAATAAACTGTATGAATCTCAAAATAAAATGAATGCAAGAATTTATTCACCTTTTGTAGAGATAGAATTAGCAAAGTATGCAAAACTTGATGATGATTATGATACTGCATTAGGATATTTAAAATATGGTTTAAATATAAAAAGAATGAAAGATGGAAAAAGTATTGATAGAAAAATAAGTAATGATGAGTTAGCACATATATATTATGAAATAGCTAAAATTTATGAATATCAGAAAAAAGAAAATAGATATAAAGCAACTATAAAAAAATGTCAAAAACTTCAAGATACAGAAAGTTTTTATAAAAAAATGTGTGATAAATTATAATGACATTAGATAACTTACTTGATCATATTGATTCTGATAAATTATATATTCCTTTTGGAAGAATAGTAAATATAAATTCAACCACAATAATAGCAAAAGGTTTAGATGTAGCAATTGGAGATATTGTTAAAATAGAATCTTTTGCAAGATTGTATAGTGTTTTAGGGATGGTAGCATCTATCTCAGCAGAAATATTTACTATTGTACCTTTCTCATTTATTGATGGTTTTAAAATAGGTGATAAAGTTTTTTTACAAAAAGAAGGTTTAAATGTACGTTGTGGATACGGACTGCTTGGAAGAGTTGTAAATGCACTAGGTGAACCAATAGATGACGGTGGAAAATTAAGAGATGTAGATAACCTTGCAGCGATTAATAAAGAAACTATTTCACCTTTAGATAGAGGTATAATAGACCAACAATTTTCAACTGGTGTAAAAGCAATTGATTCAATGCTTACCTGTGGAAAAGGTCAAAAAGTTGGTATTTTTGCAGGTTCAGGGGTTGGTAAATCTACCTTGATGGGGATGATAGTAAAAGGAAGTGAAGCAAAAATAAAAGTTATTGCTTTAGTTGGGGAAAGAGGAAGAGAGATACCTGAATTTATCCATTATAATTTAGGAAATAACTTAGAAAATACAGTTATAGTAACTGCAACAAGTGATGAATCTTCATTGATGAGAAAATATGCAGCATTCACAGCCATGGCAATTGCAGAATTTTTTAGAGATCAAGGACACGATGTGTTACTGATGATGGATAGTGTAACAAGATTTGCTATGGCTCAAAGAGAGATAGGTCTAAGCACGGGTGAACCACCTACTCAAAGAGGATATCCGCCTTCTGTTTTCGCACTATTACCACAACTTATGGAGAGGGCCGGTTCTAATAAATTAGGAACTATAACTGCATTTTTTACAGTACTTGTAGATGGAGATGATTTAAGTGATCCAATAGCAGATCAAAGTAGATCTATTTTAGATGGGCACATCGTTTTAACTAGAAAACTAACAGAGGAGGGGTTTTATCCCCCTATAGATCTTCTACAAAGTGCCTCAAGAGTAATAGATAAAGTTGTTTCCAAGGAACAATATAATAGGTTTTTAAAGTTAAAAAGGATATTATCTTTAATAAACGAAAACGAAGTGCTAATAAGAATTGGTGCTTACAAAAAAGGTATGGATAAAGAACTAGATCATGCGTTATATAAAAAAGAGAAAATAAAAGCTTTTTTATCGCAAGGTATGGATGAACTTTATACTTATGAATCAATAGTCAAAGGACTTATGGAGGTGACAAATGATTGATACTAGTAGAAACATGTTATATCATATAGGAAATTTAAATACAGAAAATGAGAGAATCTCATATCAAATGGCTACAGGTAAGATATTAGATAAAGGTAGTGATAATTCTATTTTACACTCTAATATTATTAATTTAGAAGATAAGCTTCGTGTTACTCAAGGTTTAATGCTTCAAATCACTAAAACTCAAGCAATGAATGAAACGGCTGATACTTCACTAAAAGAGATGAAAATTGCCTTAGGTGGAGGTGAGTATGGTGGTGGTATACAAGATGATTTATTAAAAGCATTAAACTCAGGAATGGATAGAAGTGATAAATTAGCAATTGCTACAAACTTACGTGGTATTCGAGATAATATGATTGATCGTATGAATACTCGTGTAGATGGAGAATATGTTTTTACAGGTTCAAATACAAATGTACAAACAATGGAAAAAGATGCAGACTATGCCAATAATGGTAAAGTAAATTATGAAGGTGATGGATTTTTAAGAAAAGTTGCTGTACAACCTGGTAGTTATAGAGATAGAGGAATTACAGCTTACGATGCATCATTTTACACTGAAAGTAAAGCAAATGCAGGTGAATCTTTTACTTTTAACGAGGGTGAAAG
>Ga0193959_1001141_pt1 | contig 10671 bp, 7 predicted proteins | sample FB_2_MG_FD_140333 | JGI IMG/M metagenome (GOLD analysis project Ga0193959, IMG submission 140333) | Microbial mat bacterial communities from the Broadkill River, Lewes, Delaware, United States - FB_2_MG | ecosystem: Environmental > Aquatic > Freshwater > River > Microbial mats | place: USA...
AGTTTAAACTCTTCTAGATCCTGATCCGCTAATACAGCTTGCGATAGTTGAATATGTTCATTGGTGTTGGATAGATTATCTGCCGCCAGGGTAAGATTCCCCACCGCTTCAATTGTGGCACTGTTATTCTGCAGTGTGCTAACACGGTTGATGGCTGAGTTGTTCTGATCTAGCGCACCGCCAACGGCTAGGTTCCCCGCACTGAAAATTAAAGCATCTTCTCTATTCGTCAGTAGGCGTGTACCTATATCGAGCTGCTGTCTGGCAGCTATCACCGGCGCATCGGTGCCATCACCTTCGTTAGTCAGGGTATCTGCTGATATTGCGAGGGTATCACCGTATATCTTGCCTGCAGCACTGTTATTTAATTCCTGACTGGAGAGCCCTGTCATTTCAGCATCAATGATACCGCTGTTATTCAGTTGGCCCTGTGCTTCTACTGTTGCTGTTTGCGCGGCGAGCACCTTTCCTTGGTTTTGCAGATCAGCTCCCGCCGTTACACTTAAATCGCCTCCAGTATGCAGTGTTAAATCGCTATTCACACCCGCGGCTAACATGCCGTTTTCGCTATTCGTAATGCTCGCGCTTGTTTGTAGTTGGGTATTATTTTTCGCTGTGATGGTGCCGGCATTAGTTAAGCTTGTGGATACAATAGAAAGCGTTTGTTCAGAACGGATATTGCCGCTATTCGTGATGCCACCCGTTTGGTTAATAGTGAGCCCTGTTTGCGCCGTTATCTGCCCGGTATTTGTGAGCATCCCGTTTGCATTGAGACTGAGGCTGCTTATATCTGCCGCCACGGTGCCGGCATTGTTAACCCCGACACCGTTTTCGGTTGCGACGAGATGAATCTTACCTGCATACATACCACCTAGATTGGCAACGTCGATAGCAACACTCGGCGCGGGAGAGGTGCTACTTTGCGATGTTACGTTCACACCATCTGCACTGACGATATTCACACCAGTCACTACACGAAGGTCCTGAGCATGAAGCCCTGCATTGATCTCGACTGCTCGGGAGATCACACGCGTATAGTCCACATCACTGGTATTTAAGCCATCGCCGCTAACCGTAATAGAGCCTCCCTGAACATTAAATCCAGTGAGCGAGCCCCCTTCTACAATGGGCAAGCCGGTTGTCAGCGTACTGGCAGCGGCATTAATGAAACCGCATCCATCACAATTAATCCCTGCGGGGTTCGCTACAATGACATCCGCTTTTTGGCCTGCCACTTCAATAAAACCATTTAAGGCGGAGGGATTAGATGAATTGATTTCATTAAGAATAACCGTCGCTTCACCCGCTGCAAGATGCGGATTCGCGTTTACCCAACCACCCAGCTGTGTTTGCGAGTTGGAACGACCGTTGTTGAGGATGACACCTTGTGAATCGATATCAAATTGTTGATAGGTATTTCGAGACACACCCGCAGCAGTGGGCGTTTGGATATTAATTTGCGGTGTTCCATTCGCCGAATTTAATAACGTTGGCTGCTGTGACGAGGGAGCGGCTGCATCCACTATAATTTCTGACGCTTCCCCCAAAAAAGGAAATACCCCAGAGACTGCCGCGATAACGGCAAAGGCGAGAGGCTTAATAAAAAAAGATTCTGCATGAATGGCAGTGTTGGTTTTTTTAAAATTTTTGCGTTGCTTATTCATATTCTTCCCTGATGAATCAAGTACCTTTTGGCACTTCCCATGCCTACCATTACGCTATTTAAAAATGGATTAATCGCCGATTAGTATTCCCAGTTCACACTAAAACCAAGCGTATGATCGTCAGCCTTAAAGCCTGAGGGTTTAGACAACGGTTTACCCGCAAATAACTGATAACTAATTCCGCGCCAATTACCTTTCAGCCCCAACACCGTTCCGGCAAGGTGATTGCCTAAAAGGTTTTCAACACCATTCCCCGATACGCTTCCATAATCTAGCCCCCAATAGAGTTCTGATTGCGTCCCAGGAATCAACCATGCAAAATCATTTTGCAGATACCAGCCTTTATCGGCTGCTAATGAGACTTGGCCATCAAACCCTCGGACGGTATAACGGCTACCAATTGTCATTTGATCCTGCGGTGTAAGCGGCGTATCTGTCCACTGCCCATAAAAGCGCGGATTCCAGCGAAAGCGCTGTTCAGAAAAGTGAAAAGGCACCTGCAACGAAGCACTAACATTAACAATATCGGATAGCGCAGTTGCCTCTCCTATAGACTCTTCGGGCGCTGGCAGAGCACCAAACCAACGCGTCCCTTTACGGTATGAAAGATCACTACTAAGGGTGGCGGTATCAAAAAAGAAACGGTTGTTTACACCCAATTTCCAAAATGCCGTTTCCCTACGCTGAATGCCAACCTCAACATCCTCAATATAATTTCGTGACTGCCGTTTACCGACGGCCAGCTTCACGGTCGTTTTCGAGCGATTTGAGCGGTGTACTATTCGGCTTAACTCAAGTGATTGATTACGACTGCTCCCACTGTATTCAATATTATTATTCAAACCTGCAACCGTCTGAACATAATCATAACCGTTGGTGGTAAACCCAATATTCCAATAACCCAACGGCAGTGAAAAGTGTCCAGTATAACTATCCGACCCTCGACGATTTGAATGATGAAGATCTACCCCACGCGAAAAATAGATAAGATCACTCAAGCCCAGCAAGTTATCTACATAGAGCGTTGTTGTTGCTTGGTTTCGGCCAGTAGAATCGGAGCCCGAATCATTAGCAGACAATGCCACACGCCATAATTTGTCTTGCTGCCAATCAATCTCTACATTGCTCTCACCAGGTTTGTCACCAGGCACAATGCGAAAATTGGCAGATACACTAGGAAGCCGTTGAAGGTTTTCCAGACCCTGCTCGAAATCTCGAAGATCTAAAGGCGCCCCCTCTTTTGCGGGAATAGCCGTTTTAAGATTAATTCGACTATTTTCTGTAGCGCTGATATTACGAAAAACACCCGGAATAACGGTTAAAGCGAGACGACCCGTAGAAAGGTCTTGCGGAGGAACGAGCACACGTGTTGTTACGAGACCTTCAGCAATCCACATATTTTGGAGGTCCGTTACTAGCTGACGAATTCCATTTAATCCCAAACACTGATCAATCGATGAACTGAGCTTTTCTCTAGCTTTCTTTTGCAGTGGTAAAGTATCTCCACCCTGCAAAGAGATTTCACGAACAACAAAACAAACCTTTTCGGGTTCTGTTGCTGTTTGAATCGGTTCAAGCTTCGGCAATAAACGAACATCGGGAGCCTGTGGCTGAAGCTGCTCTTCGACGGCCTGTTGGCGCTGTTGCTGACGCTGTAATTCACGATCAGCAATTGAAGAACCTGGGGCGGCAAATGCCGTATTGATTAATACAGAAAAAGTAAATATGCAGGCAAGCCTTTGCCATTTAGAGCGAAATTCCATTTCTATCCCTGGTAAGAGTACTACAAAAATTGGCAACCGATTCTATAAGACTATTTTTTGAACAACAAGTATTAATAGATACATCAACAGTTTTACAGTGAGATCAATAAATATACCTTACCCCATTTATCGACCCCATTTATCAACTTACTGCTTCAACCTGAAATTAACTAGAACGCTGTCTCACCGATTCAAACAGGCAGTGATCTACAAATATATAGTGTTAAATATCAATAAGATAAAAGACCAAAAAATTTCATGTGATTCATATGTGATAGTTAAACAGTCATTCTAACAAAATGAGATTTTTTCACATTGTTTCAGGCCGTTTCATTGTTTTCATAAATAAGAAATCACACAGGAAAGCATGGAAGCTGCTACTACTGACAATCACGCCCCAAAAAGTTTAAATAGACGATACTAGCTCTTTACAGAGATTAACACTGTATGCATTAAATAATTTCCCTAACCTTTGATCATGTCACTTCTCATTTTAAATGAAATAGGCCAAAAAATTCAGTCAATTGGCTGATTTTGATTCCCAGTTTGAGTATTGGCATGAGTTAATAGCTGATGAAATAAGGTAAGGTATCATTTACCTTTAAGCTCCATCCAAAGTCCTTCAAGTCTAAATCTTAGCTCATTTATTTAATGCACATTTAGTTTGTTCACTTACTGCCGGTTTTTAAGGATTTAAAGTGATATATTGCGTAACGTAACAAATTCTTCAGCTGCAGTTGGGTGAATACCAGTTGTAGAATAAAATATCTCTTTAGTTGCACCTGCTTTCAGTGCAATCCCGATTCCCTGAATGATCTCCCCTGCATCCGGTCCAACCATATGCACGCCCAATACTTTCTTTGAATCTGCATCCACAAGCATCTTCATAAAGGTGCGTTCTGCACTACCGCTGATAGTATGCTTCATTGCCCGAAATTCTGATTTATACACCTCAACATTGGTATATTCTTCACGTGCCTGCTGTTCATTTAAACCAACTGTACCAATATTTGGCTGACAAAATACTGCGGTTGGAATCAGACTATAGTCGACGGTCTGATTCATACCCGCATATAGATTACGCACTAAAGCTATACCTTCAGCGAGAGCAACCGGTGTTAGTTGTACCCGATCAATTACATCCCCTAAGGCATAAACGGATGGGACATTCGTCTGGAAATCATCATTTACTACAATCGCACCATTCTTACCTTGTTTTATACCAAGCTTTTCCAGACCAAGGCCTTCTACTTTTGGGTTGCGGCCAGTTGCATACATGATCAAGTCAGTTTCTATAGCTGATCCATCGCTCATCCTAGCTAAGTAGGAACCATCTGGCTGCAGGTCAATCGAATCAACATTGTTATTAAATAACAAATCAATACCTTTCTTTGCCATTTCGGCTGCTGTGAATTCGCGAATTTCCCGATCGAATCCACGTAGAAATAGATCCCCACGATATGCCAACTTCGTTTCAGCCCCCAAGCCAGAAAAAATCCCGGCAAACTCAACTGCGATATAGCCACCACCAACAACAAGTACACGTTTGGGAAATTCTTTTAGATAGAAAACTTCGTTAGAGCTAATTATGTGCTCTTTACCTGGAATATCTGGAATGTTTGGCCAGCCCCCTACAGCAATCAAAATGCGCTTAGCTGTATATTGTTTATCACCTACTGCAACTACGTGGGGGGCAACAAGCACTGCCCTACCGTTTATCAACTCACAACCAGAATTGGTCAGCAAGCTCTGATAAATCCCATTCAAGCGCTCAATCTCTTTGTTTTTGTTATCACGCAAAGTAGGCCAGTGAAAATCTACCCCCTTATTTATTAAACCAAAGCCTGCTGCTTCTTGAAAACTTTCGGCATAATGTGATGCATAAACAAATAACTTCTTGGGCACACAACCCACATTGACACAGGTTCCACCCAAATAACGATCTTCAGCAATCGCAACTTTAACACCCATTCCAGCAGCCATACGCGCCGCCCGTACACCTCCAGAACCAGCTCCAATTACAAATAACTCAAAATCGTAAGTAGCCAATTTTTATTACCAAGGTTATTAATTATTTAAATACCCCCTTCAGCTGAGCTAAAGAGGCCAAAGAGCCTAGTAGCCTCAGGATAAGTGGGCTTTTAGACCATCGTTGGGTCAGGTTCCATCCCCATTAGTGAGCGCCCTAAGATTTGTTTACAGATATCATAATCTGTATATGCATGGGCTGCGGTCATATTCACGTCACGCCAAAGTCTCTGAATTTCATTATCATCCACCCATGATGTACCACCAGATACTTCAAATAAGCGATTAACCGCTTCACAGCACATTTTTATTGCATACGCTTGGTTTGTACGCCAAAAAGCTAACTTTTCGTCACTTGGATATTGTTTCTCAGCGGCAAAGCTCTCATGCTCTCCCCACGTTTTTTCTAGTAACGCACGTGCTGCAACAACCTGATGCGTTGATTCTGCTAAACGCATTAGCGGTGGAATTTCCTTGCCCGTTGCTGCCATTGTGTAAGCGCGAGATCGATTTTTAGTCATTTTCGTGAAAACGTGAAGCATGCGTTCTGCAATACCTAATGACATAGCTGCAAAACCGCTGGCAAACCAAGGTCTATACGGGGTAGAGAATATTTTACTATCTGGATAAAGGCCATAACCCGAAGATTTACCTGTCATCATAGCCTTGGCCCGTTCCATCCTATGCTCAGGTACGAATGTATTTTTCTTAATTTTAAGGGTCTTTGTTCCAGACGGTTTCATCCCTGCAGAATACCAATCATCAACGATTTCATAATCTTTTCTTGGTATAACAGCAAAACTGTAGTCTTTTTCCCCAGTTTCAGGATTGTTACGCAGGAAACCTAAGATAGCCCACTCAGCATGATCACAACCGGAGCTCCACTTCATCTCGCCATTAAAGAATACTCCTCCTTCTGTTTCTTCTGTCTGCCCAAAAGGAGCAATCGAACTACTAGCAGTTGCGTTTGGATCATCACCCCAAATATCATCTTGCAGCTGCTCCGAATACATTGCCAATTGGTGGCTATGCGTTATCAGTAAGCAAAAAGCCCAAGCGGTACCACCACATGTCCCTGCAAGTGCAGCCATACAGTCAGTTACATGAGTTAATGGAAGTTCAAGCCCCCCATATTTTTTTGGCTGGAGGGCACGATGAAGATTAATTGATTTTAGAAGCTTTATATTTTCCTCTGGTGCCTGACGAAGTTCTTCCGCCCTCACTGCATTATCAGCTATAACAGGAAGGATTTTTTTCAATTCATCTAACATTAAATTCGGTGAAGTCATGTGGCAGAGCCTTTCAATTATTATGATTCGATACTTAACGCGCTAGGTTGGTACACACTTTAATGAATTCATTTTGCCCGCCAAACATAATAGATAGAATTCAAAATCCAATCATGTACAAGTACTTTCCAATGATAGAAAACAAGAGCATAGATACAAAACGCACACAAAGCTCTCATAAGACAATTCATAACTACCTGATATTTAATATCTTTTTCTAACATTGTATTTTTGTGCACGAATCTAATTTGCACTTAACAGCAAATTAACACTAAGATTAAAAGAGGCTTTATTAGTTGCAAAAAATTTAACTCATATGGTGTTTTACAATGGTGATCACTTGAAGGAACCTTTATCGAATACTGAAAAGATACCAAATATTGATATTGGTAAGGCATATGATCAGCGTTATATAAACGCTGACATCCACTATGAAAATGTAGCCAACTTAGCAGACTTTTTTGGTAGAAATATGCCTATTCATCATCACGACCGCTTCTATCAAATACATTTTTTTTTAAATGAAAATGTTCATGTCCACTTAGATGAAGCCAGTTTTAGTGTTCAAGGTCCGATGTTTTTTTTAACACCTCCTACAACTCCTCACGCTTTTGTGACGGACAGCCAAACAACCGGGCATGTGATAACAGTTAGGCAAGAAACCTATTGGAAGCTGATGAATGAAATTGATACCGTTCATCCTCCGAAGTCCCTTAACACTCCATTATGTGTAGAGCTCAAACCTGAAATTAATAAAATTGCGGAGCACCTATTGAGCCTTTTAGCTTTTATGGCATTTGAGGCTGAAAAGTTTGAAAAGCCATATAACTGTGTTCACTCGGCACTGTTACAACTAATCTTGGTTGATATATCGAGATTATCTGAGAATCATTCTCCCGAGCAAAATACCCGTAAGGAAGACGTGAGGGTTTTTCGCCGATTCAATGAAATGATTGAAAGTAATTTCAAGCAGCACGCTGCCTTACACTTCTATACTGAGCAGATTGGAGTTACCGAGGGGCGTTTAAATAACATTTGCAGACGTTTAACAGGCCAGTCGTCCAAAAGTCTAATTACTGATAGACTTATGCAAGAAGCTAGAAGGTTACTTATCTTCACTTTATCACCCATTACTGAAATAAGTTATGAGCTTGGGTTCAAAGATCCTGGTTACTTTTCTCGGTTCTTTAGTAGAAGCGAGGGCTTAAGCCCCAGCGATTACAGAGAGCAAAAATTGGACAGAAAACCTAGCACATAAAACAGACATTACAGCGACTTAATGAGCTAACACTTTCGATTAATAATCTCTTTCAAAAAATCTATTAGCAACTTTGTTTTGGCAGATACTAAGCGTCGACTTGGGTAAACCGCAGATATAATTGATTCTGGCTCAACACTCCAGTCTGGTAAAAGCAACTCCAGTTCCCCGTTTTGAATCTGATCCTGACAGAAAATGGAAGGTACCAAACCAACCCCTTCACCAGATACTATCAAATCTCTAACCATTAAAGGGTCATTGCTAACACTTATATTTTTGAAGTTTATCGCTTTTCTTATCCGTCCCTTCTTCATACTAAGATCAAGTTTAGTGTAGCGCTTATCAATAATTTTTATGTGACTGCTTATTTGCTCTTCATTAAATACATGAGATTTAGAGTATGCGGGGCTACTTACCCAGATCAAAGGAGCCTGCATAAGTTTAGTAACAATCAATTCAGAATCAGGTAGCTCACCTACCTTAATTGCTACATCAACAGGATCGCTTATAACATCAATTTTATAATCATTAGATACATGAATATCTAACTGAATTTCCGGGTATTTCTGCATAAATTCTGTAAGCTGTCCCTTAACTATCTCCCGGCTAAATGCCATTGTTAAAGCTATTGACAACTTTCCTCTAGGCTCCCTTTGCAAGCCACTCATTTCAGCCTCTGCAAGTTCAAGGTGCTCCGTGATTATTTGGCTATGTTTATAAAAACTCTCGCCTTCACTCGTTAAACGAATATTTCTTGAATTACGTTCAAGCAGTCTGACCCCCATAGCTTTTTCTAATCGATTAATTGCATTACTGACAGTTGATTTAGGTATACCCAAATAATTAGCCGCAGCCGTAATTCCTTTGTGTTCAGCAACCGAAGCGAAGATAGGGATATCATTTGCGTTCATATTCATGGACGATTCTTCCAAAAAATAGATATTGTTCAACTTATCATTATTAAATACTATTTTTAAGTGTCAAAACACCCAAAAGGCATTTAATGATGAAACAAAACGAAGACCTCACCTTCTTCTATTTTCCTCGAGCATGCTCTCTTGCTGTGCATATTGCTCTAGAGGAATCAGGTTTGAATTATCAACGAAGGCTTGTTGATTTGCGTACCTTAGAGAATCAAAAAGAAGATTATCTTGCTCTGAACCCTACAGGCGCAATTCCAGCTCTTTCCATTGGCGAGCAAACACTCACAGAAACTCATGCAATCCTTAGCTTCATCGCTGATAACTCTCTCAACGACAAGCTGTTACCGGCTTGTGGAAGTTTTGAACGATATAAAGCTCATGAGTTTATGAATTTTTTATCAAGTAGTGTTCATACATATATTCGATCAATTTTTAGAAGCACTGTATACGCTGGTGAAGACCCCCAAACTATTGAGGCGGTTAATGCTCAAGGTGTAAGAAATTTAGCTAAGGCAATAAACACAATTGAACAACGTTTAGGAAACACCACTTGGGCGTTGGGTGAAACCTTTAGTGTGGTCGATTGCTATTTATTCATTATGTATCTGTGGACAACGGATGAAAGGATCAGCTCCGTCCCTGAACGCCCTAAATGGAAAGCCCTAGCATCAAATGTATGGCAAAGGCCATGTGTGCAAAAAATTGTTGCAATTGAGCAACATGATCGTGACTACCCAATACCGCTTTGAGGAGCCCAATATGAGCCTCTATTACACTCAAAAACTACTTTATAACCTCAATCGAAACTCTGAAATTCGAAAAAGATTCAATGACGACAGTGAGTCTGTACTCAAAGAATACAAACTTGATTCTGGCGAACTAGAGGCATTACGTAAGCCTGATATTGGCTATCTATATGTCGAAGGCGTTAATGGCCAGTTATTGATGCACTATGCTGGCCTTTTTGGCTACATCTGGCCGGACTATATCGCAGCACTTCGAGAAGGCATAGAAAAATACGGCCCGGTAAAAGCTGGTCTTTATACAATGAAAGATGGTCTTGGGGCCATATAAGAGGAGTCTATCTATGAGTTTAGTTTATGCGGGTATTTGCTGTCACGCACCGGGCATCACTTCGAGAAGTGAAATGGCACCAGAAGAACTCCGAACAGGCTTATTTGATGCTTACAAGCGCCAATCAGAAGCGATTCAACGCTCTGGTGCTGAAGCGATAGTAATGGTCTCTTCAGAGCACTTTGCTAACTTCTTTATGGATAACATGCCAAGTTTTAGCATTGGCATGGCTGAAGAATATCATGGTCCAATTGAAGACCCTAAATGGCTTAAAATTGATCCTGTAGATGTACCAGGGAGCCCTGATCTATCTCTAAGAATCATCAAGTCGGTGATGCAGACCATAGATGTAGGCTTTTCACAGGAATGGAATTTCGATCATGGGATGTCTGTCCCATTACATTTCCTGACACCAGATTACGATCTTCCTATTATCCCTGTAAATATCAACTGCCAAGCGCCACCAATCACTCCTCTTCATCGTTCGTGGGAGCTAGGGAAAGCACTTAGAAAAGCTATCGATACTCTTCCCGAGAAAATCGCTTTAATAGGTACAGGTGGAACTTCACATTGGCCGTGCACCCCTGACTCCGGAAAGATTAACGAAGATTGGGACCGAGAACTTATTGATCATGTCATCAATAAGCGAAAAGACGCCTTACTTTCCTATAA
>Ga0193959_1001143_pt1 | contig 10662 bp, 12 predicted proteins | sample FB_2_MG_FD_140333 | JGI IMG/M metagenome (GOLD analysis project Ga0193959, IMG submission 140333) | Microbial mat bacterial communities from the Broadkill River, Lewes, Delaware, United States - FB_2_MG | ecosystem: Environmental > Aquatic > Freshwater > River > Microbial mats | place: USA...
GAGGGCGAATCTGCTCGAACTGATCACGGCTGATGTCACTGGGATAACGATGTCTCATATGCGTAGTATCCGCTATCCCGCTGAGACTTTGAACAGGTTCTTACCGGTCGTTGGGCTCTGCTGAGAGGGGCTGAAGCTGTTCGACTAAGTGCCTGAAGACGACGCCCCACCTGAGAAAAAGGTGGGGTGGAGGTTTTTTTGGTTGGGCAGGTATATAGCTAGCAGGCGGCTCAGTGCCGGGTAGGGGTGAACCCCTGTTCTTCCGGTAACATGCCGGAGCTGAATTCGTCCAGTGAGGGCTCGGCAGCAATTTGATAGCCTTCGCTGGCCCATTCGCCCAGATCGATTAAACGGCAGCGCTGGGAGCAGAAGGGGCGCCATTTGTTGGCGTCCGAGTAGGGGGCCGGGTTGCCACACTGTGGGCATTTGACCATACGGGGATCAGTCATTGTCGGCGTCCTCTTCAGCAGCCTTGTCCAGCAGTTTGGGGTGCAGGGCGTTAACCGCCTGTTTCAGCTCGGCCGGTGAACCGCTGTTATCCAGCACAAAATCAGCCTGCTGCAGGCGCTCGTCACGGGTCATCTGCGCGGCCAGAATCTGGCGCACCTGTGCTTCGTCGATGTCATCGCGGCGCATGGTGCGTTCAATCTGTGTCTGTTCCGGCACGTCCACCACAATCACCTGGCTGATCAGCAGGTGCTGATCGGTTTCCAGCAACAGAGGAGAGGCCAGTACGGCATAGGCATGCCCGGCTTCATCCAGTTGCTCCAGCGTATCCAGGATATGTTCGCGGATCAGTGGATGCAGCAGGGCTTCCAGCCACCCCCGTTCACGCTCATTATCGAACACGATGCGGCGCAAGGCTGCTCGATCCAGCGAGCCATCCTCACGAATCAGGTGGTGGCCGAAATGATCCGCTATCCTGTTCAGGGCTTCACTGTTGGGTTCAACAACCTGACGTGCGACCAGGTCGGCGTCGATCACCGGTACGCCCAGTGATGTAAAACACTCGGATGCAGCGCTTTTGCCACACCCGATGCCTCCAGTAAGCCCTGCAACCAGCATTAGAAATTCCCCAGATACGCGGACATGATCGAATCACCCCAAACCATGGCAATCCAGCCGGCGATGGCCAGATAGGGGCCGAATGGAAGGGGATTCTGCGCCTGATGGCGGCGAAAAGCAATCAGCGCGAAGGCCAGCACAACACCCACCACCGATGACAGCAGGATAACCAGTGGCAGTATCTGGTAGCCACCCCAAGCCCCCAGTGCTGCCAGCAGTTTGAAGTCGCCATACCCCATGCCTTCCTTGCCGGTCAGCAGCTTGAACGCCCAGTATACACTCCAGAGCACCAAATAACCGGCAGCAGCACCGAATACGGCCTCCTGCAGCGGCACAAAAACGCCCTGAGTATTGATCAGCAGGCCCAGCCACAGCAGCGGAAGGGTGATGGAGTCTGGCAGCAGGTGGTGATCCAGGTCGATAAACGTGAGTACGATCAGCGCCCAGGTCAGTGCTATCAGTAATCCGGCTTCAAGGGTGAAACCGAATTGCCATACCAGCCAGGCGGATGCAACACCGGTCAGCAGCTCCACAAACGGGTAGCGGAAGGAAATGCCGGTGCCGCAGCCGCTGCAACGGCCACGCAGTATCAGCCAGCTGATAACCGGGATGTTCTCATACCAGCGAATCTGATGGCCGCAGTTGCCGCAGCGGGAACGCGGCGTCATCAGATTAAACCTTTCCTGTGGCTCGTCTTCTGTGTGGGTTGCGCCGGATTCGGCCTTAACGTAGGCATCCCACTCGCGCTGCATCATAACGGGCAGGCGGAAGATGACTACATTCATAAAGCTGCCGACCAGTAGCGCGAAAACCAATGTGCCGAACACTGCTATATAGGGTTCGGCCTGTAGCAGTTCGATCATTTTAAACTACGCTACCCAGCTGGAAGATTGGCAGGTACATGGCAATAACCAGACCGCCGACCAGTACGCCCAGAATCGCCATAATCATAGGCTCCATAAGGCTGGATAAGTTATCGACGGCGTTATCGACATCTTCTTCATAGAAGGTGGCAACCTTGTCCAGCATCTGGTCGAGTGAGCCGGCCTCTTCGCCGATGGCAATCATCTGCACCGTCATTACTGGAAATACGCCTGTCATTACAACTGCATTTTGCAAGGACTGGCCTGTCGATACACCGTTACGAATCTGCATGATGGCGTTTTCATACACCACATTGCCCGCCGCAGTGGCCGCCGAGCCCAGTGCCTCAACTAGCGGTACACCAGCGGCAAAGGTGGTGGCCAGCGTGCGGGTAAAACGTGCAATAGAGGCTTTCTGCAGGATATCGCCAAAAACGGGCAGGCGTAGTACCAGTCGGTCCAGAAAGTTGGAAAACTTCTTTGAGTGTCGTTTGGCGCGGGCAAAGGCGAAGATCAGGAGGGCTGCTGCTATCAGGCCCAAAAACCAGTACTCCTGTGCAAACTCTGATAGCTCAATGACCATCTTGGTAAAGGCAGGCAGGTCGGCACCAAAGTCAGCAAATACCACTTCAAACTGGGGTACCACCTTCACCAGCAGGATAGCCGATACCACGATGCCCACCACAACAACGGCGATGGGGTAAGTCATCGCTTTCTTGATTTTCTTCTTCAGGGTTTCCACCTTTTCCTTGTAGGTGGCAATACGGTCCAGCATGGTTTCCAGTGAGCCGGACTGCTCACCGGCCTGTACCAGTGAGCAGACCAATGTATCAAAGTACTCCGGGTGGTGGGCCAGGGCGGCGGCAAAGTTGGTGCCGCCGTTTACCTCGGTACGGATATCATCGATCATCTTTTTCAGCTTGTCCTTTTCCACCCCGTTAGCCACGATTTCCAGTGCCTGCAACAGGGGTACGCCGGACTTTAGCATGGTGGCCAGCTGGCGAATAAAATAGGCGATATCGGCAGAGTTGATCGCCTTGCTGCGCCCGCCCAACAGGGAGCCGCGCTCTTTCATCACCTTGTGTGGGTTGACGCCCTGTTTGCGTAGCAGTGTTTTGGCGGTTGCCAAGTCAACAGCGTCAATCTTGCCCTTGCTCTTGTTGCCGCTCTTGTCGCGACCTTGCCAAGTGAACGTGTGCTTGGGCTGTTCCTTGTTTTTACCACGTTTTTGCTGAGCCATAGTTGCCATGTTCTATCCTTGTCAGACCTTGATCACTCGGTTCATTTCTTCCAGACTGGTAACGCCGGCGGCTACCTTCAGCAGGCCGGATTGTCGCAATGTCAAAAAGCCTTCGCTGCGTGCAACCTTGAGTATATCAAGCGAGTTTCCGTTCTCCATAATGCACTGTGAAATGGCAGGAGACATCTGCAGCATTTCATAAATACCGACACGGCCCTTATAGCCTCTATTACAGCTCTTGCAGCCATCCGGGTTGGCGTCAAACAGCTGCAGATCCTTTAGTTGCTCGGGGGTAAAGCCTTCTTCCAGTAGCGCGGCTTCCGGCAGGTCTACCGGTTCTTTGCAGTGTTCGCACAGACGGCGGCCCAGGCGCTGGGCAATAATCAGGCTGACCGAGGTGGCTATATTGAATGAGGGGACGCCCATATTGCGTAATCGGGTCAGGGTTTCCGGGGCGCTGTTGGTATGCAGAGTGGAGAGCACCATGTGACCGGTTTGGGCCGCTTTGATGGCGATCTCGGCAGTTTCCAGGTCTCGAATCTCACCTACCATCACTACGTCAGGGTCCTGGCGCAGGAAGGCACGCAGCGCCTCGGCAAAGGTAAGGCCTATCTTGGTGCTAACCTGTACCTGGTTAATACCCTCAAGGTTGATCTCCACCGGGTCTTCTGCGGTGGAAATATTGCGTTCTTCCGTATTCAGGATATTGAGGCCGGTATAGAGCGTTACGGTTTTACCTGAGCCGGTAGGGCCTGTTACCAGGACCATGCCCTGGGGCTGCTCGAGGGTTTTCATATAGGCACTTTTTTGGTACGGCTCAAAGCCCAGGGCCTCTACGCCCATTTTGGCGCTGCTGGGGTCCAGAATACGCAGTACGATTTTTTCGCCCCAGAGTGTGGGTAGGGTGTTGACACGGAAATCGATGGCACGTTTTTTTGATACCTTGAGCTTGATACGGCCATCCTGAGGTACGCGTCGCTCGGAGATATCCATGCGCGACATCACTTTCAGGCGTGCCGTCATGCGGGTGGCCAGATTCAGCGGCGGGCGGTGTAGCTCCTGCAGCATGCCATCAATACGGCAGCGTACCCGGTAGGCCTTTTCGTAAGGCTCAAAATGAATATCCGACGCGCCGCTTTTGATGGCATCGAGCAATACCTTGTTGATAAAGCGTACAATCGGGGTTTCGTTGGCTTCCTCTTCCTCTTCGTTCTCTTTGTTGGCCTCGTTTGGGTCATCACCCAAGTCAATATTATCCAGGTCATCATCCTGCAGTGCGTCCATGGCACTGCCGGCATTGTCGAGGAAGTGGTCCAGTCGGGCTTCCAGTTTGTCGGCTTCGACAATTACCGGTTCAGTGGTGATGCCGGTGTTGAATTTAATCTCATCCAGGGCCTGAATATTGGTGGGGTCAGACAGGGCGACAAACAGGCGGTTATCGCGCTTGGCCAGCGGCAGGGCACGGTGTTTGGCGATCAGTTCGTCGGCAATCAACTCTTTCGGGATCGCATCATCAGAGAAGGCGTCCAGGTCAAGCAGGGGCAGACCGAACTCTTCAGACGCGGCCATGGCGGCACGATGGGCGCTGACCAGCCGCTGAGTGATGATGTAGCGTATAAAGGGCTGTTTCTCTTCGTGTGCGCGTGCGGTTGCATCCTGAGCAACTGCTGCTGAAAACACACCGTCATTGACGAGCCGTTTGGCAAGGCCTGTAAGGGGCTGCATTCCTTGAGACACCGTAACTCCTGTCGCTGAAAAACGGCTAAAACCAGCCGGTTGTAAAACTGGGTGCAATGGTACTGCAATCAAACCACAGCAGTATCGAAACTGTAAACGCCAAGGGGTAAAATGCCCTTGGCTTGATCGAGCGCAAACTTTTTGTGTGTTCAGCTGATATTAAGGCTGGACAACCTGAATGGAAGCTGACTAAGATGGAGTCATCGGATCGGGGCAGGATGCACTGGCCGATATGTAGATACCAAAACTCGCTGGAGAGATTTGAAATGAACAAACACGTGACGCGTCAACAGGGTTTTACCCTTATTGAATTGATGATCGTAGTGGCGATCATCGGTATTCTGGCCGCCATCGCGCTGCCTGCTTACCAGGACTATACCATCCGCTCACAGGCATCTGAAGGCCTGTCGCTGATGTCAGGTGCCAAAACAGCGGTAGCTGAAACCTTTATCAACACCGGTGCAGTTCCGGCTGACCGTACAGCTGCTGGCATGAGTGCTAACGCAGGCGATACTCAGGGTCAGTTTGTAACTGGGGTTGCAGTTGCCAATGGTGAAATTACTGCGACTTACGGTAATAACGCCAATACCAAAATTGCAGGTCAGACACTGGTGCTGACCCCGTACGAGCAGACTGATGGCTCTATCGCTTGGCAGTGCAACAGTGCTGCAGCTGGTAAAGTACCCCCGGGCACTGCATTGAATGGTCCGACTTCTGGTAGCCTGCTGGTACAGTACGCACCTGCTCAGTGCCGTCCGTAGTCCTGACGTGAGCAGTCTGGGGTGAATCCCCAACCGGAAGCCCCGCCTTGTGCGGGGCTTCTTTGTTTATAGGGGCTAAAAGGGCTATGGGCAGCCTCTGAGATGCATGGATAGGCTGCAGGAGACTATATGAAAGCACGTATGCTGGCGTTCGGCGTGCACTTGGGTATCTCGGCCCTGATTGCATTGCTGGTAGTGGGGTTGGTGTTTTACGTCTGGTATCCGGCGCCGCTGCATGATGCTGTGGGGGTCACGCAGATATTTCTGGTGGTACTGGCGGTGGATGTGGTGCTGGGGCCTTGTCTCACCTTTGCGGTGTTCAAACAGGGCAAGAAAACGCTCAAATTTGATCTGGCCGTGATTGCGTTGTTGCAATTCTCGGCGCTGGGATATGGCTTGTATACGGTGGCCGAAGGCCGCCCGGCCTGGCTGGTATTCAATTCCGACCGCTTTGACCTGGTGCGTGCGGTTGATCTGGACCCCCGCTACCCCGAATGGGTGGCAGATGACTACCGTTCGCCCGCTTGGCTGGGGCCGCGTTGGGTGGCAGCTTTTGCTCCCGAAAATACTCGCGACAGTGCCCGCCTGCTGGAGGAGGTAATGGTTTCTGGGCTGGATGTGCCGCAGCGGCCCTATTTGTATAGCGCGCTGGAAAATGCACACGACATTATCCGGCAGAAAGCACTACCCTTGAGTAAGCTGGATAATTTCAATACGGCTGGTGAAGTGAAGGCTGCATTGCAGGCTTGGCCCCAGGCCAATGCCTGGCTGCCGATGATGTCCAGCCCCCGGCCGATGGTGGTGCTGCTTGAGCGTTCCACCACAGATATTCGAATACTGGCGGTAGTTGATTTGCGCCCCTGGGCTTGATGAGGCAAGAGAATATGATGCAGCTGGCACGAGTATATGAGTTGAGTACGCGGCGGTCTGCCGGTTTTACGCTGATCGAAATTATGATCACGGTGACAATAGTAGCCATTCTGGCCTCTATCAGCCTGCCCGCGTATCAGCGCTATGTGATTCGCGCCCGTGCCAGTGAGTCACTCGTGTTGGCCACCAATGCCAAGAATATGATAGTGGAATGCCAGGCTACCGGTACTGCCATGGCCGATATGAACAGTGGTACAGGGCCGTTTCCGCCGGGCAATCTGACATCAACTGAATGGGTGGCGGGGGTGTTTGTGGTCCAGGGGGTGGTTAGAATACGTTATGCCGCTGCTGCCCCGGCAGGGCTGGCCGGGCAGGATTTGGTGTTGACCCCCAATTTTGGGCCGAGCAAAACCGAGTGGCGTTGCGGATTTACCGATACCGGTGGTTATGCTTACGTGCCGGCTAACTGCCGCCAGCCGCCCTGACGTGGGTATAGGCAAAAGTAACGAGAAACGTTGGTGTAAGGTGATGTGTGCAATGAGGTGTCACTAAATGGCGATATAATTGTTGCTATTTGTAGCTATTGCAAGTACCTGCTGTTAGTAAATGAAGGTTTTTTCACCAATCCATTGACGTGACTTCTATATATTAATTCAATAGCTGCCATAATCAGGGGATGATTTTACGGAGGTGGCATGTGAAGTTTGGATTTTTCACCGCAAGCAGGGGGCAAGCGAGTGGCTTTACCCTGATTGAGCTATTGGTCACTCTGGCTGTTGCCGCTGTTATGGTGGGTATTGCTCTACCATCCTTTATGAGCACTATGGAAAGCAGCCGAGAGCGCTCTGTTATTGACGCCATTACCACATCTATCAAATATGCGCGCTCTGAAGCGGTTAAGCGCAATCGGCAGCTGGCGCTTTGTTCTCGCGACGCCTCCAGTACCGGCTGTTCAGGCACCACTGCCTGGGCACAAAGCGGTTGGCTACTATTGTCTGATAACCCTGATCCTACGCCTGATGAAGTATTGCGAGTGTGGGACCCGCTTCAGGGGCAAACGATAATTACGGCCCCTGTACAAATGGTGTTCAATGCCGATGGAACCTTGGAGTCCGCATCAGCCTTAACCGTCAAAAGCGGGGGGCGAGATGCGCGCAATTTCTGTGTCAATCTGACCGGTTCGATTTACGAAGGAGCTTGTCCATGAAGCGTACAGGAATTAACAGACAATATGCGCGACAGGACATTACGGCAAGACGTGAGCAAGGCTTTAGCCTGATAGAAGTCCTGATCGCGATGGTTGTGATTGCCGTGGGGTTGTTGGGCTTTTTAGGCATGCAGGTATATGCCGTAAAAGGCAATGACAGCGCCTATTTGCGTTCTCAGGCGACGCTGCTGGCGTATGAGCTGGCCGATAATATGAGGGCGTCGCGGCAGGCAGCATTGGATGGTGATTTTGATGATGGCGGCAGTGAGCGTGCCGGCTGGGACGCCCGGCTTGTAACGGTGCTGGGCCCCGGTGCTGCAGGTACTGTCGTGCGTAATGATAACAGTGCTGTTATCACGGTGGCCTGGACGGATGACCGAGCGGCTGTTACGGACAAGGACGGGGTTGCCTCGGCGGATGCCAGTGGCGGCAGCTTAAGCTTTGAAACGGAGTTCTGAAGGATGATTCATAACAGACCCATGCGTCAGCAGGGCCTCACCCTGATAGAGCTGATGATCGCCATGACCATCGGCCTGTTTATTCTGCTGGGGGTGGTGATGGTGTATCTATCCAGCGCCCGCACCACGGCCACCACGGAGGCCAGTTCCCGCGTGCAGGAAAATGGCCGGTTTGCCATGCATTTTCTGGCAGGTGATATTCGTCAAATAGGGTTTCACTCGGCTTGTCAGGGCGATGTGAATAACCTGCTGGATGAGGCTGATCCAGCCTATGATGAAGACCTGTTCGATCTGGAAAATGCCATCGAGGGCTGGGATGATGCGGGGGCGTTTGCCGCGCAGTTATCCAACTATGTCGCCGGTGATGTGCTTCTGCTAAAGCACGCGGCCGCCCTGGCAGATATAACAGCCTCTGGTAATACCCCCATGAACGCAAACACGATCAATACCAGTGCAAAGAGTGGCCTGGATCGTGGCACCATTTTGTTTGTGTCGGATGCACTTGGCTGTGATATTTTTCAGAAAACCAATAACGCAAACTCTAATGGCTTGACGCGCGGTCATGCCGGGACTTCTCCTGGTAATAAAAATCCTGGCAGTTTTAGGTTCAGTCATGAATACGATGAAGGTATGGAGATTCATGTCTTCGCCAGCAATATCTACTACATTGGTCAGGGCGCTGATGGCAGGCCTGCACTGCGACGCCTGTCGTTTGGCCGTGGTGCGGCTGAAGATGTAGAGCTGGTAAATGGCGTTGACAATATGCAGTTTGAATACGGAATTGATGATGATGGTGATCGCTCTGCCGACCGTTACCTGGATGCAACCAGTGTGAATGCCGGTGGTGTTGAGTGGGATGATGTGGTCTCTGTCAGGGTGCACGTGCTGGCTTCCAGTTTTAACGGCAATGTCATCACTGAAACTCAGGTGCTACCAGCACCTTTTGATGCCCTAGCCGACCCTGGCGATGGGCGTTTGCGCCGTGTATTTACCAACACTATCGGGATAAGGAATCGTTTGCCATGAGCAGGGATACAACGACGACACCCTCGCAGGAGCGAGGAGCGACTCTGGTGGTTGCTCTGATCATGCTGGTACTGATAGCCATTGTCGGCATTGGTGCCATGCAGTCTACCACCTTGCAAGAGCGCATGGCGGGTAATCTGCGTGATCAGAATATGGCGTTCCAGGCATCTGAAGCAGGGTTGCGAGAGCGTGAAGACTGGTTGGAATCGCAAACGGAGAAACCATCAACCAGTGCCTGGCTACGGCCACGGCAGGATTTGAATCTGAGTACGGCGTTTCCCTTTGGTGCGACCGCGTTGGAGTATGGCACAGCCGGCAGTATCGATCTGGATGGTGTGGAAAGTGACCCTGAAGTGGTGATGGAAGAGCTGGAATTTGTACCAGACAGTCTGGTGAAAGGATATGACCCGGGCAAGGGGCGTGATTTTTACCGTGTGCTTTCGTCAGGGAGTGGACAAACAGCGAACTCAGAAAGCGTGCTGGAAACAACGTACGCCAAGCGCTTTGACTAGGAAGGATACAGCATGAACAGAATCTCGATAACATTCGGTGTTTTGGCCGCTGCCGGTGTCTGGGCGCCGGGCGTATCTATGGCCACCATTAACAACCTTGAGCTGCCGCATGCCCCGCTGACGGTGCAGTCCAACCGTGTTGATCCCAACGTTATGCTGGTAATCGATAACTCGGGCAGTATGCAACACATGGTGATGCATTCGGGTTATAACCCGAGTGGCAGTTACGAGAACTGGAAAAGCTTTGATTACGATAACCATAGCTCTCGCTGTGACCGTGTCACCGCAAGACGTGATGGTTATTCAGGTCGCAAAACACTGTACCTGCCAGACCCTCCTGACCGTCGCGCCTGGAAGGGCAAGTACCTTGACTATCTGTTTCAAACATTTGCAGACAATCAAAACCTCTGTGATGGTAGCATAATACCCAACCAGACACGCATGGAAACGGCCAAGAGTGTAGCCATTAAAGTGCTTGAAGAGGTTGATGATGTCCGTTTCGGAGCGTTCAAATTCAACAATAATGCCGGTGGTACGTTGGTGGGTGAGTGTGGCATGGGCCGTGCTGAACTCAAGGCCAAAATCGGTAATCTTGAAGCCAGAACCTGGACGCCTCTGGCTGAGACCCTGTATGAGGTTACTCGTTACTTCAGGGGCGAATCCAAGGTTTTTGGCGGTAGTGGGGATTATACATCTCCTATCCAATACCGGTGCCAGAAAAACTTTGCCATCGTTATTACCGATGGCCTGCCGACTAAAGATGGCGCTATTCCTAACAGAAGCGATGACCCTGAAATTGATGGCCGCAGCCTGCCAAACTGGGATGGGGTTAATAATGATCGCCCGAATATCAATACCAGCACGGAAGGGTATAACCTGTACCTCGATGATATAGCCAAATTCGCCTACGATATTGATATGAA
>Ga0193959_1001145_pt1 | contig 10659 bp, 10 predicted proteins | sample FB_2_MG_FD_140333 | JGI IMG/M metagenome (GOLD analysis project Ga0193959, IMG submission 140333) | Microbial mat bacterial communities from the Broadkill River, Lewes, Delaware, United States - FB_2_MG | ecosystem: Environmental > Aquatic > Freshwater > River > Microbial mats | place: USA...
ATTGGTTCATATTCTTCCTCCTTTAATGCCGTATCATAAGCTTTAAAAAAACGATCCATTCCTCCAATTCTTTCAGGAAACAAAATGTACTCACAAATAATTGCTATTGATTTTTTCATTTACTTAACTGTAATAATGATTCAACAATTCTTTTACTCGTACCTTCTAATGGTTTACCAATTTGAAGATTTAAAAGGTATTTTTGTTCTTTTTCAAGATGTAATGGATTCTTTAAACATTTATTAATTGAGTTTACCAATTCTTCTTCAGATTTGACAATCGATACAGCTCCGCTTTCCACAACTTTTTTATAATGATCATAATTTAAAAACCGCTGATCATCAAACAAACCATTATCTGAATTTCCCAAAACTTGATTAATTACCGGCTTGTTAAAGATCATAAAATCAAGACTCATCGTTGAACACATATTTATGCTAACATCTGAAAATTCTAAAATAGCTCTTAAATCTTTAATATCTTGACTTAATGGAACTCTTTGCGACCAAGGTTCTGTATGATTTTCTCTAGTTTGTTCCCATTTAGGTTTATTCCATATAATAAATGGGTATCTTTCTTTTAATTTGATAAATCTACTTCCATCATCAGCAGGAGAAGTTCTTATCAACAAATTAACAGATTCATTAATTTTATTATTTAGAATTGATTTAGCAATAATTTCGATTGCTAATTGATCATTTCCTCCTGTGGATAAATCACCACAACTAAAACAAATTGTTTTATTATTTTTATCCAATTTGAACATTTTGATAAAATCTTCTTTAGTCGAATTATAATCTTCCATTATATATGGTTCAAATTGTGGAGTACCAACCACTTGAATCACTTCTTCAATAATCGAAGGATAAAAATAATTCAACTCTTGTTTCATTAAATCACTCCACACTAAAAAAGAATCAAACATTGCAGGCATTCTGCCTTTTGAGGCTAAATTATCCCAACTAAAAATAAAAGAACAAGTTTTAATATTATTAACATTTGCCGCATAAACTAAAGGTGCAATATATGGAGGTCGCTGATGCGTAAAAAACAATATATTTGGATTAGTTTCCTTTAAAATTTGAATAAATTGTTTAGTTATTACATTATTTGAAAAAGAATTATAAATTAATCTTTGATAAAGCTTCATCATTGCCTCAAAATGCAATAATGAGGCTACTATTCTTATTAATCTATTTACTACCGCTCTTTTACTATTACCTTTTGGTTTTGTAAAACTCAAAGTATCGCTAATACCAAAGAAGTTTTTAAATTTATATAAATGAGCTGTTTCATTTAATTTTCGAAAAAACCAAGTAATTTTATCTTCTTTATAAACTGTTAATTCAACTACTTTAATATTTTTAAATCTTTCTAAATCATAAACACTTTCCTTTAATCCCGAATAAATAATTATTTCTTCAAAATTATTAGATGCTTCACTTAAAAAATTACTAAGAATAAAATTTCTATAGCCTACTCCATCTACTATAACTAATCCTAAATTTTTCATCTTGTCAATTTTTGATATATCTTTTTAATATATTTTTTTATAAACCGTACTTGAGCAAATGTTTTCTTTTTATAAATAACTATATCATTTAAATCACATTCAGATTTAGAGAGTTTTAAACCATTAATTAATTTATTGATCCTCAAAGTATGCTTCTCATTTATTCCATAACTTCTAGCATACCAAGTATGGTATAAAAATATCTGATTATTGAATAAAACTGAATTCGAAATCTCATCTTCACACATTTCAGCATCTAGAAACAATACATTTTTAAATTTTCGTCTCAACCAAAAATAAAAACAATAATAGGGTTCATAAAGACTGTTCAAATCATAATTGAACGATAAATTTGATATATTATCATTAAATTCATTTTCAAAAATTAATTGATTTTTCAAAACTTCATTTTCTTTCCAATTAGAAACAATTTTTTCAAAATTTAGAATTGAAAAAAAAGTATTTATAACATATGGATTTTTATTTCTATGAGAAATCATTCCTCCATCTCTTACACCACACAAGACACTATCAGTTTCTATCATTTTTTCAATGATAGAATAAACAGTTTCTCCATTTATAAAAATGACATCCTCATCAGCCATAATCAACCATTCTATACCTTTATCCTTAAGCTTTTTCATCATATATTTAATACTATGGATTCCGTGCATACCATTAGTACCATCAAAAACGTATTTCTTAATTCCAGATGGAAAATATTGCGAAGTTCTTTGATATAACTCAAAGTTAGCAACAGTTGTTAAAATAGCTACTTTTGATTTATCCATTTTTGATACTGTTATTTAAGATATAATTTGATGGTTCATCATTATCACCTTTATAAATAAATATTAAATTATGATAAAAATGCATAGAAACAATATGCTTATCATAGTAAGTTTTGATATAATTCTCAATAACAAATTCTTCATTATTTAAAGAATCTATTAAAGCTTTAAAATAATTATAGATTGTCCCTTTTTTATTGAAATCTGTGGAACTACCTCCGTATTTTTTCCAATAAGATGTCTGGGTATCTTCTATTACATAGATCCCTCCTTTTTTAAGCTTTGGAAACAAAAATTCAAAAGATTCTATTACATGCATATTTATGTGACTTCCATCATCTATTATAATATCAAAATCACCAACTTCATTACAAATTTCAGTTAAAATCTTCTCATCAATTTGACTTCCTTGATATATTTTAATTCTTGATTCCTGAAGAAATTTTTTATTAAAAATGTCTAAAGAAAATATTTTCCCAAAAGGAAAGAACGATTTCCACATTCTTAATGAATTTCCCCCAATTACTGGATCATCATAACCACCAACCCCTATTTCCAATAATTTTATTTTTTTTAACTGAAAGTTTTTAAAATGTTTTTGGTAATGAGGTGTATAAAAATGATATCCAAATTTATCAGTTTTATGAATTAAAGCTTGCCTGTTTAAATCGAATAAAAATAATAAAGACTTTAAACTTCGAAGCTTATAAATAATTTTGAGCTTTTTTTTATATGAAATTTTATTTTTAAGATTTTTTACTAAATTCATATTCTCTAAACTGCTTCTGATGATTAATATCCCAAATTTTTTGTGAAGATAAATTCTTTAAAAATTGAGTAGCACTATCTCCTGCCCCAAATAATTTATGATCAATACATATCTTTTCAAAATTTAAACTAATTGTTTTTAATATACTCTCATATTCATAATCCGTATGAATAATATGAGAATGCACTGCTCTATTTGCTTGTCTCGTACCTATATTTATGGTTGGAACACCGTAATATGGTGCTTCCCTTATTCCAGCACTAGAATTTCCAATAATAAAATTGGCGTTTTTTAATAATGTCAAAAAGTATTCAAATCTTAAAGAAGGTAATATTCTAAAATTTGAATTAGAACTAATTTCATCATAACACTTAATTATTTTTGACGAACCTAAATCGTTATTTGGATAAATTACAACGAATTTTTTATCACTCTTAACCAATGCTTTAACAAAATCTCTTGCATATAATTCTATATATTCGATTTCAGTTGTAACCGGATGAAACATTGCTATCCCGTAATTTTCAAATTTTATTTCATAATAACTTTTTACATCTTTTAAAGATGGAAGCTTATCTGAAAACATAATATCTATATCAGGAGATCCGATAGTAAAGATAGATTCTGGAACTTCTCCCATTTGGAGTAACCTTTTTGCTGCTTCTTTATTTGACACAAAATGAAGATGGCTCATTTTACTTACAGAATGTCTTATTAATTCATCAATAGTACCAGAAATTTCCCCTCCTTCTATATGAGATACTAAAATATTATTTAAACTACCAACAATTGCTCCTGCAAGAGCTTCAACTCTATCCCCATGTACTACAATCATATCAGGTTTAACTTTCTTAATATAAGAAGAAAACCCTTCAATGGTTTTAGCTAAAGTCAAATCCATTGTAGTCTCATCAGTAAAATTTTGAAATGTTTCAATATTTTTAAACCCACTATTTTCAACTTCAATCAACGTATAACCATATTTTTGAAGCATGTGCATTCCAGTCACAAAAATATATGGTTCAAAATCTTCACTATGTTGAAGTATTTGTAATAGTGATTTAATTTTACCAAAGTCCGCTCTTGTACCAGTCAAAAAAATAATTTTTCTTTTACTCAAAATCATTCCAATTTAACTGTTCATCAATTACAATATTTCTAGTTGCCTTTTTACCTATAATAGAGTCAAAATGCTCTGCCAATATTTTTCCAGTTCCTGGCCTTTTTACCCAGATATTATCTTTAGTTAAAACCTCACCCTCCAATATATTAGAAATAGTACAAACAGTTGCAAAGGCAAAATCAATAGTAACTTGTTCTTCTTGTGCAGCTTTTTTGGTTCCTCCTCTCATTTTCCATATTAAACTGGAACCTTCAATTAATTCCTTACAATCTTTTTCATCCATACTACATACAATATCTGGTCCAGTCCTACTCATATAATCTGTAAAATGTCGTTCCAAAATACTCGCACCCAAGGCAACGGCTCCAAAACAAGCATGATTACTTATTGTATGATCCGATAAACCAAATACAATATTAGGAAATGAGTTATGCAATTCTTGCAAGGCTCCAAATCGAACTAATTCAGGTGGTGTGGGATATAAATTAGTTGTATGTAATAATGCTAAAGGAACATTATAATTTTCAAAAATAGCCACAGCTTTTGAAACACTTTCAATCGTATTCATTCCTGTACTTAAAATAACTGGCTTTTTAAATTTTGCGATATGTTTCAATAAAGGATAATTATTACATTCTCCAGAACCAATTTTAAATGCGGAAACATTCATTTTAATTAACCTGTCAGCTGCTGCTCTTGAAAAAGGTGTTGAAATGAAAATCATTCCTTTTCCTTCTACGTATTCCTTCAATTTAATTTCATCTTCTTCGTTTAAAGAACATCTTTCCATAATTTCATAAATAGAAATATCTGCATTACCAGGAATTACTTTTTTAGCTATTCCAGTCATTTCATCTTCCACAATATGAGTTTGATGTTTCACAACCTCAACTCCTGCTCTATATGCGGCATCAACCATTTCAAAAGCAACCTTTAAGGAACCTTCATGATTTATTCCAATCTCAGCAATAACCACGGGTGGATATTCTTTTCCTATTAATCTATTACCTATTTGAATGTAAGGGTTTTCGCTTTTCATTTTTAAGGGTATATCTAATTATAAAATTTGAAAATATTACTTATTCAATAAATATTCAGCATATTCAAAATCTGTTTGAGTATCTATATCTACAGTCGAATAGATATTATTTATGATATATGGATAATTATGATCTCCGACTATTTTTCCATTTAAAATTGTAGTTGTTTTTATTATATACAACAAACCATCTTCAAAATATAAAGGTTCTAAATCTTGACTTCTTTGTCCTATTTCATAATTAAAAGGAATAAATTTATGATTAATAATTTTCCCTAATTTATGATCATCTCTGGTTACCGTCATTAAACTATCGTAATTACCATTTTCAAATATTTCAAAGGCATTTTTTAATAATTCTTTAGGTCTTAAAGGATTTGTTGGTTGTAATAAAATTACATTTTCATATGATTCTGTAATATTTTCAAGTGCATGTTTTAAGGAATCAACTGTTGGTGAGATATCAGTCGCTAAATGAGTCGGTCTATCAATAATTTTCACACCATGTTTCATGGCAATATCTTTTATCTTTTTATCATCTGTAGAAACAATAATATTATCTATATTATTTTCTTTAGCATAATTTATACTATGAACAATTAATGGAATTCCATCTAACAGCATAGTATTTTTTAGAGGTAATCTCTTTGAACCTCCACGAGCAGGAATTATTACAATATTACTATTCTTTTTCATTGAATTGTAAATGTACTATTTATTTTTTTTAGGAATCCAATACAACTTTGTATCTGGAATTTTTGAAAATTTTTCAAACTCTTTCTTTGTTAGTCTTTTTGAATTTTTTAATAGTCTAGGAATATTAAAAATAACATCACCAATAGCTTGTACAATTGCAACCAAAGCTTTTAAGTCACCTTTAAAAACTTTTAATTTCAATTGCATCCATAAGGTATAAGTAATTTTTTTCGGAATCAACTTCCAGGGGTAAAATAAAAAATACAAGTACCAACCAGCTCTTAATGATCGACGTAGACGTAATTGATAATCTTTATTTTTCTTTCTTTCCTTTACCTCAACTCTATGCTGAACTAATATTTCAGGAAAGTAATGAATTTCCAACCTTTTTTTAAATAATTGAAATGCTGCAAAGTCTTCTTCACCATAAAACACAAACCAATCCGGATAGTTTGGAATAGTTTTCCAAGCTTTCATATTCCAAACATGACCACAACCGACAAATCCTTTGACCCTAATAGGGTGTTCAGAAGAATACAAATCTTTTAATTCTTCCTTTCCCCAAAAAATACGGAATGCCAAAATTCCACATTGATCATGCTTTTGAAAATAACTCTCAATTTTTTTTAAAGGATTATTAGAAATAATTAGAGCGTCATCATCTAATGATATTGCATAATTAGCCACTGTCATATTCAACAGTCTGTTTCGACTATATATTAACCCTTTACTCTTCTTATTATGAATTAATATTATTGTTGGATACTCTTCTTTAACAAAAGTAAAAGTTCCATCTGAGGATCCATCATCACATATTATGCATTCAACATCTTTTCTAGATATTAAGTACTTTAAACTTTCAAGAGTCAATCTTAAATCTCTCAATCGATCTTTTGTTGTAATAAGAATTGAAAACTTTTTTAAAACCATTTATCCTTATTAATATTTTGAAATCATTTCATTTGGTAATTTTTTATATCTATAAAACACCATCCTAATTAATTTATTAGAAAATAATTTAACAAATAATCTGTTTTTTATAAAAAAAAGAAATCTTGATTCTTTTTTAATAACTTTATGATTAGACAAGTAATGAATTGTTTTTTTTGAATCATTAATATTATCTAATTCTTTTTTCATCCAAGGTTCTATAACATTCCCCATATGAAAAGCAAAATTACTACTTGTTGTCAATCTCCATAACCCTTTATATAACGGAGCTTTATCTAAATACAATTCTGAATTAGCCCCCATTTTATATTCTATATAAGTTACAATTTCTGTAAACAATTCTTTCTTATAAGTAGCAACAAAATGGCCAGAACCTATTACAGCGGTTGTGTTCTCTTTTGAAACTGTTAAATGCTTATTTAAATAATTATTATTATAATTTCTATCCCAACCTAAGCTTTCATAAAAATTAACCAACGCACTTTTATTTTCAACGGTCTTAAATTGTAGTTTACTTGAAAAAAAATTATCAAAAAGTACATTGCCACAATTACTTTCAAACATTTTAAATTGAGGAACTAAACCTACAACACCTGCTTTTGAGAATGTGTTAAAAACCTTAACTGTTTCTTTCTGCCAATTAGAACAAAATAAAACATCTGCATCAGCAATCGTAACAAGCTCAATATTATTTCCTGTAATTCCTTTTATAATGGCATTTAACTTCCCTATATTTTCTGAGTGAATTAACTCTTGAATTTTTCTTTTCTCAAATAATTCATTTAAATAATTAACAACTTTATCACAACTCCCATTATTTACTATTGTAATATATGTTTTTGAATGTACCGTTAATAACAAAGACATCAAACAATTATTAAAAATACTAAAAGAATCTTTAAAATATCCCTCTTCATTTGGAATATATACCGGAATGACAATTTGATGAACAAACCCAGTTCCTTCTATTTCTTGATCTTTATGAGGGTTAAAACCTAATCTCATTTCTTATTTAAATTAGAAGTTAATTCACCTTGATATAAAGCAATTATTTTATTTTGATTAATTTTATACGATAATTTTTCTTTTGAAATAGCAATATTATGTTCAATTGCATTTAATAGCATTTCTTTATCTTTTAACACTTTAAATATTTTATCACTAATTAAATCAATGTCATTTGGATCTTCTATAAGCGCACCATTAAGATTATCAATTACTATTTCAGAAGTTACTCCACCCGGATTAGATTGAATGGGAAAAGCTCCCATAATAATAGCTTCTAATAAAGTATTTGGTATTCCATCTGAAATACTATTACCGATATAGATTAATGAACTCCCAAGTAATTCCAATAATTCTCGATGATCCAATTCATTTCTATGGTAAAATTTAAATCTTAGATTGTTTTTTTTGATAAAATCAATAACTACTTCATGAGCTCCAAAAATTACTAATTCATATTGATTCAATTCATCTATAATTTTATCCAAGGCTTTAATTGCATTTATTGCCCTACCAAATTCATGCTCATAGCCTTTAACAAGAATTATCCTTCTTTCATTAATAGGTTTCTTAAAAAATTTTAGTTCTTCTAATCTATACCCTCCTCCTCCAGGAATTACACCAGTATGAAGTCCTTTAAAACCTATTTTTTTCGCAATCATGTAATCCCTAAAACTATCAGTATGTAAACTATCAACTCTTTTTAAAACTGCCTTTATTTTATGTTTATGTTTTTTTTGATTTTGATAATAAAATAAATCACTACCCCAACAGGAATAAATCCATTTAATGCTCGGATAATTATTCATAACTTCTAAAATAGGATAAGAACAAGATTGCATTTCAAAAGAATGAACAATATCTGGTTGAATTATATTTAATATTCTTTCTAGTTCTTCATTAACTGTGACTTCTATATAGGGTTGAATAATATTGTAGATTTTAGGTAATCTATTTGAAAGAAAGTATTCACCTTCCACGTTTTTAATTTTCCTTTTTTTCCAATTAGTTATTTGTTTTAAAAAATTTAACTCCTCTGTATATCCTCTATTTAAAATATCAAACCAATATAAGTCCTTCCCTGTGCCTCTAATGTTTTTGGCCCAGCGAACAAAATGAATTGAAGGCATTGATATAAAAAGAATCTTCATTTAATTTTCTAAAATTATCATCATATTTTTTCCGTAATATTTTTTTTTATTTTCCCATCTATAAATATTAAAAATTTCATTTATTTTTCTGACAATTTTGAAAATAACTTTATATGATTTAGAATTATTAATAATAGTCTTTTTTGGAAATAAAAATTTATTAATCAAGTATGAATATTTGTAAACAAAATATTGTGATCTATTATTAACTTTATCCACTTCAATTTTTATTATTTCCAGACCATACTTTTTACTTATAAACTTTAATGATTCTATCTTCCATCTTGAAATATGATGAGGAATTATATTCAAAACATGATTTACATTTTTTGTTAAATAAGAATCTGCACAAGGAACTGCAATTATTACTTTACCTCCTTTTTTTAATGCTTTTATTGAATATTTAATAAATTCTTCCGGATTTTTAACATGTTCTATTACATGAAATGAGCACACAACATTAAAACTAATATTGTGATTATTTACAAAACTTTTTATATTATCTTTTATTAGTGATATTCCTTTCTTTTGGGCCTCAACAATTGCTCTATCATTATATTCAAGTCCTATATATTTATTTACTTTTAATTTCTGTGCAAATATCGCACTACCAGAGCCAATTTCTAAAACAGAATCGTCTTTTGCAATAAAATCTAAAGCAAAATCAAATTCAGGCCTATTAAGCGAATAATAATTAGATTCTAAAGACTGTAATTCTTCATAAAAAGATTCTGACCCAACTAATTGAGGATTAAAAAATAATAATTTACATTTTTGACATTCAACAATATTAAAAAATTCAAAATTCTTAAATTCATTTGAAACATTAATTTTTAATTCCTCAGAATATAATTCAATTATTTCAATTCTATTAACCTTCTGTATTATTTTTACAAATTCACTTTTACAAAATACACAATTACTCATTCTTAATTCAATATTTCCAATCCGTATATAAAAAAACTGGACCAAATTTTTTTATAGGAGGGTTAATTCCTAATAATTCATCCCAAAACACATAAAAATGAACAACATCTCTCAATATGTCAATATCATGCTTTCCATTACCCAAATATAATGACAATGAATATTTTCCTGGGTTAAGTGGTAAATTTATCAATAAAACATCAATATAATTTTTACCATTAATCACAGTAATTTTTTTCTTATATTGATACATGTTTGCAGCATGTACAATTTGATTCAATTCATTCTTAATAACGTAACCTAATGTTAATTCTTTTATTTGCTTATCATCAAAAAAAACTCTAAAACACAATTCTGAACCACTAATTATTTTCTTTTTATTAGGTTGAATTATTATCCTCTTTAGAATACAACTTTTGGATTTTCTTGGAATAATTTCCAAATTAACTTCCCACCTAATTTCATTTTCTTCAATTAAATAATTACTTATAACAAAATCTGAATTACCATCCTCTTTTATTCTTCCATTTTCTATATGTAGAACTCTACTACACAGATTTCTAATAGCTGTCATATCATGACTCACAAACAAAACTGTTCTACCCTCTCCTTTAGAAATATCCTGCATTTTACCAATGGCTTTCTTTTGGAATTCAGCATCTCCCACTGCTAACACCTCATCTACCACCAAAAT
>Ga0193959_1001151_pt1 | contig 10623 bp, 10 predicted proteins | sample FB_2_MG_FD_140333 | JGI IMG/M metagenome (GOLD analysis project Ga0193959, IMG submission 140333) | Microbial mat bacterial communities from the Broadkill River, Lewes, Delaware, United States - FB_2_MG | ecosystem: Environmental > Aquatic > Freshwater > River > Microbial mats | place: USA...
CCTCGCTCATCACGAAGTTGGTCAACCCAGCGCCGCAGCGCAGACTCACCGACATCCAGTGACTTGCAGGCTTCAGATACAGAATATCCCTGATCAAGCACCAGGCTGGCGGCTTCGAGCTTGAATTCGGGAGTGAAGGAACGACGTTGTCTTTTCATTGAACACCTCTCTGGTAGCAAGGTTACCACCTATCTGGGTGTCCGGGATTAGTTGACCACTACACTCCAGAAACATTCAGAGGCACTCTAAGCAGGAAATTTAAGGTGGGCAGCTGTAACCTACTTTCCTTGAAGTTGCTTAACGAATATTATAACGGGGATCTAGCGTATGAATAGATAGATTTCTGATATATGATGGCGGTGGTTTTTTAAAGTTTTTTGGATGAGGCTAGTATATAGCATGGATAAGATTCTATGGTACCTTTATCGAAAAAGAAAATTAGCTAGTAGTGCTGGGGTTAAAATACATCGCTCTGCTTTTATTTGCAAAAACACCGAAGTCCACGGCCCTGGAAGCTATGGTAAGGGGACTGAAGTGTATAGCTCTAAAATAGACAGGTATACCTATGTTGTGAATGCTAGAATCAGTAATGCATATATTGGATCTTTTTGCAGTATTGGGCCTGGAGTTAAAATTGGAGGTCTTGGTATTCACCCGTTGAATCTTTTATCAACCAGCCCTGTATTTTATTCAACCTTGAATCAAGCCGGTAAGATGCTTTGTGAGAAATCGCTTGGTCTTGAGGAATTAAAAAGTGTTGTGATTGGATGTGATGTTTGGATTGGCGCAAATGCATTGATATTAGATGGCGTGAAAGTTGGCCATGGAGCTGTCATTGCAGCTGGTGCAGTTGTGGTGAATGATGTACCAGATTATTCAATTGTCGGAGGTGTTCCTGCTAAAGAAATCAGGAAGCGCTTCAGTAACTCTGAAATTGAACGAATTTTAAATATGGAGTGGTGGCATTGGACTGAAGAAGAAATAAAGAAAAATATCAATTTATTTCAGGTTAATGTATAAGGTGTTTTTGTGTTTTTAATGGGTGAAAGTCGGTCTGCTCGTTTGATTAATAATGTGATTTCTTCTCTGTTTTTTCGTTTTTTTGGGTTGATAGTAACAATATTAATGACTCCTTTGTTGGTGGGCTCTCTAAGTGCCGATCAGTATGCATTGTTCGTGATAATAATATCATTTTCGACCTTTGTGGCCTATAGTGATTTAGGGTTAGGGATGGGGATGGTTAATGACCTTGTTGGGTGTGATAATGAGGCGAGGCGTAAAGCCTTGGCATGTGTTTTCTGGGTTTTGGTGTTTGTTGCTTTTGGAATCATTGTCATTGGGGTTGTAGTGGTCAATATTTTCGCACATGAAAAATGGCAGTCGGATACATGGCTAACTTTCATAATACTTAGCTCTATTGCAGTTCCTTTGGGTCTTGGTCATAGAGTTCTATTTGCGTTGGAAAAAATTCATATATCCAACTTGTGCCTTAATATCGGCCGAGCAGGAAGTCTACTCGCTGTTTATCTAGTATCATTACAAGATGGTGCGGCTTTATGGGTTTATGTTCTTGCCTTTCTTGGTGTACCTTCTTTAATGAATTTTGGCCTTTGGATTTGGTTAAGTTGGAATTTTTCATTCGTTAGGGTGGGGTTCTATAAAAAGGTCTTTAAAGGAAGTTTGAGTCGTATAGCAAAAGGTGGTCAGTTTTTAGTGCTTCAGTTGGCAGTGTTTTTTGACTCCATTGTTGATGTTATATTTATTGGTATTTTTTATGAGGGGGTGGTTGTTAGGGATTTCGACTTGCTATCAAAGATTTATATATATGTCCCTGCGATTGTTTCAGTAGGTCTGTTTCCACTGTGGCCCTCTTTAAGGAGTGCCCTTAAAGAGGGAGATTCAGCCTGGGTTTCGATAGTATTAAATAGGTCAATTGTTTTGGTGGTGGGGGTCAGTGTGTTAGTTTCTTTGGTTTTGTATTTTCATATTTATGAGCTTGTGAAAATGTGGAGTGGTATTGATGTGATGCTGGGGAAAGATGTTGTACTGGGTTTGTCGGCTTTTGCTGTTTTGACTAGTGTGGCTACTCTTCAAGCGATGTATTTAAATGCCCAGGATGAAATATTAATTCAAAGTGTTGTGGCTGTTTTATTTATTGGTGTGGTTGCTTTGGTTAAGTTAATGTTCCTTAAGTATTTAGATGTGGGGAGTATGGTGATAGCTGGTGCGGTTGTATATGGCGTTAAAATACTGGTTCTTCATATCATATATCAGAAAGGAGGTCGGTCGTGTTGAAGGTAGTGGTGGATGTACCTTATTGGTCAATCAGACGCAATAATACAGATTGGAAGTATACGCGCTATGCATTTTCAAGGTTGTCCGAAAAAATTCCTGTAGAGTTTTATTATCTCAAAGATACAGAAAGATTTTTTTTAGAGTCATTGCGGTTTGCATCTGACCGTATCGGAAGTAAGATTTTTGGTTGTGATAATGAACAGTCATATTGCAGAGAGAGGGATACTTTGGCTTTTATGCGGGGTATTGATCGGATTTCTCCTGATATTATTTACTCTCACGACAGTGTCTCGACTTGTAGTGAAGTACCTATTTTATGGCATCACGCATATGTGGATCCAGAGATGTGTGAAAGCAGAGGGTTTGATGGAGAGACACTATTGCAGCTAAAAAATAAGCATATGGAAGCTGCAGGAAAAGTTAGTCGCATCTTAAACAATTCTGATGTGCAGTTAAAGCGTCATAAAGAGACATTTGATGAGTTTTCAGGGAAATATATTTCGGCTCCATTTTACATGCCCCATTTGCCTGATACTGTAAGTCTGAAAAGATTTGACTTTTCAAAGGGAAGTGTGAAAATAAAGATGCTTTTTGTCGGGCGTGAAGCGAACAGGAAGGGGCTTAAGGTTGTGTTAGATGCCTTAAATAAAATAGATTACAGCCGCTATGAACTAACAGTGGTTTCGGATTTTACCGATGGGTATTTTGATCTTTCGGAATACCCATTTGATATTATATATTATGAGTCGTTGAGTTTTTATCAAGTGCGAGAGTTGTTGGCTGAGTCGCATGTTTTTATTATGCCAAGTTTTTTTGAAAGCTATGGTTTTGTATTTATTGAAGCCATGGCTGCAGGTTGCATTATAGTTGCTCCAGACTGGGAAATTCAGAAGGAGATGGTAGGTGGGATTGGTTTTTGTGTAAAGCCTAATGAGAAAGATGTATCTTGTGTCTTGAATAGTATATTGGATTGTTCTCTGGCTGAGTTAAATCAAATGGTTGAAATTGCGATTGAGCGATATAATGATGTCTATTCTCCGAGTGTGGTATCTAAGAATTATTTAAGGATTTTTGAAGGTATGATTTGATGTTTCAAATTGATGAGCGGCCCGTATTTTTTATTCCTTTATTCTGGATTAGATTGTTTTTTATTTTTATTATGGGGGCTTTGCTAACTCAAAAAGTAAATCTTGTTGGAGAGCTTTTTGTCGGCGAGATTATATTTTCTGGTGTTGTACTTTTGAAAGCAATTCAGGGGCGATTGGCGATACCTAGAGAGTTTCGAGTTGCCTTGGTGTTGCTATTCTTGTGGGCGGGGGTACAAGCGGTATCAGACATTGTAAATGAAGTTGAGTTAGGAGTATCTATAAAAGGCGTTTTTGTTCCTGTTTTGCTGGGGCTTACTTTTCTAGGAGTGGCCAATTTTTTTAATGACAGGAATAGTTTAATGGTTTTTCTCCTCGGGGTGGTTTGGGGGTATGTATCTCTGCCTTTTACTTATGGGGATCCGTACTTCTTTGGAAATCCTTGGAAATGGGGCTTGGGGTTTGCAGTGATATTCACAGCTGTTTTTTTTCACCGAGTTAGCCCTATCTTTAGAGGAATGGTGTTTTTTGTATCTTTGGTTTTTATTATAGGTATATCTCTTCAAAATTCATCACGATCCTTGGCTGGTCTTTTTCTTATCTCTGTTTTGGCTTTTTATTTTTTCCGTTTGGTTGGGAGGCTTCCCGCATATCGTAGGGTCATGAATGATATTCTACTGACATCGGTGTTTATTATTTTTATGGTGTTTGTGTTGTATGTGGTAGATTTGATGCTCAGGCTTCTGTTTACCTCTGATTTTCTTCTGAATAGTGTTCCTCTTGAAGATGCTGAAAAATACATGATGCAAGCAAACAACGAGATGGGCTACATACTTGGAGGGCGATCTGAATTATTGATATCGATACGAGCTTTTTGGGATAGTCCTCTACTAGGGCATGGATCTTGGGCTGAAAGTGAATATTATCTATATGAATATATAGCAGAGATTGTTAAGAATAAATATGAAGATATTGATTTTTTGCAAGTTGTCAACCAAACTAATTCATTTTTGATCCCCACTCACTCATATATCATGTCTTCCTTAGTCTGGGGGGGGGCGGTAGCGGGGTTGTTCTGGGTGTATTCCTTTATGGGGTTTTTGATTGGGGTGCTGCGAGGTAGAAGAAATAGTTTAATAGACTATTATTTGGCTGTGTTAATGCTTTGGAATATTCTTTTCTCTCCATTTGGGGCTAATGCTAGGTGGCTTTTCTCTATTGTTTTTGTGTTGTTTTTTATGGCTTCGTTTATGGAGGGTGAGGTTGATGAGAATTAGTATTGTTACGATATCTTTTAATCAAATAGAATACTTGAAGGAGTGTATAGAATCTATTATTTCTCAAAAGGTTGATGATTTGGAATATATTGTTATTGACCCGGGAAGTACTGATGGAAGTCGTGATTTAATAGCTTCCTATGGTAATAAAATTAAAGCTGTTTTTGAACCTGATGCAGGGCCAGCTGATGGTTTGGCAAAAGGTCTTTGTATGGCTACTGGAGATATTATTGGTTTCATTAATTCAGATGATTACTTGCTTGAGGGGTGTCTTGAAAATGTAGAAGCCACTTTTGCTAAAGATTTATCACTTGATGTTGTAATGGGGGCGGGGTTTTTTGTAGATAAATCTGGTAATAAGATGGGGCGTATTATACCTACAAAGTTTACGGTGGATAGTTATTTATATGGTGCTGTGTCATTTATACAGCAGTCTGTTTTTTTTAAAAAAGGTATATATCATCAGGCTGGAGGTATTAATCGTGATAATAAAACATGCTGGGATGGGGAGCTGTTCCTTTGTATGGCTAATGCCGGTGCAAATATGAAAATTGTGCATGAAAATTGGAGCGTGTTTCGTCTGCATGATGGTGGTATTACTGGTAGTGGGAGGCTGACAGATGAGTACCTGCTGGAAAGTAAGAGTATATTTTCAAAAGTTAAGGGGCGGGAGTGGAGGTATAGTGATTACTTTATTTCTAAATGCTATAAATTTTTTCGAATATTGAAGAATCCTGTTTTAATTTGGAATAAAGTCAAGAGGTGAGTTTAGTGTACTCAAGAATAGTTTTTTGGGAACCAATGCTCTCGCCGCATAAAGTAGGATTTATCTCCAGTGTGAGTGACATATTAGGTGTTGAATGTGTTTATGTTGCGCATGAGGGTTTAGATTCTGAGCGGTTGCGTCAGGGTTGGAGAGTAGCTTCTAATGATCTTCCTTGTTATGTTGCACCTGATAAGGAGGAGATTAAAGAGCTTATTAAATCGAGAGAGGCTCTTCATGTTTTTTCTGGTATTCGAAACTTTAGTACCATTACATTTGCTTTGAATTTGGTACTTAAGGAAAAGCTGGATTTTTTTATAATGTCAGAACCCAGGGTTTTTGAAGGAGGTTTGGGTTTTATAAGGTTGTTGCAGAGTAGGTTGTGTGAGTACAGCATCCGTAATTCTGTAACAAGGGTGTTGGCTATTGGTGTAAACGGAGTTGACTGGTTTAAACTTGTTGGTTATGACTTAAATAGAATTTTACCTTTTGCTTATTTTATTCCTGACGTATATTCAATTGGTCGTAGGGAGGGAAGTGTAGCTATCAATATTGGTTTCTTAGGACGCTTGGTTGAGTCGAAAGGATGCTCTTTGTTTCTGGAAGCTGCCACCCAAAATAATAATCCAAAATATAACTTTTTTATTGCAGGGAGTGGCTCATTAGAATCTGAGTGTGAGAGAGCCTGTAAAGATGGAAAAGTTTTTTTCCAGGGTGTGATTGATATGAAGAATGTTCCTAGTTATTTGTCATCGTTGGATGTTTTGGTTCTTCCGTCAAATACAAAAAATGATGGCTGGGGTGTTGTTGTTAATGAAGCTCTATTGTCGGGAGTGGCGGTTGTACTAAGTGGTGAAGTTGGGGCTTCGCTAGTTGTTAAAAGAAATTGGATTGGAAAAATATGTAATAGTAGAGATTCGAAAAGTATAATAAAAGCAGTTGATGATATGGTGGATGAAGGTGTTCTTAATGAAAAATATAAACAAAAGCGCCGAAATTTTGCATTGGAAAATTTGACATCATTGGCAGGTGCTAAATATTTTTCAGATATTGTTCGCTCGGTCACTGACAAGGCTAAAGTTCGAAGTTTTGATTGGTTGGTTAGGTGATCTATATTTAGAATTCATTATTATTTAGATGTAGGTATATTCTCTAGTAGTTTATATTCATGTAGCGAGAAATGTTTTGAACAAATACAAGGTTTTAAGAGTTGTCACAACAATGAACCCAGCTGCAGGGGGGGTTGCTGATTCAGTAAGGCAAAGCATAGATCTAGCTTATCATAAATATCAAGTGTCGATTGATGTTCTATCATTTGATGATGGTGAGAATTTCTTGAATGGTATGAATAAAGTTGCTTTTAAGCATCATAGTATATCTAGAGGGGTTTCTAGTTATGCTTGGAATTTTGAATATCTTGGCTGGCTGATGAAAAACATAAATTCTTACAACCTTGTTATATTTGATGGCTTGTGGCAGTTTCATATTCTTGGTGGTTTTATATCAAAGATAAAGTCTGTTCCATATGTTGTTTTTACTCATGGAATGTTAGATCCATACTTTAATGAAAATAGATTTAAATACATAAAGAAGTTACCTTTTTGGTTTCTATTTGAACGAAACGTTCTTGCTTTGTCTAAGGCGGTTGTTTTTACTACAGATAATGAAGAAAAGAAGGCGAAGTCTTCATTTCCGCTTGCAGCTTGGAATAGTGATGTTTGTACGCTTGGGGTTAGCCCAGAAGTAGGTGTTAATTACTCTCCAGATGGAAATGTTGTTTTTTTGTCAAGAATTCACCCAAAGAAAGGGTTGGAATTGTTGATATCTTCTGTTTCTATTATGTCTGAGTCTAATTTGGAATTTGAGATATATGGTCCAGGAGATGGTGATTATATAAAATCGTTAAAAAAATTTTGCGTTTCTAGAAGTGTTGGGGATAGGTTTTTTTGGAGGGGCGGGATTTGGGGGAAGGATAAATGGAATGTACTATCTAATTCTTCCCTTTTTGTATTGACTTCTTATCAGGAGAATTTTGGTATAGCCGTTGCCGAAGCGCTGTCTGTAGGTGTTCCTGTTCTTATAACAAATAATATTGATATTAGCGGTTTTGTTCTGGACTATGGTGCTGGGTTTGTTGTTGATGCAGACCCTGTATCTATAGCTAATGCGCTAGATCAATGGTCTAGAATGTCTTTTGAGGATAGGATCTTAATGTCTGATCGCGCTTTTATTTGTTATCAGGAGTGTTTTTCAATAGAGCGTTCTGTAGGGCAATTGTGTGATTTGGTTATAAAATACTCTAGATTTTGATCTTTTAATGCGGCTATGGCATAAATATTTGTTTTTTATTGGGAGGGAATATGAAGGTTTTGATGAAGAGTGACATATCTAGCCCTGTATTCGGTGTTAAAAATAAAGCCGTTCGTGTGGTTTGGTTTGTTGTTTATTGTTTGTTTTTTAGAACATCACCTTCGGTTCTACATAGTTTTAGGGTTTTCTTATTAAGAATTTTTGGTGCTAGCATTGGAAGTGGGTGCTGTGTATATCCGGATGTCAAAGTTTGGCTGCCATCGAATTTGAAAGTTGGAGATAAGACAGCTATTGGCCCGAGGGTTAATATATACAACCAGGGGTTTGTTGAAATAGGGTCTGAAGTTGTTATTAGTCAAGGATCTCATATTTGTGCTAGCACTCATGATTATAGCCTTTCTACACACCCTTTAATTTTACAACCAATTACTGTCTCTGATGGTGTGTGGCTGTGTGCGGATTCATTTGTTGGGCCGGGTGTTAGTGTAAAAGAAGGGGCTGTATTAGGTGCAAGAGGGGCTGCGTTTAGAGATTTGGAGGCGTGGGTTGTATACTCGGGTAATCCTGCTGTAGTGATTAAAAAAAGAGAAATTTTTGATGGTTAATTATAATCCTGTCCAAACGACTCCTTTCTCGAAAAAAGAGAAAGTAATGGCAAGGCTTTGGAGATTTGTCTGGTGTGTTTTTTACCGCCTATCTCCTTGGATGTTTTACAAATATCGAGTTTTTTTACTAAGGCTTTTTGGAGCCAGAGTTTCATACAAGGCTAGGCCAGCCAATTCAGCATTTGTGGAGTATCCTTGGAATCTAATAATGAAAGATTATGCATCGTTGGGGGAATGGTCTTGGATCTATTGCTTGGATCAGGTTTGCCTAGATGAATACTCGTGTGTTGGTCAATATTGTAAGCTTGTCTCTGGAGGGCATGATTATAAAAGCATGGAATTTGGAATGAACTCTGCTCCCATAACTCTTGGGAGGGGAGTGTGGTTAACTTCTGAGGTAACAGTTTTGATGGGAGTTGAAATTGGTGATTATTCGGTTGTAGGGGCTAAATCACTAGTTCTTAAAAATATATCAATGAATAAAGTTGCTGGTGGAATTCCGTGTAAATTAATAGGTGAGCGATTTGACGAAATTAAATGATCCTTCCATATCGGTGGTTATTTTGACATTCAATGAGGAAATTCACATTGAAAGGTGTATTAGGTCAGTGTTATCGATTTGCGAAAATATTTATGTTATTGATAGCTTTTCACAAGATAAAACTGTTGAAATTGCACGGACCTTAGGTGCTCAGGTTTACCAAAGAGCGTGGAAGAATTATGCAGACCAATTTCAATGGGCTCTAGATTTTTGTCCAATACATTCTACTTGGGTGATGCGATTAGATGCGGATGAATGTTTAAACTCTAAAATGCAAGAGAGCCTGCTTCCAGAGTTGTCACGAGCGCCAGAGGAGGTTAATGGTGTTATCTGTGATTTAAGAAATGTTTTTATGGGAAAGGTGATTAAATATGGTGGTTATGACCCTTTAAAACTTCTTAGAATTTGGAAGGTTGGTCGGGGGAGGATAGAATCACGTTGGATGGATGAGCACATTGTGCTTGATGGGGGAAAGGCTATATTAGCTTCTGGTGAGATATTGCATAATAATTTGAATAATCATCGTTGGTGGACTGATAAGCATAATAAATATGCAGATCGGGAAATGGTTGATATTCTCTATAAAAAGTACAAGTTAGTTTCTTGGGATGATCAGATCAAGGGAACAGATAACTCTCAAGCTAAGCTGAAAAGAATGTTGAAAGAAAGTGTTTATAATAAGTTGCCAGTTTTCCTTAGGCCTTGGTTGTACTTTTCTTATAGGTATTTCATCCGCCTTGGCTTTTTGGATGGAGCTCCCGGTTTTGCGTATCATTTCTTTCAGGCGCTATGGTACAGGACCATGGTTGATGCTCGGGTTTATGAAGCTGAAATGTTAATGAGCCCAAGTATGTCTAAAGCTGAAAGGATAAAAGTTTTAGAGTGTTTGACGGGGCTTGAGCTCCATGAAGATTAGATTGGTCAGTATTAATTTTTCCCCAGAGTTAACCGGAGTTGGGAAATATAATGGGGATATGGTTCGTTGGATGGATGAACATGGCATTGATGTTGATGTCATTACGGCTGTTCCCTATTATCCTGAATGGCGTGTTCATGACGGGTATAAGGGTATTGCATTCAGGCGTGAATTGCTCGGGCGTGTTGTGGTTAACCGTTGCCCGATATATGTGCCAAAAAATCCAAGCGTGATTAGGCGTATGCTGCATTTGATTTCGTTTTCTGTTAGCTCATTTTTACGTTTATTTTCGATTAGAAGCCAGAGGCCTGATGTTCTTGTCGTTGTAGAACCTACTCTATTTTGCACTCCTTTGGTTTTGCTTTATTGCAAGGTATTTAATATAAAGTCGATTTTACATATACAGGATTTTGAGATAGATGCTATGTTCGGGTTGGGTATGGCTGGTGGCTCTGGAGGGATTTTTGAGCGCTTTGCTTACTCTATTGAGTCATGGCTGATGAAACAGTTTGATAAAGTTTCTAGTATTTCATATAGCATGTTGGAAAAAGCGAATCAAAAAGGAGTTGCCGAAGAAAAATTACTCTTTTTTCCTAATTGGTCAGATATTTCTTTCGTGCACCCTGAAGTTGATGGCAAGGCAATGCGAAGGAAATGGGGCGTTGGAGGAGGGGAGAAGGTTGTTCTGTATGCTGGCAATATTGGGGCCAAGCAGGGGCTTGAGTTGGTGATAGACGCAGCAGAACGCTTTAAAGATCGAACAAATGTAAAGTTTTTTCTGGTAGGCTCCGGTGCATACGTCAGCAATTTGGTGAGGTTATCCTGTGATCG
>Ga0193959_1001156_pt1 | contig 10597 bp, 11 predicted proteins | sample FB_2_MG_FD_140333 | JGI IMG/M metagenome (GOLD analysis project Ga0193959, IMG submission 140333) | Microbial mat bacterial communities from the Broadkill River, Lewes, Delaware, United States - FB_2_MG | ecosystem: Environmental > Aquatic > Freshwater > River > Microbial mats | place: USA...
AAGAGTTTATTTAAATGAATATAGCTCAATTAAAGAGTTAAAAGAGGATGTTAAAAATTATATAGAGTTTTATAACCATAGAAGATTTCATCAGAGCCTTAAATATAAAAAACCTATGGAAGTTTATTATAATAGTTTAAGCTTGAATAATTCAAACTATTATAATTTAGATGAAAATGTAGCTTAGAGTTATAAATTTAAAAGAGAATTACTATTTTTTAATTTCTGTCTTGACAATTTGGGGTATTATAAGCTTATATTTATATGTTCGCACCAGCATTTAAAAACCTTTTCCATTTCTCTTTACTGCTGTTTTTACCACTCTTTTCACTTCTTTGTTGATTCTCTATATACTGTTTTATCACTTCAAGAGGTGCTTCGCCAACTGTTGCTATAAAACTTGAATTTGTCCAAAGAGTTGGCAATCTACTTTTTAGATGTGGAAACTCATCTCTTAATAGTCTTGAACTTCTACCTTTAGCTTTTTTAACAAAATTCATTACTCCAAACTGTGGGTCTATTTCAGCTAAAATATGAATATGGTCTTTGTCTGTCTCCATCTCTATTATTTCAACTTTTAACTCTTTTGCTATCTCTTCTATTATCTCTTTTAATCTTACTTCTACATCTCCAACTAATACTTTTCTACGATATTTTGGACACCAGAGTATATGATATTTACAAGAGTAGACAATATTATTATTAGATTTATATTGAATTTCATTTCTCATAAGGCATTATATATTATCTTATTTAAAATAATACCTTAATAAAGTTATTCAAGTAGATAAAATCTACTCTCTTAACTTTATAGCTTTATATCCCCATATCTAAAGATAGGGGCTTTACAGCTTTTTTTGGTAAAATATATTATAAAATTAAATAGATAGCATATAGACTATCTCTAAGGAATTTTTATGAAAATTTTACTAACAGGAGCATCAGGATATATAGGTAGACGATTAAAAACTAGATTTTTAGAGAATGAAAATATAGATTTGAGAGTTTTAGTTCGAAATGCAAAATCTATAAAATCGAAAAAGATAGAAGTGATTGAGGGAAATGTTTTAGACAGAGAGGCTCTAAAGAGAGCTTTAAATGGAATCGAAGTGGCTTATTATCTGATTCACTCGCTTCAGAGTAAAAACTTCAAAGATTTAGATAGAGAATCTGCTCAAAATTTTTTAGAGGTAGCAAAGAGTTGTGGAGTTAAAAAGATTATCTATTTAGGAGGATTGGGAGTAAAAGAGGAGGCTAGTTTACATCTACTTAGCCGAATCGAAACAGGTGAGATTTTAAGTAGTGATGATGAAGTTAAAACTATCTGGTTTCGAGCTGGTGTGATTATCGGCTCAGGCAGTGCTAGTTTTGAGATAATTCGTAATTTGGTTGAAAAGTTGCCAGTTATGATAACTCCAAAGTGGGTAGATACAGATGCTGAACCAATTGGGGTTGATGATGTGATAGAGTATCTCTATGAGGCTAAAGATTTAGAGGTAGAAAAGTCCAAAGTTATCGATATTGGCTCAGGAGTGCTAAAGTATAGAGATATAATGCTCAAGTGTGCAAAGGTGCTAAATCTAAAACGATATATTTTAAAAACTCCAATCCTCTCTATAAATCTCTCATCACACTGGCTAAATCTCTTTACGCCTGTTCCTATAAATGTGTCAAAAGCTTTGATAGAGGGTTTATCAAGTCCTGTTGTAAAACAAAACAAAAATGCAAAAAAGTTTTTTCCTAAGATAGAGCCTAAAAGCTTTGAAGAGTCTGTAAAAAAAGCGTTAGTTGAGATAGAAGAGAATCAAGTAATTAGCAGATGGAGCGATAGCTCTGATGTTTGGGAGCGAAATCATAAAAAAGATATATCAAACGCTATCTATTTAGATAGAAAAATCGAATCGATAAAAGGGATAGATAGAGAAAAAGTTTATAAATCATTTACATCGATTGGTGGAAAAAATGGCTGGTTTGATTTTGATTTTCTCTGGGAGATTCGAGGCATTATCGATAAAGTTTTAGGCGGTGTTGGATTAAAACGAGGTAGACGAAGTGAGTGCGACTTGAGAACTGGTGATTGTTTAGATTTTTGGCGAGTTGTAGAGGTAAATGAGAATCGAATGTTACTATTTGCTCAGATGAAAACCCCTGGTAAAGCTTGGTTAGAGTTTAAAATAGAAGATGATAAATTAATCCAGAGTGCTTACTTTTACCCAAAGGGAATCTGGGGACGAATCTATTGGCATATACTTACGCCATTGCATTTTTTTGTGTTTAGAAATTTGATTAAAAATATCATTAAAAAGGCTAAAGAGTTAAAAGATTAACTCTCTTTTACTCAAAAATTTATAAATATTTAACTCTATTTTTTTAAATTAAGATTAAAAAGAGTATCATAAATAATTAACCTCAAAAGGAGTTGTTATGGAGAGTTTAATTCTATTTGGGAGTTTAATTTTTCTAGGTCTCATTGTGGTCTCTATGGGTGTAAAAATTGTTCCTCAATCACAAAAATTAGTAATTGAGAGGCTTGGAAAATATAATAAAACTCTTGATGCTGGATTTCATTTTATTATCCCAATAATTGATGGAATCGCAAATAGAGTAAGTCTGAAAGAGCAAATTATCGATATTCCTGAACAGCTAGTTATCACAAAAGATAATGTAAATATAAGTATCGATGGAATTGTCTATATAAAGATAGAAGATGCTGAAAAAAATACATATAATATTGAAGATTTTAAGATAGCTATCGCAAATTTAGCAATGACAACTCTTAGAAGCGAAGTTGGAAAGATGAGTTTAGATGATACGCTAAGTAATCGAGAGATGTTAAATAGCTCACTCTTAAGTGCTATAGATATAGCCTCTACAAACTGGGGTGTAAAGACTATGAGAGTTGAAATATCTAAAATTGCTGTTCCTAAAGAGATAGAGAATGCAATGAATCTTCAGATGAAAGCCGAGAGGGAAAAGAGAGCAATAGAGCTTGAAGCAATAGCAAATAAAGAGGCTGTTATTAGAAATGCCGAGGGTTTAAAACAAAAAACTATTTTGGAAGCTGAAGCGATTGAGAGAATGGCAGATGCTCAAAAGTATGAACAGGAAAAAATAGCAGAGGGGCAGAAAAATGCGATGAATTTACTAAATGAAGCGATTGAGAAAAATGAGAAAGCTGGAGAATTTTTACTAGCAAAAGATAGAATCAAAGAGTTTGGAAATTTGGCAAAAAGTGATAGCAATAATAAAATAGTTGTGCCATATAATGTAACAGAGATGGTCGGAACTATGTCCATTATTAAAGATATGCTTTTAAAGGATAAGTAGTGAGTTTTGAACCAATTTTAAGTGAAATTTTAATCGGTGTGGGCATATTTCTAATAACTATGGAGATATTTATGCCAAATTTTGTAATTATCTGGTTTGGAATCAGCTCAATAGTTATCGGTTTGGTTGGATTTTTGTTTACTTTTGAAAATGGACTTCATCAAATAGCTCTAATATCTATTATCGGTCTTGCTCTACTTCTATTTTTTAGAGAGAAGATAAAAACTCATCTAAATAGTAAAAAATCAAAAGTAAATGATGATTTTTTAAAAGAGGAGGGGTTTGGAATCGTCAGTGATAATAATATGATTGCATTTCGAGGAACTCTCTGGCACCATAACTTAAACCAAGAGCTAAAAAAAGAGACAAAAGTAAAAATCTTGAGCGTAAAAGATAATATTGTTATATTAGATGAAAAAGAGAGTTAAACAAGTCCAAAACTTATATATTTTCTATATAGATAGAGATTGACACTTTAAGTGAATCTAAAGAATCTAATCTTTTTAACAAATCTATTTTTATATAACTTTAGAGCTTTAATCTCTTAATCGGTGGGTTTCCACCCACCTTATAAATTCTTCTAATCTATTTTTAAAACAGCTAAAAATGCCTCTTGTGGTAGTTCAACTTTTCCGATAGATTTCATTCTCTTCTTACCAGCTTTCTGTTTCTCAAGTAGTTTTCTCTTTCTTGTAATATCCCCACCATAACACTTAGCAGTTACATTTTTACCCATAGATTTTACAGTCTCTCTAGCGATAATTTTATTTCCGATACTAGCTTGAATGGCAACTTCAAATAGCTGTCTTGAGATTAACTCTTTCATCGATTTTACTAAATCACGCCCTTTTGTGTAGGCTTTGTCATTTGGAACGATAATAGAGAGTGCATCGACAACCTCATTTGCAACTCTAACATCAAGTTTTACAAGTTTGCCCTCTTTATACTCACTCTGCTCATAATCAAAACTAGCGTAACCTTTTGAGATTGATTTTAATTTATCATAAAAGTCAACGATAATTTCACTCATTGGGACTTGATACTCAAGTAGAACTCTATCTTCAGTGATATAGTCCATTTTCTCCTGAACACCTCTTTTATCATTTAACATTGTGATGATATTTCCTACAAACTCATTTGGTGTTAAAACAGTAGCTTTTACATAAGGCTCTAAAATTCTCTCTATCTTATCGACGCTAGGAAGTTCGCTAGGGTTTTGAACAAAAACTTTTTCGCCATCTGTTTGAATAACTTCATAGATAACAGTCGGAGCAGTTGCAATTAAATCGAGGTTAAATTCTCTCTCAAGTCTCTCTTTGATAACCTCCATATGAAGCATTCCAAGAAATCCAACTCTAAACCCAAATCCAAGAGCTGCCGAAGTTTCAGGCTCATAACTAATAGATGAATCGTTTAGTTTTAACTTATCAAGAGCATCTCTTAAATCTTCAAACTTATCAGTCTCTATCGGATAGAGTCCTGCAAATACAAAACTTTTTGCCTCTTCAAACCCATCAATTGGTTCACTTGTTGGATTTTTAAAATCTGTTATCGTATCACCGATTTGGACATCTTTTACATTTTTAAGCCCAAGTACAACAATTCCAACCTCTCCACTTTTGATAGAATCTGTTTTAACTGGAGCGATTGGATGAGAGTACATTAATCCATTTACTAAGTGATTCTGTTTTGTTGACATTACTAAAATCTGTTGATTTTTTTTAATCTCACCATCAAAAACCCTCACAAGTGCAACAGCACCTAAGTAGCTATCAAACCAAGAGTCATAAATAAGAGCTTTTGTCGGAGCATCTGGGTCACCAACTGGAGGTGGAATCGTCTCAACAATAGTATCTAAAAGCTCTGTTATCCCCTCACCTGTCTTTGCACTAGTCAAAATTGCACCAGAGCAATCAAGTCCGATAGTGTTCTCAACCTCTTCAGCTACTCTATCAGGGTCAGCTGCTGGTAGGTCGATTTTGTTAATTACAGGAATAATCTCTAAATCATTATCAAGTGCAATATAGACATTTGCTATCGTTTGAGCCTCAACACCTTGTGAAGCATCAACGATTAACAAAGCTCCGTCACTACTTTTAAGCGATTTGCTAACTTCGTAGCTAAAATCGACATGCCCTGGAGTATCGATTAGATTTATTATATATGTCTCACCATCTTTTACATAATTTAGCCTAACACTTTGAGCTTTTATCGTGATTCCACGCTCTTTTTCTATATCCATACCATCTAATATCTGACTTTTCATCTCTCTTTGACTAACTGCGTTACACTCTTGAATCAATCTATCAGCAAGTGTACTTTTACCGTGGTCAATGTGTGCTATTATCGAAAAGTTTCTTATATTTTTCATTGTTTTTTTTAATCCTCTAAAGTCCAAAAAATTTTTCTAATTATATTATTAAATTATTTAATTCCTCAATAAATTTATGATACTATTTAGAGTATATATTAAGCTTAAGGTTAATTAATGAATCAAGATATAAGGTGGAAACAGAGATTTTCAAACTATAAAAAGGCACTCAATCAACTTCAAGAAGCTTCAGATTTATCACAAGAGAGAGAACTTTCACAACTTGAGAAACAGGGATTAATACAGAGTTTTGAGTATACCCATGAGTTAGCTTGGAAAACTCTCAAAGATTTTTTAGAGAGTAGAGGCTCAAGTGGTGAGATTTTTGGCTCAAGAGATGCAACCAGATTCGCTTTTAGTTATGGCTTAATAGAAAATGGCGAAGATTGGATGAGTATGATTAAGAGTAGAAACTTAACATCACATACCTATGATGAGAGTAGAGCTGAGAAAATAGTAGATATTATATTAGAAAATTATATTTTTAGATTCAACGAGTTAAAAGAGAAATTAGAAAATTTATGAGATATGGATTAAGTGAGAAAACGATAGAGAAGATAAACTCTATTTTTTCAAAATATAGAAATATAGATAGAGTTTTTCTATATGGTTCTCGTGCAAAGGGAAACTATAAAAATGGCTCTGATATAGATTTGAGTATAGAGAGCAGTAGCATAAATTTACAGCTTTTATGCAAAATAGAGTTAGAGCTTGACGATTTACTACTTCCCTACAATATAGATTTATCACTCTACGGTGATATAGAAAATAGAGACTTAAAAGAGCATATAGATAGAGTAGGAGTTACTCTATATTCAAAAAATAGATAGAGCTTTATAAAAGGAAAAGTTTTGAGAGGACTATATATTATTACTGATGAGATTTTAACACCTTATAGCAAAATAGAGACTTTAGTAGAGCAATCTTTAAAAGGCTCAGCTAAAATTGTGCAGTTTCGAGATAAAAACTCAAGTTATAAAGAGGCTTTTGAAGTTGCAAAAAAGCTAAAAAATTTAACAAAAAGCTATGGAGCTACATTTATAATAAATGATAATATAAAATTAGCTATTGAACTTGATTGTGATGGTGTTCATATTGGCTTAGATGATGGAGAGCTAAAAGAGGCAAAAAAGGATTTAAAAGATAAGATAGTTGGAGTATCTTGTTATAACGATTTAGAAAGAGCTAAAAAACTAGCCTCTCTAGGGGCTGATTATGTAGCTTTTGGAGCTTTTTTTAAATCAAGTACAAAACCAAATGCCCCTTTGGCTCAAATCGAAACGCTAAAAGAGGCAAAAAGAGTTTTAAATGTTCCAGTCTGTACAATTGGTGGGATAACTCTACCAAAAGCTCAAAATCTAGTTACAAATGGTGCAGATATGTTAGCTGTCATCTCTGATATTTGGAAAAGTGAAAATATAGAGAAGCAATCAAGGGAGTATTCGAAACTATGGAAAAGATAAAAATAGGAATCTCTAAATGTCTCTTAGGTGTTAGATGCAGATACGATAAAGGTCACAAAGAGGATAGATTTATTACTCATAAAATGGGTAAATATTTTGATTTTATTCCCTTTTGTCCTGAGGAGGAGGTTTTAGGAACTCCTAGAGAATCGATAAGACTTGTAAGTAGCGATAGTGGCGAAACTATTCGAGTTTTAGGTAATAAAACAAAAACAGATGTGACACAAAAGCTTTTAGATGTCTCTAAAGATTCTATTCCTCTATTTAAAAAAAACGATATAAGTGGTTTTATTTTCAAAGCAAAATCGCCAAGCTGTGGACTCTATCGAGTTAAACTATATAGAGATGATGGTCACTCTTTAGATAAAAAAGTAAATGGAGTCTTTGCACAGACAATAATAGATAGTTTTGATTACTTGCCGATTGAAGATGAGGCGAGATTAAATGATAGTTGGCTTAGAGAGAATTTTATAATGGAACTTTTTTGTTATAGTGATTTGCAAAACTTTTTAAAATCAGAGCCAAATATGAGCGATTTGGTAGCTTTTCATACAAAATATAAATTTCTACTACTCTCAAAGAATCAAGATAAGTATTACAAAATTGGTAAATTGGTCGGAAATCAAGATAAATTAGAGTTTAGTGAACTTCTAGCTAAATATAGAGAGGCATTTATCTCTTTAATTAGTGAAAAATCAAATGTAAAGCAGAATATAAATGTACTTCAACATATTTTAGGCTTTTTAAAAGATAACTTAACAAAAGAGGAAAAAAGAGAGATTTTAGAGAGTTTTGAGCAGTTTAGTGAGCATTTGATTCCTTTGATTGTGCCTATCAAAATTTTAAATCTTTTGGTAATAAAATATGATATTGAGTATCTCAAAAATCAAATCTACCTAAACCCATATCCTGATGATTTAGCTCTTCGCTCTGATGTGAAAGCTTTTAAGTAAAAAAGATGAATTCTAAAAGTGAAGTAATAGAGCAAATCTGCTACCAAATAGAAGATTGCACGAAAGTAATAGATTTAGTAGAGGGTATCGATAGTGCAAAAGAGCTTTACTCTCTTATTTCATGTTATAACTTTGATGATGGGTATAAAGTTCCAATGGCAATATTAAATCACCCTCTGTGCGAACTCGCTCACGCTATAAAAATCTATTGGCTTTTAGATGCTGATAGATATTACAAAAATAATTCAGAGCTAGATGAGCTTGAGAGAGATGATTATAAATTTTGTAAATTTTTGGAAAAGAGAATCAAAGAGGGGTTTTATAAAGTAAAAGAGATAAGCCATGATGAAAATTTTGATAGAGTAAAACTCTACTATCTCAAAAAATCTTCACTGCCCTCTATCTTTTATCAACCAGTGGTAGCAAAAGATTAGTTTTTTTCTAAATAAAAGAGAGATTAATTACTAAAGAGCAACCCTTTTGTATCTTCTAATCTATTTTGATAGGGATGGTTTACGATAGCTTCTAACTCTTTTTGCGATTCTATCTTAGTAGATTTGCTTAAATCCATTATTTTATAAAAAGTATCTACCCCTTTTGTCTCTCCATCTAAAAACTCTAACTCAAGCAGTAATTTTTCATTTTCTTTATATATATTTATTGCTTTTACTCCAGCCTCTTTTAGAGTTTGCATTTTAGAGTCCATTTTTATTGCAAAATTTTCAAAATCTATCTCTTTCTCATCTATTTTATTATCACTATTTGAATCAAGTTTTGCCATTTCGCTATCAAATGTAATCGAAACTCTCTTGTTTTTATCTCCATTCATTGTCAAAAAATCACCTGTATTAGAAAATAGCTCATCAACACTTATAGTTCTACCTGTATCAAACTCTAAAAGATAGCTACCATCTTTATCTTTTTTGATTCCAACGATTGTATCTATATCTTTAAATGTATCTCTAAAATTTCCACTATCAACTGAAGCTTTTACTTTTTCCAAATTTTCCATTGAAAAATCTAAATTTGTGATTCTCTCAAACTCTCTCTCAAGAGCTATATTATCGTTATTTAAGGGGTCATTTGAGTTTATAGCTGATATATACTCTTCGTATAGATTTAAAAATCTCTCTTTATGAGTTTCCGATAGATTTTGTTGATTTGCTGAGTGTTTTCCTAAATAATTCATCGCAGAACTATTTTTATCTGTAAAACTTGAACCTATCGAATCATGAAAACGCTCATCAAAATTTCCTTCATAATAATTACTTTGAAATCTTTGAAGATAACTATTTCCATCAATATCTTTTTTCTCATAAGCTAAATCTTTAAAAATATCTCTTAAATCCTGCTCTCCATCTAATCTTAACCAGCCATCTTCATCTGCATAATCTTCAAAAAGTCCATCTAAATCTCTATTACTTACTCTATCATAGGTATATTTTGGGTCAATATATTCTAAAAAAAGATTATCTACATAAACATTATCTGTCTTGCCGACTATTTTTACTTTTTCTTTATCTACATAATCTTCCAAATTTACAAAAGAGACTAATTTTGAGAGTTCTACCATTTTATATTCAGAATTTTTATCTTTCATAACAATTTGTAACTTATCAAAATACTCATCATTTGAATCTAAAAGTCCATCTCGATTACTATCTAGGGCGAAGAGTGAGCCAACATCTAAATTTTCACTAATAGAATCTATTTTACTGTTTTGATTTAAATCAAATATCAAACTTCCCTCAATACCTTTTATATTAACTGTTGCTGGGTCTTTTCCATTATTTTCTAATGCTAATCCTATATTTAGTCGTGCATTTGAATAATGTAAATCTCTCATATTATTGCTTAAATAGTCATTATTTTTAATAGCATTTAGCTTTGAATTATAGGGTATTAACGAAAGACCAAAATTTAAATTTGAATTATCTTTATTATTTCTTCTCTCATTAAACTCCTCTATCGAAACTTCTTTGATTTCCAGTTTCTTTTCAATATTAAAATCTACTATCTGATTTTGTGAATTTGTTATAAGCATTTTAAATCCTTATTGGTTAAATATATTTAACTAATGGTATATTTAACAAAATTAAATCTTTATTAAAATTAAAAAAATTTTATATTAAATAAAATATAAATAAAACATTAATATTATTTCATAAACTCCCTAAAGTAAGCATTTTTATAGTGATTTCAAAATATGATTAACGAAATAATATTCGAAAAAAATTAGAAATACAGTGTTTTTATATTTTTTAAATTAATAAATAAATAATATTTTTTATATAAATATATTTTGATTATTTATGCTAGATTTGAGGGAGTGGATAGAATCTGCCCTAAGGGAAAAAGTATCAAAAGAGGAAAGTAGCTAAATGCTATCATTTCGGTCGCTTCTGTTTTGAATATATTTGGGAAATATCAAAAAATATCTACCAAGACGGAGAGCCTTATCTTGGATTGTCTTTTTCAAAACA
>Ga0193959_1001162_pt1 | contig 10589 bp, 10 predicted proteins | sample FB_2_MG_FD_140333 | JGI IMG/M metagenome (GOLD analysis project Ga0193959, IMG submission 140333) | Microbial mat bacterial communities from the Broadkill River, Lewes, Delaware, United States - FB_2_MG | ecosystem: Environmental > Aquatic > Freshwater > River > Microbial mats | place: USA...
ATCTACTATAAATGATATTGGGTAAATAATCACTTTTTCATTTTTAAAGTGTTTTAACATATCATTTAAACTAGGACTTAACCATTTCATCGGTCCCACTTTTGACTGATAAGCCAAATTAATTGATTTTATATTTGTTGCATAATGTGAAAGTTTTTCTTTTAGTAACTCTACATGTTCTTCAACTTGTTTTTGATAAGGATCACCCTTTTTAACTATTTTCTGAGGTAAACCATGTGCAGAAAATATTAGATGATAATCATTATATTTAGCCTGTACTCTTATTATCTCATCACATATTGCTTTGTTGTAAGTCTCATTTTTATAAAAAGGCTCAATAGTAGTTATCGTAAACTCATCATTAGCTTTTTCTATAAAATCTTCAACACTTGACTTTGTAGTTGTTGTTGAGTAGTGTGGATACAATGGCAATAAAACAACATCTTTTATTTTTTCTTGTTTTATTTTAGCGATTGCAGTTTGTGCAAAAATTGATGTATATCTCATGGCTGTAGTTATATAATATTCTGGCAATGCAACTTGTAATTTTTTAACTAATAAATCTGTAAAATCATGCAATGGAGACTGTCCACCTATCTGTTTATAATTATCCCAAGCTTTATTTAAACGTAAAGTTACAATCAAAGATGCTAACATTGATCTTATTGTATTGTTTTGAATCGTTAAAATATTTTTATCATTAAACATATTAGTAAGAAATACTTCTAATTCATCTTTACTTCTAGCAGCACCCATGTTTAATAAAACTAATGCTTTTTTTGCTTTTGCCATTATTATCCTATTTATCTATATTTATGATTTTATTACTACACCAAGATGCCAATTCATTATCATGTGTAATTAAAAGAATACCAAATTTATCTAAAAATCCTACTAATAATTTCATTGTTTCTAAAGCAACTACATTATCAAGTGCACTTGTTGGTTCATCTGCTAATAATAAATCAGGTTTCATTAAAACTGCTCTTAATATACTACATCGTTGTAACTGTCCACCACTTAACGTATGTGCTTTTTGATATAAAAGAGTTTTTGAAAGTTCTAATTTATCAAGTAATACTTCTAATTCTTCATCTTGAAAAGGTTCTACAACATCATTTATTTGGTCAATTATATTGTATGTAGGATGGAAAGAACTGTAAGGGTCTTGGTAAATAGATGCTACTTTTTTAATTGTTATTTTTCCATCTAATGGTCTAATATTTTTTGTTATTAACTCAAATAAAGTAGATTTACCACTTCCACTAGAACCTACTATTGAGATTATTTCATTTTTATTTAGTATCAAATTAAAATTATTATAAATTAATTTTTCTTTTGTATAACCAAATTTTAGGTTCTTTATTTGTAGTACACAATTTTTATTCATATTGTATTCTATCCTAAATTATATAAGATAACTTGAAGTAAGAAACTAGTATCATTTAGCAAAATTAAATCAAGGAGATTAATATGAAAAAAATCGTATTAGGAACATTAGTATTAGGTGTAGCTGCATTCGCATCAGTAAATTTAGGATCATGTAAAAGTTGTCATGGTGCAAACTATGAAAAAGCAAACATATTTGGAAGTACTTCAAGAGCTTTATCTTCTCTAACAAAAGAAGAGTTAGACACTGCTTTAACAGGATACAAAAATAAAACTATTAAAGGTCCTAAAGCTGGTATGATGTATGGAAATGCAATGAAATATGATTCAGCAACTGATCTTGATGCAATCGTAAAAATGGTAAAAAAATAATCTTTTAATCAAGTACTTAATAAGTACTTGATTTATCTTTCAACTTCTCTTTCTTATTTGCTTTTAACTCTTTTACTTTTTCATCTCGTTTAACTGCAGCTTGTAGATCTTCTGTACTATCATTTAAAAGACCATTCATCATTTTTTTACCATCATCAAATTGTCCTTGTTTCGCACCCCAAATAAAAATACCTAAAAGTGTAAAACTTACTATAATTCCTATAACTAATTCAATCCATAAAATACTATTCATCTATTTTCCTATTTTTTATTCTTAAACTGTTTCCTACTACTAATAAAGAGCTAAGACTCATTGAGAGTGCTGCAACCAATGGTATGATAAACCCTGCCATCGCTACAGGGATGGTAACTATATTGTAAATTAAAGAGATTAATAAATTTTGTTTTATAAACCTATATGTTCGTTTTGAAATATAATGACTTTTATTTATACCCGATAATTTATCATTTAATATAACGATGTCACTAATAGAAATTGCTATATCTGCTCCATTTCCCATAGCTATAGAGATATCTGCTCTACTTAATGCTAAAGAATCATTTATTCCATCTCCAACCATCACAACTATTTTTCCACTATCTTTCAAACTTTTTATATAATCTGCTTTATTGATTGGTGACATTTTTGCATTATAATGATCTATACCTATATCTTTAGCTACTTTTGAAACAGTGTATTCATTATCTCCACTACATAATATAGTTTTTATATTCTCTTTTTTAAAATATTCAATTGTTTCTTGAGCATCGGAACGTAATTTATCTTCTAATTCAAATGTTACTAATAATTTATCATTAATAGTGAAATGATAAATTGTGTTTTTGTAGTCTATATTATTTTCAAGTCTTCCACCATAAATAATATTTCCTTTATACTTCGCTTGTATACCTAAAGCAGGGATTTGCTCAATTTCTTCTAACTCTAATGTTTTTAAATTATCTACAAATTTTTCAAGGTAATTTTTAACTGCTACACTTACTGGGTGTGTTGAACTATCACTTAATGAGTATAACATATCTAGTTCTTCTTTATTTAAAGATAAAGGTGTCTCTTTTACTGTTAATTTGCCTGTAGTTAGTGTACCTGTTTTATCAAATATAACTGCATCTATTTTTGAAAAAGTTTCTATAAACTTTGCTTCTTTAAATAACAAGCCTTCTTTTGAAAGCCAACTTATACCTATTAAACTAGCTATTGGCGTTGCTAAAGCTAAAGCACACGGGCAGGCAATGATAATTACTGAAATCCCAACAATTAATGAAGTTTCAAAACTATTACCATAAATGTACCACCCAGTAAAAGTAGCAAGCGCTAATGATAAAATAACTATTGAAAAATATTTTGACATCTCATTTGTAGTATTCTCTATTTTTGGTTTAGAGTTCAAAGAATCTTCTAGTAACTCTACAATATTATTTAAAGTTGAATTAGCATAGTTTTTAAGTGCTTTATATCGTATCACTGATTCTGTATTTATCGTTCCACTAAATATTTTATCACCAATTTTTTTATCAACAGGAAAAGACTCTCCACTAATACTACTTTCGTCAAAACTACTATTTCCTGATATCACAACACCATCTACACTCGCTTTTTCTCCAGTTTTTACTTCTATTATATCCCCAACTACAATCTCATCTAATGATACAACTTTTTTACCGTTTTCAACTATGATTGTAGCTTCAAGTGGTATCTGTGATTTTATTTTATCCATTGTATCAACAGCACTTTTTTTACCCAATACTTCTAAGTATTTTCCAACCAATACAAAAGTGATAATCATTGCCACACTATCAAAATAACTATCACCTGCTCCACCAAATAAAACATATAACGAGTAAATATAACTCAAAGTTGCACCAGCAGATACTAAAAAATCCATATTTACAATTTTATTTTTTAGTCCATAATAAGCACCTCTAAAAAATACCCATCCACTATAAAAAAGTACGGGTGTTGCAAAGATAAATTCTGCCATATGGATAATCCGTAGCATCTCATCATCTATACCTGTAAAATAGCCTGTATACTTTGCCACATCTATCATCATTATATTCATTGAAGCAAAAATTGCAATTGACATTCGCAAGAAAAAATCTTTTTTATTTTTAGTAGCTTTTTGCTCACTATCAGTTCTGTCATAAGGATATGCGTTATATCCTATACTTCTTATTTTATCTATGATGGTAGAGAGTTTTACAATGTCTTCATCCCAAATGATTTTTGCTTTGTTATTTGTAAAATTTATACTAACTTCAACTATACCATCTGTTTGGTCTAGTACTTTTTCATTTAGCCAGATACAAGCTGCACAATGGATCCCTTCAATGATAAGATCAACTCTACTAAATCCTTCATTTGTTGTTTTGATATAACGTGTTGCAAAACTTTCCATATCAAAATTACTACTGTCATTGCCTCGTGCTAATGGTTTAGAAAGTTTATTTTTCCCCAATTTATCATAAAAACTATCTAAACCATCATCTTTAAGCAGGTGATAAACACCTTGACAACCATTACAACAGAAATTTAATTCAGAGTTTTCTTCCTCTTTTATCATTACAGATTCATCAAATTCTAAATGGCAATGGGTACAAGGAACTAATGACATTCAAATAATCCAATCTCTCTATTTTTAAAAACTTTATCGTGTTTTGTTATGTGTCCATGCATTGAAATATAAATATTGTTTTTAGATTTATTTTGTAAAAAACCAACGGCTTGCATTAAATTTGATGTTGGTTCTACTGTATTCACACAAAAAGGAACCATAGAACCCGTGAGTATTATTTGTTTATTTAATATATGTTGAGATAAATATTTTGCAGTTTTATCCATTGTATCTGTTCCATGAATAATAATAATTTTTTGAAAGGCTGTGCCAAGAATATACTCTTTCAAAATTTTTCTATCTTCTTTAGTGATATCTAAACTATCTTTAAAAATGATTCCATCGAGTTCTAAATAGTTAACTTTTGTTGACTTGATAATTGTTTCAATTGCTTTGTTATCTTTAGGCACAACTAATTCACCGCTTATTTCATCGTAAACTTTATTAAATGTTCCACCTGTATTTAAAATTAATATTTTTTTTCTATCTTTACGCACTATTCTATATTCTCTTTTACCTTATTTATGTTATTATACCCTAAATAATAATAAAAAGAGTAATTAATGGAAGCAGATGTATCAAGACTAAAAGAGATTACAGTTTTGTATTGCGAAGATGAAGAATACTTACGAGACATTACAAAAGGAATCCTTGAGTCTTTTACAAAAAAGCAATTTATTTGTAAAGATGGTGCAGAAGGCTTAGAGGTCTTTAAGGAGAATCAACATCTAATTGATTTAATTATCACAGATGTAAATATGCCTAATATGAATGGTCTCGAGATGGCAAGACAAATCAAAGAGATAAATTCTAACATGCCAATAGTAGTTGCAACTGCATTTTCTAACTCTGAGTATCTGCTTGAAGCGATTGATTTAGGTGTAGATAAATATGTTTTAAAACCAATTAATGTAAAAAAGCTTTTAGATATTATGTCTAAATCACTTTTATATCATGAATTAAGAGATTTATACTTAGATCAGCTTACTAAACTGCAAAATAGAAATGCCCTTATTAAAGATACGAAAGTAATAGATAAATCTACCCTTGCACTTATAAACATTGATAAATTTTCAATTTTAAATGATCTATATGGAGAAGACTATGGAGATCAAATTCTTCTTTCGTTTGTTTCTAACATGAAAGAAGCTTTTAAAAGTGATAAATACAACATATATAGAGTTGGTTCAGATAACTTTGTTGTGTTATGTAAAGATGCTAATTTAAGTCTTAAAGATTTTAAAGCTATTTGTAAAGATTTCATTAAACAAACAAATGAAAAAGGTTTAGAGATTGGTGACGAAAATATTGATATAAGTATCACTATTGGACTTGCAGAATCGAATGACAAACATGCTTTTGAATATGCACAAAGAGCAATTCCAAAAGCCCGAAAAAAGTATCTTGATATTTTAGAATATGATAAAGAAAAATTTGAACAAAAAAAAGATATTCAAGAAAATGTAGCGTGGATAAAGAAGTTAAAAGGTGCATTATCAGATAATAGATTTCAACCATTTTTTCAGCCAATAATTGATGCTAATACTAAAGAGATCTATAAATATGAAGCATTGATAAGATACATTGATGATGAAGGTTATGAAATACCACCTTATAAATTTTTAACTATTGCAAAAAAAGCGAGACTCTTCCCAAATATTATTAAATTGATGCTTACAAGTGTTTTGGAGATAATTAAACTTAGAAATATAAGAGTTGCTGTAAATTTATCATTTGAAGATATTGTTAATCAAGATACTAATAACTTTATTTTTAATTTGTTAGATAATTATAAAGAGGAAGCAAAACTTTTAGATTTTGAAATTTTAGAGAGTGAAGAGATTGATGATTTTGAAATTGTAAAAGACTTTATTGTAAAAATTCGATCTTATGGCTGTCATATAGGTGTCGACGACTTTGGTGCTGGTTATTCTAATTTTAACATGCTAGAAGCACTCAATGTTGATTTTGTAAAGATTGATGGTTCTTTAATTAAAGAGATTGATAAACTTCCAAAACATGCATTAATCGTAGAAACTATTTCTGACTTCTGTAATAAACTTGGTATTAAAACGGTTGCTGAATTTGTTAGTACTGAAGAGATATATCAAAAAACAAAAGATTTAGGTATAGTTTATATGCAAGGTTGGCATTTTGGAAAAGCTGTTAGTAAAGATAATCTATAAAATTTTACTTTCTAACTATTCCATTCTTTGATAATTTTATCTTTCTCAAATAAAGAAGCTTTAATTAAAGCACTTTTTGCGATAGAAACAAGTTGATCAGACGCTACTTTTAAGTCATCATTTACGATAAAATAATCATATTTATCAATATAATCAATCTCTTTAATCGCATTTGCGATTCGTTTTTCAATCACCTCTTTAGAGTCAGTATCTCTACTATATAATCTTTTTTCTAATTCTTTGATCGTTGGTGTTGTAATAAAAACTGTAGTAGTTATATGTTTGAGTTTTTTTATAACCTGTTCAAAGCCTTGAACATCAATATCAAAAATAACCAATTTTTGTTCTTCTAATGCTTTATTAATAGGTTTAAGAGATGTACCATAATAGTTACCATGAACTTCTGCCCATTCTAAAAAGTTATCCTCTTGTATATCTTTTTTAAACTCATCTTTTGAAACAAAATAGTAATCAACTCCATCTTGTTCCCCTATTCTAGGCTCTCTTGTAGTTGTAGAGATAGAAAAGTAATAGTTGTCTATAACTTTATAAACCTCTTTTAATAAAGAGCTTTTACCACATCCACTTGGTCCTGATAAAAGTAAAATTGCACCTTTTAAATATAAACTAGTCACTTTCTGTTTGTCCTAATTTGATTTGTAGGTTTATCTCATAACCATCTGTTAAAGAATCAATAATATCTTGATCAAGTTTATTAAGTAATGGAGTAAGTTCTTCTAGTTCAAAATTATTTAACAATACTTTTATAGGTTTATTATCAAACTTACTATACATCTCATTTACAGCATTTACTTCATCAATTGCTTTATCTATGATTGCAGATAAATCCATCCATTCATTATCAACTTTTTCATCTTCTGAATATTCTCTATTATTCTCAGGATATGGTGTCATTAAGTTTTTGATATTTGAAAGTTCTCTATTATCTAAAACACCACCTTGGTTCAGTCCAGCAAAAGAGATGATACTATCATCAACATCTTCTTCTTCAACTTCATTAGCAATATCATCTGCTAAACTTTCTAAATATTCTACTGCGGGTTCAACCTCTTTTGAATCATCAATTTCTTCTTTATCTTCAACTTCTACATTTGAAATATACATTTTTGAATTATTTCTTTTATTTAATACTTGTAATTGTTCATCTAGTATTTGCTCTAAAGAAGATGGTAAAAAGGGCAAGGGAATTCTAAAATCATTTGCACTGCCAAAAGGAAGTTCCTCTTTTGAAATAGCACCCATTAGTTTTGTGTAAGATTTTAATATATTAAATCTATCGTCAATAAATTCATTATCTATTACTAAAATATCTACTTTATGGTCTATTTGTGCCTCATTAAGAATCTCTAATTGGATATTTAACTTTTTACACACTAATGTAAAAATTTGGATAACGATTGGTTTTCTTGATACTAAGATTAAGCTTTTATTCATAATATTTTCCAGTAACCATTATTTTATTTGCTCCAATTTATACTCATTTAGTTTGTATACCCTATCACACTTATTTGCTATCTCATCTTCATGAGTTACCATAATAAGTCCGGCATCATTTTCTTTTACGTAATCAAACAAAACATTGATAACTTCATCGGCAGTGTGGGTATCTAAATTACCCGTAGGCTCATCTGCAAATATAATTTTGGGCTTTTTCACCAAAACTCTAGCGCACGATAGTCTTTGTTGCTGTCCACCACTAAGTTCACCAATACCTTGTGTCATCACATGGTTTATATTTAAATCACTTAATAAGTTCTTATCAATTTCATTTCCACTTAATAGTTCTGAAATTTTTAAATTCTCATTTGCATTAAATCCACGAAACAAATAGTGCGCTTGAAAAATAATTCCAAAATCATCTCTTCGTATTTTTAAAAGTTCTTTTTTTGATAAATTTAATATATTTTTATTATTGTAGTACACTTCACCTTTATTTGGAATCAATAAAGTTGAAAAAATATTTAATAAAGTAGATTTTCCACTACCGCTGATACCTATAATCGCTATAGATTCACCTCTTTGTAAAGATAAATTTATCTCTTTAAATAAGGGATAGTCAAAATCATGAGAGATTGCCCTTACTTCGAGTAAGGGCTTATTTGAATTAGCTTCATTATTCATTTCCGTCATAATTCAAATATTAACTAAATATATCTATTTAGCCATTTGTGCAGCTACTTCTGCTGCGAAATCTTCTTCTTTTTTCTCAATTCCATCACCAAGTTCGTATCTTACATACTCAACAATTTGAATTGAAGGATCACACTCAGCTATAGCTTGCTCTACAGTTTTTGAATCATCCATAACATATGGTTGACTTAAAAGTGCATGTGCAGTATCTAATTGAGTATTATCAGAGATAAATCTTTCGATTTGTCCTGGAATAATTTTGTCCCAAATTTTTTCTGGTTTACCTTGTGCTTTAAGATCAGCTTTCATTTGCTCTTCAGCTTCAGCTAATGCTTCATCTGTAAGTTGAGAACGACTTACAAATAAAGGTATTTTTTTCTCTGGTTTACCAAGTCTATGTAACTCAATATTTAATTTTTCGATATCAGCAATGATACCTTTATTTTCAGATTCAATAAAATCTGCAGATAAATCTTTATAAGAGATAACTGTTGGTTTCATAGAAGCAGCATGCATTGCAACTTTTTTTAATAAATCAGATGCTTTTTCTTTTGCTTCAGGAGCACAAGTAGCTGCTAAAATAACACCAACTTTACCTAAGTGCACGTAACCATTTACAACACCTTCTTCAGTAGAAATTGTTGTCATTTTTCTAGCAACAATATTTTCACCAATAATAGCAATTTTAGAATTTAAATACTCTTCAAAATTAACACCATTAATTTCTGTTTTATTTAACTCTTCAGTTGTAGTTACAGCAGTTGCTTGAACATGTGAAGTAATTTCATCTTTTAATTCTAAAAAGTTCGCATTTTTTGCAACAAAGTCTGTTTGAGAATTAAGCTCAACCATTGTTACTTTTGTATTATCTTCATTTACTAAAATAGAAACTAATCCTTCAGCAGCAACATTTGAAGATTTTTTAGCTGCTTTAGATAAACCAGCTTCTCTTAAATGTTTAATTGCTTCTTCAAGGTTACCTTCTGTTTCATTTAATGCATTTTTACAATCAAGCATCCCTGCACCAGTTTTTTCTCTAAGCTCTTTAATTAATTTTGGAGTTGCACCAGCCATAATTATTTTGCCTCTTCTGTTGCTACTTCAGCTTCTGCTGCTGCTTCTTCTTTTACTGCTTCAATTTCTGCTTCAGTAACTTCTGCTTCTTCACCATTTGCTTCTGAAAGTGCCGCTTTTCCTTCGTTCATTGCTGCTGCCATCTCTGTACAAAATAATTGTACTGATCTGATTGCATCATCATTACCTGGAATTGGGAAATCTACTAAATCTGGATCACAGTTAGTATCTAATGGAGCATAAACTTTAATTCCAAGTCTTCTAGCTTCTAAAATAGCAATTTTTTCTTTAACAGCATCAATAACAAACATCATATCTGGAAGTTGTTTCATATCTTTGATACCACCAAGGTAGTTCTCTAATTTAGTTTCAGTTCTGCTAAGCATTAAAGCTTCTTTTTTAGTCATAAGATCAAGTTGACCTTCTTCTCTCATTTTTTTAATGATTTCTAATTTTCTAATTGATTTTTTCATTGTTGGGTAGTTTGTTAACATACCACCTAACCATCTGTGGTTTACGTACGGCATACCACAAGAAATAGCTGCATCTTTAACAGCTTGAGTTGCTTGTTTTTTTGTACCAACAAAAATCATTGTTTGACCTTCAGCAGCTGCATCTCTTACTAATGTATATGTGTATCTGAAATATCTAAGTGTTTTTTGTAAATCGATAATATAGATGTTTTTTCTTACACCGAAAATGAATTTTTTCATTTTTGGATTCCATCTTCTTGTTTGGTGACCGAAGTGTACACCACATTCTAATAAGTCTTTCATTGTAACCA
>Ga0193959_1001163_pt1 | contig 10587 bp, 8 predicted proteins | sample FB_2_MG_FD_140333 | JGI IMG/M metagenome (GOLD analysis project Ga0193959, IMG submission 140333) | Microbial mat bacterial communities from the Broadkill River, Lewes, Delaware, United States - FB_2_MG | ecosystem: Environmental > Aquatic > Freshwater > River > Microbial mats | place: USA...
GATTACATTAACAATACTTTAATACCTGATTTAAACGGAGATGACGGTTCTAAAAGAATAGGCCACAGTTCGGCATCGATAACAGCTGACAATGTATCAGAGGCATTAGAGGAAAATAGACAAGCCATAGATAACCCAACAAACGTATTAACGTTGGACAACACAACGCCATATTCACCTACAGCAAACTATCACCCATCTACTAAGAAATATGTTGATGATGCGGCCTTTAATGGTGTTCCATTAGGGTTAGCAGACCAGTTTTTGAAAACTAACTCTACAGCAGATGGAGTTGAATACTCAGACATTCCAAACGATAACAAAACTAGGTCAGAACAAAACCAAAAGCGTAGCTTACAAAATACAGTTATGATTGAAGAATTACAAATAGATGCTGGCATATCATCAAGAGTAGGAAAGTCTACAGAATCATTCTATGATTACAACGGTGCTGAGAGAAGATATTCAATCGGTGAACTTGACACTACCAAAGGTTACGCAGAAACCGTAACAACTGCAACAGACAACCTTGACATTACATCGATGAATAGCGGTGTATTTGCAGATTTTAAAGTTGGTCAAGAGGTTACGTTGCAAGATGGTGCAACAGTGACTAACAGTGTAACTAATGGTGATTTTAGTGATGGTACTACTGGGTGGGTTGCTACAAACTCAACGAATTTAGTGACTAATAAAATATTATCTAATATAGGGGATGGTAGCGCAATTTTTCCTTTGGTGGACAATTCGTTGGGGTTTGATTTTGTTTTAAACGACAAATGGTTTTTTTATTCTAAAATAGGAGTTACTAACACAGACAGCTCTTTAATTGCTATGCAAGTGCGCTACACGGGTGGCTCAATATTAAGCAAATCTCAATCAAATCCGACACAGAATACCTTTTATGAATTATATGGAATTGCAACAGCTGTAACTGGTACTTCTGCAATTATAAGGCTTTATCACCAATACGCAGACTCAGCCACAGCAAATGGTAAAGTCATGGAAATAGACGGCAACGCGGGAGTGTTCGCAATTAACATGACAGCATTGGGCATAGAAGATAAAACAGAAGCTGAAATGTTAGAATTAGTTCAAAAAGGTTATTTTACAGAAACATCAATAACACAGAAAGAAAACCTAACTATCCAAGCCTTAGCAGACCCTAACATCCAATTCACAACTAACATCACAGGCACATACACAGCTGGTGCTAACGTATACAGAAGTAATATAACTGATGATTGGGGGTTTGGTGGGTTTAATGCCAGTGAAACAGTAGATTTGACAACACCTGAACAAGTAGTAGCAAGTGCATATTCTACACAGGGTAATGGTGGTAGAAAAGTTGTTGTTGATAGCGATGGTGTTGTGTATAGTGCATTAAAAGATGGTACTAATATTAAAATATACAAACGTGGTACAGGTTTAATTAACACTACTGTCATTGGTGCAACTATTAATGGGTGGTCTATAGAATTAGCTGGTGACAAATTGCAGTTAATTGTTGCTAATAGTGGTACAAAAGTAGATTATTATAGGATATCATTAACAGGAACGCAAGAGGCTACATCAACTATTGATTCTTCTCAAACTTCTATAGGTGAGTGTTCAATAAAAGCAAATATAGCACAAGACAAGATAATTGCAACATTTAGCACTAAAAACGCAACATACCCTAATTCATTTAACATAAGAGCAGTCCAAGGAACAATCTCAGCTGGTGTTGTTACATGGGGTAGTGTGGAACAGTTGACGACATTTGATAATCCATCCACTCAGCTTGCATCTCCTTCGGTAATATACAACAACAATGATAAGCCTTGTGTATTTTACAGTTTGACAACTGGTGCTAATGATTGGATTAGAGTTCAAATTTATGGTGCTAGTTCATGGGGTTCGTTTATTAATGTGTTTGACGGAGGTGCGCACGCGCAATCCAACCCATCAGCAACATTTATGCCACCTAGCGTAGCAACTAAGATTAATGCTAGTTATACTAGTGGATTGATTATTGTTACTTGGCATGGTAAAGATGCTACTGACTCAAGTTTTAATAATATTCGCTGTAAAGTCAGTACAGATGGCGGAGTAAACTGGTTAGACTTTGGCGTAACTAATGAAAAAGTTACTAGTGGAAATACCTTAGAACAACAAAATTCTACGGTTTCATGGAATGATAGCGGGGAAATATTTATCGTTTGGATGGGTAACGCACCTCCTAATCAAGCATTCTTTAACATAAGAGAAATAAAAAGAACAGTTTCAGCGTGGCAAACTATAAACGAGGTTACAACTGATGCTACAAACAAATTATATCCAAATAGTTGTGATAATTACCACAATTTCGATAATGCAATAACCATATTCATGCTAGACAGTGTAGGCGTAAAACTATACGGTAAATGGACAGTAGGCACAGAAATACCATTAACTGAGGTTGATGTTAGAATGAACATAGAACCATTTAATGATGTTAAGTCAATTGTTGCATGGAGTTTGCTAACAGACATTGCAGGAGTAACAAATACTGGTTATTTATCAATAGTAGATGAACTAGCAAACGAAAGCTACACAGCCTTAGTTAATTCTGATATTGATTTAGGCACAGATAGAGAGTATTTATCTACTGGAAGTGTAACAACTGCTGATTCAAAAGTTACTTACAAAGCTAGTTTAACAAAGAATTTAACTACTGATAATGTAGAGATTAAGTTGATATATGGGGGTGTTGCATAATGAAATTTAAACAATTTGGCAAAACATTTGATACTAACGACACAAACCTAAAAGAAAAATTAGAACAAGCCAAAGCCGAAGCATTAAAGCAACGAAAAGAGGTGAAGTAATGGCTAAACAAAAATTAAGAGGTAGTCTAGTATCACAACTAGATGAAGCGTTAAAAACTGGCAAAAACACAGAAAGAGAAGTCGTGACCCAAGCTGAAAAGTTTGGGCCTGACTCAGAAGTATATCAATTTGCTAAATTAAGAGGGCTAATCCAAGACAAACCGCAAGCGACTACACAACCAACACCTCAACTTCAACAACCAAGCATGGCTGATATGATTAGACGTTTACAAGAACAACAAGAAGCTGCAACAATTAAAGGTTTAGAAAAAGCTAGAGAACGCTCACTAGGTGCGTTAGCACAAGAAGAGCAACAAATTGCCCCACAATTCCAGCAAGCTAGAACTGGCGTTAGAACACAAGCACAAAAGGGTAGACGTGGCTTTGATGAATTTTTAGCAAGTAGAGGTATTGGTGGCAGTGGTGCTGGTGCGCAATCTGAATTGGCTTCAAGAGTTGCCGAACAGGGCGACATAGGTCAGTTAAGACAACAAGAAACACAAGCTTTTGGTGATATTGCTAGACGTAGAAGCGATATTCAAACTGGATTTGAAGCAGACGTAGCAAGCGCAAGAGCGGGAGCAGAATCACAAGCATTACAAAATATTATTAATCAACAGAACTTAGACCGTCAAAGAGAATTACAAGTAGCTGGCTTGACTGGTGAATTAGGCGGACAAAGAACATTATCGGGACAACAATTTGACGTAAACACTCAGTTGCAACAACAGCAGTTAGCGCAACAACAACAGCAATTAGCAATAGCACAACAAAACGCAGATTTACAACGTCAACAAATTGAACAATCGTTAAGAGCTGGTGAGATAAGTAACGAACAGGCACAATTCGCACTACAACAAGCGCAAGATCCTAATAGCGTTCAAAACAGAGCGAATCAAATACAGTTACAACTCGCAGAAGCTAATCTTCAATTTTTACCACAACAACAACAATTACAGTTAGAGCAATTGCGTAGACAAATTAATCAAATAGGCAGGACACCAACAGTTACACCAGCGCAACAACAAGAACAAGCACTAAGACTTCAATTATTACAAGAACAAGTTAACCAAGCTAGACTTCAAACCGGATTCCTAGAACAACCAGCACCACTGCCAACAACAGAAGGTGAAATATTCCAAGCATTTAGAGAAGCACAAGGACTAGGGGTTGGCCAACAATTCTTGCAAGATAACGAAGCTGAAATTATAAACACATTAGGTTTTGAAGGATATCAACAGTTGTTTAATAGCACGAGACCGCAATTGGTGAGGGATATATTTGGGACAGGAGGTCAGTAATGGCTTTAAACTTAAGATCACTAAATAAAAATCAAAACATTAATAAACCCCTGAGTGGATTAAACCGCTCTAGTATTGACACTGCAAAACAAGGGTTTATGGAAAGAAGTACAACAAGCGCTCTTACACAAGCTAGAGCGCTGCCTGTAGTTCCAGAGTCCATAAAGCAAGATGTAGCACGAGACAAGCTGGTAACTGAAAGAGTTGGATTAAAAGACTTATCTATAGAGCCTAAAATAACAGCACCTAAATTGTCAACTGGTAGTGGACTTTTAGGAACTGCTGGTTTAGTTACGCCACAAGTAAAACAACAAGTTGCGGCAGAAACTCAAGCACAACAGCAAAAAGCAAAATCAGAACAAGAGGAAGTACGTTCCAAAACCCAACAAGCGATTAAAGAGATTGAATCAAGAGCTTTAACAAGACCTGTTAGAGAAGTTGATAAGGATAGCCCGTTAGGTGGAAAAATAAAAGTAGCTAGAACCCTAGAAGAATATCAAAGCGGATTAAAGGGTGGCATACCATCTTTTAGACCACCTCAACAAGGAGAACCTGAGTATCAAGATTATATCCAATCGGTTAACCTTAGAGGCGGAACAGATCAAGCATTTGGACTAGGTTTTATAAAACCTCTTGGAAGTGGTGTAGGGAAGGTGCTAGAGACTGCTTTTGATAAAGAACAGAAATCTCCTCTATTCGAAGGTGTTAGGTCTCTAGAACAACAGGAACAAGTAGCGCAAGCTGTCGAACCAAAAAAGTTTACAGCCGGAAAGATAACTGGTAGCATACTGAGAAGTTTAGGCGCTTATACTGCTGCTGGTTCAATAGTTAATAAATTGGGTCTTGAGGGCGCAAAAGGTTTAGCTGGAAAACAAGGAGTCGCGCTTTTAATTGACACTATAGCTCAAACACCTTTTGAAATTGTTGATTTTGTTACTAATGACAAAAACGCGAGCGAAGATGTAAAACAATTTGTGCTTAACAGAGGTATAGACGTAGCATTCAACTTAGCGTTTGCTGGATTAGAAAAAGGAGCAAAAGAACTTGTTAAGATTTACAAGTCAGGGGACAACGGAGCTAGGGCAATTATAGAATCGCAAATAGATGCGTTACCTCAAGCACAAAAACAGTCAATACAACAAGAATTAGGGTTACCGGAAGATTTAACAGCTCAACAATTCTTAAAGCAACAAGAGAAATTTGCAAAAGACACAAGGATAGAAGATTATTTTAAACAATTTGAATTAACACCTCAACAGATACAAGATAATTTTAACGAGTGGAGGCGACAAAACTTTGGCGGAGCCTTTGGACAAGTTTCTCCTAGTGATGAACAGGCTTTAAAAGAGCTTTATAAAGAAACCACTGGCATTGATTTTGATGTGGCATTAAAAGAAGCTGATGATATAGCACAGCAAAACGCAAAAATACAACAAGTAGCATCGCAACAAGCACCATTGACAGAACAACAAGTTAGGGAAGTTTTAGAAACCCCTAGCGTTGATGAAGTTGTACAGCAAGGGTTAGGTTTTCAACTTAGAGAACCAACAAAGGCGATTACATTTGACGATGTAGTTGTTAGATCGCCACAATACAAAGACCTTGGAAACTTTGAAAGATGGACCACTGATGTTAATAGAAACTTTGAAAAAGTATTTGGTAATGACATCGATGTCGTAAAAAGAGAAATTCTTGATCCGTTTGATGCGGCTAAAAAGGCTAGGGTTGAGGATGAAATATTATTAACTGATGCACTCCAAAATGACATAGTGAAAAAATTAGGTATTGGCAAAAGAACTAAAGAGTCTGCGTTAGTTCAACAATTTGGTGAAGGCACAATTACACTGGACCAATTAAAGCAACAAGCACCGGATAACTGGCAAAACATTGTAGATGCTGATAAATGGTTCAGACAACAATACAACACTCTTATAGATGATATTAACGCTAATAGAGTTGCAATTGGTAAAGATCCTATACCTAAACTTGACAATTACTATAGGCACTTTAACGAAATGGGCGACACTTTTGAGGGTATTAGGAATGTATTTGAATCTAATCGTCAAATATCTCCACAATTAGAAGGTTTGTCAGAGTTTACAAGACCGGGCGAAAGATGGGCCAGTTTCAAACAAAGAAGAACTGGGAAAGGGAAATTTACAGAGGATGCGGTAGGCGGTTTCTTGGATTATATTAAGGCTGGTACCTATGCTAAACATATTGATCCCGAAATACCTAGATTCAGAAAGCTACACACTGAGTTATCTAATGCGACCGAAGGAACTAAAAATATTAATAACTTTATTGGTTTTCTCAATGAGTTTGCCAATGATTTATCAGGTAAAACAAATAAATTCGATAGGGCATTTCAAGATTTAGTACCTGGCGGGCGTAAAACATTTGCTATAATAAATCTTCTTAATAGCAGAATGAAAGCCAATGCAGTTTTAGGCAATGTTAGTTCGTCTTTATCTCAAATCGCAAACGTTCCACAAGGTGTTGCTACAGTTAAAGATCCTAGATTGTTAGCTGGCGGACTCGATGGTTATTTTAAATCTTTAGTTGGTAGTGGTGATGCTGCTCTATATGGACAATCAGGATTTTTAAAAGAAAGGTTAACTGATAGTTTTAGCAAATTTGACACAAGACTTATAGACCAACCTAAAAAGTTTGCACAATGGATGCTTGGAGCTCTTGATGAAACTGGTACTAAATTTATATGGTCTAGTGTTTACAGAAAAGGTTTGGCAGATGGTGTTGCAAATCCGATCAAGTACGCCGATGATATAACCCGAAAGTTAGTCGCTGGTAGAGGGATTGGAGAAGTTCCTATTCTACAAAAGTCAAAACTCTTTCAGCTAGTAGCACCTTTTACGTTAGAGGTCAATAATCTTTGGAAAGTTCAAAAGGATTTTATAGACAAAAAAGACTTTGGAGCTCTTGCAATATTGTATGGTGCTAATTTCTTGTTAAATGAGGCTATGGAGGATATAAGGGGTTCTAGAGTTACGTTTGACCCTATAGAAGCAATTATGCAAGGCGCTAGTGAATCCGAGGGTTTGGGCGATGCAATGGTAAATATACCTGGTAGGCTAACAGGAGAAATACTTGGAAACATACCTAGTGGACAAGCGGTAGCTCAATTAGTTCCCGAATTTGCAAAAGGCACTGACATAGAAATACCTGAAAGCATTAGAGGCATAGTGCCTAGCCCATTCCAAACCGAAGAAGGTACAATTCAAATACCATCAAGAGAACAAATATTTGGTGAAACTGACCCTACTAGGTTTGGTACTCAACTACCATTAGTTAGAGCTTTACAAAGACCTGTATCATCATTAGCTTTACCGTTTGGTGGACAACAAGCTAGAAAAACTTTAGAAGGTGCAGAGGCATTGGGACTAGTTCCAGAACCTACACCACAAGGTTTAGAATTACCTAGTTTTCCATCTGCTAGAACTTCTACAGACAGATTGATTACACCAGTAGATCCAACGCCTACTAGTATTGCAAAAGGATTATTGCTTGGTAAATCTGCAATACCTGAGTTACAAGCGTATTATAATGAAGGCAAACCGCCGTTTGGAAAAACTCAAACTGCTAACTTTGACACGTTAGTTAATGCCGGTTTTGATCCCGAAAGGTTATTTGAGACACTGAAAGAGGCAAAGAATTTTACAACCAAGGAAGAAAGAGTTAAAATAATAGAAAGAAGATATCCTGTTGATCGAGCGAATCAAATACTTGAAGTATTCTTTGGATATAAAACTGGGAGGTGACAGGTGAAAATATTGATACTTATAAAAACATGGGATGCCTTTTGGGAACAACATCTATTATTATGTGCGTTTTTATCTGCTATATTATTAGTTGTAGCAAGTATGATGTACGCAAAGTTTGTTAAGGGGGTGCGCCATGAATGACCACACTACTTGCCAAGGGTATATAGATTTAGATAAAAGAGTCTTAGTGCTTGAAACTGAACAAGAACACATGAAAGGCGACATAACAGAAATCAAAGAGTCATTAAAAGAAAGCCGAATGCTAACTTTAACCACTCTAATATCTTCTGTATTGGGACTTATCGGTATAGTTGCTAGTTTTGTAATGAGGTGATAAAATGCGAACTAAGTTTAAGAAACAAATCGTAATCACAATATTAATTATTGCATTATTAGGTATTCCATTGGGGTGTTACTTATATAGACCACCCCTTTCTGAGATAACATACACAGAATTGCTCGAAATTGACGATATAGGAGAAGTTTTAGCACAGAGGGTGTTAACTTACCTTGACACCAATAAAAACGCTACAATCGAAGATTTGATACACGTAGAAGGCATAGGAAAGAAACGACTAGATAGTATAAAGGAGCGATGGAAATGAAGATAGAAAAGCTAATCATACACAACGGTATTATTATGAATGATTCTATTTGTGGTATACCAGTAAAAACAATGTTGATTGACCCAACAGGTAAACCAAATGTCAGGACTTTAGCAAAACTATATCAAGAAGATGGTGTAACAATACACAATACTGGTAATTATTCACCATCGGCAGATGCAGAAATGCACCATAATTATTTTAGAAATGTAGAAAATGCAGACAAAAAATATGTTGGCGCTCATGTATTTGTGGATCATGATTCTATTGTTCAAGTATGTCCAATAAACGAAAAAATGTTCCATGCTGGTGACGGTAAGTTTGGTCCAGGCAATACGACTACTTGGGCCTTGGAAATTTGCCTTAACAAGCATATTGAGACGGCACATTCTAACGCTAAATGTTTATTAGCTGCTTATTTATTGGCTTATCCCGATAAACAAATGTTCTCACATAAAAAGTGGAGCGGTAAAAATTGCCCTCAGTGGATACTAGACAACGGTAAAATGGAAGATTTCTATAATGACGTGTACTCACTAGTAAAAGCACAAGACCCTATTCAAGAGGTTTCTGAGTGGGCTGTAGATGCTCAAGCTTGGGTTATGAATAACGGTATATCTGATGGTGAAAGACCTAAAGATCCAGTTACAAGAGAAGAATTATGGACAATGCTTTATAGATTTAACAAAATGAAAGGGTGATTTGATGAATAAAAAGGTTACTGATTGGTTAATGGTATTTGTAGTATTGGCTGTATTTATTGTTTTATCTGTCTATGTGTTTGTTAATACAGAATCAGACACGGCAGAAAAGATAGTACAAGGATTTTTATTAATAGCATCCAATGTCGCAACTTACTTTTTTACTAAAGACAGGGGTGACAGGGACGATTAATCAATTAAAGTCATTAGTTTATACTAGTGGCTTTTTTCAGTGATAAACAACTACAACAATGGGTGAAATTAGACAAGAGAGAGTTACCCTTACTAAGAGAGTAACTACAACAATCGGAGCCAATCAGCACAATCGTTCAATGAATCAAGCGTTTCCAGGTCTGCCATTACAACATTTTCAAAGGTTACCAGTACGAATACTACAGGACGGGATTAAATCTGGACAATAAAAGTTCCATCTAACGGAATAACAATACATTTCAGTATCTAGTTTAAAGAGTGTCCCTCTACCATATAAAAAAAGCCTACGATAAACGCAGACTTGAAAGTTTTACATAATTTGTGTATACTTATTATATAACTAAGTACACTCTTTCGATAGCGTTGATATCGGACTTGCTTAACGGTGTTGGTAGCACCAGTTAAGGCTTGTATTTAGTTAATTAATTATAGCACGAAAGTATGTTCGTGTAAATGCCGATAATTCGGCAGTATGACTTTGTAGCTCAGTTGGTAGAGCGGTAGCCTGTTAAGCTAACGGTCGGTGGTTCAAGTCCACCCATTGTCGCCATATGTACGAGTAGTCTTAATTGCAATAGGTGTTGCAGATGGTCTCCAAAACCATTGACAAGGGGTTCGATACCTTGCTTGTATGCCATTACTCTTTAGAATAAAGGTAGTTCAATAGGTTTTGATCCTATTAGTCTTGGTTCGAGTCCAAGAGGAGTAGCCATTGCGCCAGTATAACTCAATCGATAGAGTAACTGCCTTGTAAGCAGAAAGTTAAAGGTTTGAATCCTTTTATTGGCTCCAGGAGCTTAGTTGTCAACGTATAATCGCGAAAAAGATGAACGTTGAACTTGTAGATGTACGCAAGTGGAATGCGACACCGTTTGGGGCGGTGATGTCGTGGGTTCGAATCCTACCATCTGCACCATTATAAGGATGTTTTATATCCTATCTAAATTCTATCTAACCTTAAAAGCAGAACCTTTACCCGGGTTCTGTTTTTATTTGCAATAAATTTTAAAATAAGTGTTGACACATGTGTTTACATTGATGTATACTGTAGATAGTTAAGAAAGGCGGTGACACATGGCAAAGCTAACAAAAAGGGGTAACTCATTGGGAGTTAACATTCATCCCATAATATTAAA
>Ga0193959_1001164_pt1 | contig 10587 bp, 8 predicted proteins | sample FB_2_MG_FD_140333 | JGI IMG/M metagenome (GOLD analysis project Ga0193959, IMG submission 140333) | Microbial mat bacterial communities from the Broadkill River, Lewes, Delaware, United States - FB_2_MG | ecosystem: Environmental > Aquatic > Freshwater > River > Microbial mats | place: USA...
AAAATGCGTTACTTCAAAGACAAAAGCAATAGTTGTGGTACATTTATATGGATTCATTATTCCTGATATTGTGGAGATTGCACACTATGCAAAAGAAAACAATATATTATTGATTGAAGATGTTGCACAGGCAATGGGTACAAGTATAGATGAAAAAAAAGCTGGAACATTTGGTGATTTTGGTGTATTTTCATTTCATTCACATAAAAATATTACTACATTAGGTGAAGGTGGTATGCTTGTAGTAAAAGATAAAAAATATGCTGATATTATTCCTATGTTACGACACAATGGTCATTGCGGTTGGGAGATGAAAAGAGAAAATTATTGGACTCCAGCTATGGGTAATGTTGATTTACCAAGTTTCAATGGCGAGTATTTGATGCCTAATAATTATTGTCTTGGTGAAATAGAGTGTGCTTTAGGAGAAAAATTATTAGATAGACTTGATAGTATAAATCAAGAAAAAAGAGAAAGAGCATTAAAATTTATAGAAGAACTAGAATTTTCAGATTTACTTGTATTTCATAAAGAGAATTCAGAAAAACATAATTACCATCTGTTAGTTGCTTATGTGCAAAATGGTAAAAGAGATGATTTTATAAAACTTATGAGTGAAGAGAAACTTATTCAATGTGTCGTTCAATACTATCCTTTAAATAGATATGATTTTTATAAAAAACTGGGGTTTGGCGATGCAAATTGTTCAAATGCTGATGATTTTTTTGATAATATGGTTTCTTTCCCTTTTCATCATATGATGAGTGATGAAGATTTTGAATATATGTTAGAATCTACCATTAAAGTAATAAAAAAGATTTGATAAATGGATAATTTACTTGTTGTAATTCCTGCTATTAAAAAAAGTGCAGTTATACCTGATCAGCTTATTAAAAAGCTTGATGGTATTACTTTAATTCAAAGGGCTATAAATACAGCACTTGAAATTACTACAAGCAAAAATATATTAGTAGTAACTGACTCAGAAGAGATATCATTGATATGTGAGAGAAATGATATTGATTTTTATAAAGATAGCTCTTTGGAATTTACATCAGAAAATATTTTAGAACTTATCTATGAAATAGTAAAAGGAAATAATCAAAAAAATATTTTACTTTATAGAGCTAACACACCACTAGTGAAGTGTGATGTTTTGAAAAATGCTTATGATATATTTTTGCAAAATCAAGAGTTTATATTGACTTCTGTAAAAAAAGAGCAACAAAAATTACTTCAATACAAAAATAGTTCTCTTGAAAAAGTCAATGAAAGTGAATATTTTGAAGAATTAAAAGCATTTCATATTTTCAATACAAATTATATACAAAATAAAAAACTGAAACCATTTGTAATAGATATTGAAAAATCTATAGAGATAGAGAATTATCAAGATTGGTGGATTTGTGAAAAAGTTTTACAAAGAAAACGGATAGTTTTTAATGTAATAGGAAGTATAGAAATAGGGATGGGACATATTTATCACTCCTTAGCACTTGCTCATGAGATAACAGACCATGAAGTTGTTTTTATATGCGATGAACAATACAAAATTGCAGTAGATAAAATTGCTTCGATGGACTATAAAGTAATTTCTACAAAGGATACCTTAAAAACGATTTTAGAATTAAAACCAAATATAGTAATTAATGATATTTTAAATACAGATGAAAAATATATAAAAACTCTAAAAGCAGAAAAGATAATTAGTGTCAATTTTGAAGATCTAGGAAGTGGTTCAAAATATGCTGATTTAGTATTTAATGAGCTTTACGATATACCTCAAATGGAAGGTGATAATTATTTATGGGGATATAAGTATTTGGCCTTAAGAGATGAATTTTATGATGCATCTCCACATAAAATGGTTGAAGATATAGATGAAGTTCTTATATCTTTTGGAGGAACTGACCAAAATAATTTAACTCTTTTGGCGCTTAAGTCAATTTTGCCAATATGTGAAATAAATAGTATTAAAATCAGTATTGTCTGTGGCGCAGCATATTTATTTAAAAGTGAACTAGAAATATATTTGGAAACAATAGAATATAAAAATATAAACTTGACCTATGCAAGTGGAGTGATATCTAAAATAATGGAAAAAACACAACTTGCTATCGCTTCAAACGGTAGAACAGTTTATGAATTAGCAGATATGAATATACCTTCAATAGTGATATCTCATCATGAACGAGAAGCTACACATTCGTTTGCAAATTTAGATAAAGGATTTATCAATCTTGGAATAATCAATGATTTAACTTCTACAAAAATACAAGAAAAATTTGAAAAACTAGTTGAAGATAGAGACTATAGAGAGCTTTTATTTATGAATATTAAAAAATATAGTTTTAGAGAAAATAAACAAAAAGTAGTAAAAAAAATAATGGAGTTATTATAGTGGGTAAAGTGAAAAAGGTGATTGGTATAGTACAAGCAAGACTTGGTTCTACAAGACTACCTTATAAAATGATGCTATCTCTTCATGGGAAACCAATCATTGAATGGGTTATAAAACGTATACAAAAAGCAAAATTATTAGATGAGATTATTGTAGCAATTCCTATTACAGAAGATAATGATTTATTGGAAAAATATATTAACGAATTAGGTGTAAAAGTTTATAGAGGAAGCGAAGGGGATGTATTAGAAAGATTTTATAAATCTGTAGAAAGTGAAAATTGCACTGAAATAGTAAGAATTTGTGCAGATAATCCACTTATTGATGGTAATGAAATAGATAATCTTATTACTTTTTTTGCAGATAACCCTTGTGATTATGCATATAATCATATACCTAAAAATAATATGTATCCAGATGGCTTAGGTGCAGAAATTATCACTTTTGAAATGTTAAGACACCTTTATAATATTGTAGAAACACAGCATCATAAAGAACATTGTTTATCCTATATTGTTGAGAATGAAGATAAATTTGATATAAGAACTTTTGATCCAATTGATAAAGAGTTACATCATCCAAATATGAGATTTGATATTGATACTTTTGACGACTATCAAAAGTTATGTATGAAAGAACTAGATATAAATATAACATCAAAACGAATTATTAAATTATTTAAGAAGGATTAATATGAAATTATTAGAATTATTTAAAAACATTAACTCATATGAGAAAAAACTTTATAAGCCTTATATTATTGCAGAAGTTGGAGTGAATCATGAAGGTTGTATGCTTACAGCAAAACGGCTAGTAGATGAAGCTAAAGAGGGTGGGGCAGATGCAGTTAAATTTCAATCTTATAAAGCAGAAACATTAGCATCAAAAGATTCCCCATCATATTGGGATACTTCAAAAGAACCAACAACTTCGCAATATGAATTGTTCAAAAAACATGATGGTTTTTGGTATGATGAGATGAAAGAGCTAAAAGAGTATTGTGAACAAGTTGGTATAGAGTTTATGAGTACTCCTTTTGATATTGAGTCAGCTATTTTTTTAAATGAGATGATGGATGTCTTTAAGATATCTTCAAGCGACCTTACAAATAAACCATTTATAGAGTTTATGTGTGATTTTGGAAAGCCAATTATCCTTTCAACTGGAGCTAGTAGTTTAAGTGAAATAGCACAAGCAGTTTCATGGATAGAAAAAAAAGGCAACCCTTTGTCTCTTTTGCATTGTGTATTAAATTATCCAACTTCTGATGAAAATGCTAATTTGGGTATGATATTGGATTTAAAAGCGAAATTTCCTCAATATATCATAGGATATAGTGATCATACTCTACCAAAAGATATGAAAGTATGTGAGATGGCAACTTTACTTGGAGCTGTGATAATTGAAAAACATTTTACACATGATAAAACATTACCTGGAAATGACCATTACCACGCGATGGATAAAGATGATTTGAAATTATTTAGGGATAATTTAGAAAGAGTTTTTGATATCCTAGGTAGTTTTCAAATTGAGGCACTAGATGATGAGGCACCAGCAAGAGCAAATGCTAGAAGAAGTTTGGTCGCTTCTAAAGATATTCGAAAGGGAAAAATTATAGAAAAGAGTGATTTGACTTTTAAAAGACCAGCCCATGGTGTAAGTCCTAGTTTTATAGATGATATGATTGGAAAAACTGCACTCATTGATATTGAAGAAGACACGGTATTACAATGGAATATGTTTGATGCATAATTATGAAGAAAGTATAGATGAAGTATTAAAAAAACTATATCCAATTACTAGAAGTATTACTGGTAATGGAAATAGAGAAACATTAAAGATTATTAATGAAATAGTTCCTCTTAATATCATAGAATATCCTACAGGACAAGAAGTATATGATTGGACTATCCCTAAAGAGTGGAACATACAAGATGCCTGGATAAAAAATTCTAAAGGTGAGAAGATAATTGATTTTAAAAATTCAAACTTACATGTAGTTAGTTATTCTATCCCAATACATGAAAAACTAAAACTATCAGAGTTTAAAGACAAATTACATTATTTAGATAATTTGCCAGAAGCAATACCCTATCGTACAAGTTATTACAATGAAACTTGGGGATTTTGTCTAAGTTACAATGATTATTTACAATACTTTAATGAAGATGAAGAATATGAGTTATTTATTGATAGTGAACTTAAAGATGGTAGCTTAACAGTAGGTGAGATTTTAATCAAAGGAAATTCTCAAAAAGAATATCTATTGTCTTCTTATATCTGTCATCCATCAATGTTAAATGATAGTATGAGTGGTGTAATTACAGCAGCTTTTATAGCAAAAGAACTTTTAGAAAAACAAGAACAATTAGAACATAGTTATCGTATAGTGTTTGTTCCAGAAACAATAGGTGCTATTGCGTATTGTGCTAATAATGAGAATCAAATGAAAGCAATTGAAAATGGTCTTGTTCTTACTACATGTGGAGGACCAGGAGCATTTGGATATAAACAATCTTGGGATAAAAATAACTTTATAAATCAAATGATTGAAGATATTTTTCAAGAAAATAAAATAGACTTTATAACATACCCTTTTGATATTCATGGAAGTGATGAAAGACAATACTCTTCACAAGGGTTTAAAATAAATTGTGCTACTATATCCAAAGATAAATATTATGCGTATGATTATTATCATACATCTTTAGATGATTTAGATTTTGTAAAAGCTGTATATCTCAATGAAACAATAAATTTATATTTACAGCTTATTAGTAAGATGGATAAAAACATAATATATGAAAATATGCAACCAAACTGTGAAGTGATGTTGAGTAAACATGATTTATATCCAAAAACAGGTGGTGCACAACTTCCTAATAGTGATGTTTCTGCTTTAGATATAATACTTTGGAGCTTGTTTTATATGGATGGAACTATGAGTTTATATGAGATTTCGAAAAAACTAAATGTTTCTATAGAATTAGTATATGGACAAGTAAAAAATTTAGAAGAAAAAAAGATCATAGGAAATAATAGTGTCAGAGTATAAATTAATAGAAACAGAAGCAGATGAAAAATGGGATAAATTTGTTGAAGAGTCAATACAAGGATCAATATTTTCTAATTCTATATATTTGCAAGCAAGTGATATAAAATACAAACTGTTTTATTGTTATAAAAAAGAAGAACTTAGAGCAGCCTTAGCAGTGATTGAAAATGAAAGTAAAGACTCGTTAATTTTAGACGATTTAATAATTTATAATGGAATTATGTATAACAAACCAACTAACAAACAAAACCATGCACAACAATTTTCAGAACAGTTTAAAATCCAAGAATTTATTGCAAATAAATTGACAAAATTATATAAAAATATTGAAATAAGTTTACATCCTACTATTGTAGATTTACGAGCAATTTTATGGGTAAATTACGGAACGGATTTATCTAAATATAAGTCAAATATACGATATACATCTTATCTTGATATATCAGATTTTAAAACATCAAAAAAATTAGAAGATATTTCAATTTATAATAAAGCATCAACATCAAGAAGACAACAAATAAGATATGCAATTAATAAAAAATATAAAACAGAGGTTATAACAGATGTTTCTTTGCTTATAGAATTTTATGAAAAAACAATGGATAGACAAGAAATTAACGTAGAAAACGAAAAGCTAAAAAGAATGAAAAAATTAGTATCTTCTTTAGTGGAAAATAATATGGCAAAAATATATGCTAGTTATGATGAGTTAGGAGAAATAGGAAGTATAGCTCTTTTTGGATGGGATAATAAAAGAGCATATTATATTTTTGGTGCCAATGAGCCTACTAAAAGAAATGGACATAGTGGTACAAATGTATTATGGGAAGCTTTTTACGATCTCAGTAAAATGAATATCAATGAAGTAGACTTAGAGGGGATAAACTCTCCTGCAAGAGGCTGGTTTAAACTTAGTTTTGGCGGCGATATAGTGCCATATTATGAAATATCTTTAGGAGAGTAAATGAAAAAAAATGAAAAAAAATATATACCAATAAACAAAGGTCATTTTGAACTTGATACTGTTGAAAGAACAGAAGAGTTCTCTAAGAAAATGGCAACAGGGTGGGAAGCTGAATATAAAGAATATAGAACAAAATGGACAGAATTGCCTAAGCAAAGAGAAATTACTGAATATCCACTTTTAGTTGACCTTGAACTAGCTTCAGCATGTAATTTGAAATGCCCAATGTGTTATACTATTACGGATGAATTTAAGAAAAAAGTTACAAAAGGTTTTATGGACTTAGACCTTTTTAAAAAAATAGTTGATGAAATAGCTGGAAAAGTATTTTCTTTAAGGTTGAGTTTACGAGGAGAAGCAACACTTCATAAAAATTTTATAGATTGTATTAAATATGCTAAAGATAAAGGAATAAAAGAAGTTTCAACATTAACACATGGTGGAAAGCTTGATTTGGAATTTTTTAAAAAAGCTGTTGATGCAGGTATTGATTGGTTTACTATATCAATTGATGGAGTAGATGAAGAGTATAATAAAATAAGAAAACCATTAACATTTGATGGAACTTTAAAAAGACTTCAAGATATAAAAAAATATAAAGATGAAAATAACTTAATAAAGCCTGTTATTAAAATACAAGGGATATGGCCTGCAATTAGACCAAACCCAACAAAATATTATGAAACGATTGCTCCTTTAGTAGATTTAGTTGCATATAATCCTCTAATAGACTATTTGAGAAAAGATAGCGAAATAGTATATGAAGAAAACTTTGCTTGTCCTCAGCTGTACCAAAGAGTAGTAGTAGGAAGTGATGGACAAGTGATGATGTGTAGTAATGATGAAGATGGTGAAGAGATAGTTGGAAATGCTTATGAGGAATCTATTTACGATATATGGCATGGAGATAAGCTAAATAAAATAAGAGATATTCATAATCAAAGAGATGGCTTTAAAACTATGAAAGTATGTAAACTTTGTTATTATCCAAGAAAAATGATACCTGATGAGCCTGCAAAAGTTGGTAATAGGGATATCATAGTAGAAAACTATATAAATAGAAAACAAGAAGCAGGTGAGTAATCATAAATTAATAATTTATACAATTTATAAATTGATATTTAAAACAAGGAATAGATAAAATGAGTACTATAGTTACTAATTATTCAAAACATGGAGATATTGATAAGTATATATACCAAAACCATAATAAGAAAGAACAATATTTACAATATAGGGAAAAGTGGGAAAAATCAAAAGAGAATGAAGATTTATTGTTTTTATTGTTAGAAACTACATACAAATGTAATTTTGTATGTCCAATGTGTATACATTCTCAAGGATATAAAAAAGCTCCATATATGACAAATGAATTATTTGAAATGGTTTTACAAGAGATTGAAAAAAATAAAATACCTTCAATTAGTATGAGTCAAATTAATGAACCATTATTAGATAAAGAGATTGTACATAGAATTAGTGCAGTTAGTAGGATTGATTCTGTTGTAGACATTCATATGAATACAAATGCATCGTTATTAAATGAAGAGATGTCTTTAAAAATTTTAGAAAGTGGTTTGACAAGGCTTTTGATCGGGTATGATGGATTTTCTAAAGAAACATATGAAGCGATAAGAGTTGGTGGAAACTTTGATAAAGTAACTGAAAATATTTTAAATTTTTTAAAGTTAAAAAAAGAATTAAAAAAAGTATTTCCTGTTGTACGAATATCTTTTGTTAGAACTTCATTAAATGAACATGAAGTAGAAGATTGGTACAACTTCTGGAAAGATAAAGTTGATTATATCTCAATACAAGAGTTTAAAACACAATCTGAAGAAAAAAGTGATTTACAGGCTGAAAGCACTGAAAGAAAGAAGATTAATCATGATGAGATAACTTGTAACGAGCCATTTGAACGACTTGTTATAAGAGGAGATGGGGCAGTTTTACCATGTTGTGCTTTTGAAGCAACAGAAATGCCTGTAGGTAATATAAAAGATTTAGGATTATCTGATATTTGGCATGGAAAAAAAATGAAAGATATGCGACAAATGTTTATTGATAATACTTGGAGAAAGAATGAAATTTGTAAAAGATGTTTAGAAATTTCTTATGGTATAAATGAGTAGTAAAGTGGTTTTTATAGGATTAACTGCACTGAAAGAATTTTGGAAAGATGATGATAGTTTAGTTTTTCTTGGAGAATGGTGTAAAACAAATTTAGAAAAAAATGATAAGTTTATGAACCAAGAGGTGTTAGAGTTTGCTTGGGATAACATGACTAAAATGGAACATGGATATGAGTTTAGTACTAAAATATATTTAGAAATCATGCCAATAATTCAAAATTTTTTAAATGGTTATCATTCAACAAATAAAAGTCAAAGATATTGGGAACTTATTATTGGGAATTGGTTGTTAACTTTTATTGAAGCTATTTATGAAAGACTAGAAACATTAAATATCCTCATTGCTAAATATCAAAAATTTGAAACTTATGTATTGTCTGAAACAGACTATATTACTCCTTTAGAATATGAAGATTTTGTTTTTAATGTTATTGATGATGAATATAATATGCAAATTTATTCACAGATTTTAAAATATAAAGGATTTGACTTTCCTACAAAAAAACATCCTCTTAGACAAAAGAAAGATTTTTCTAAAAAAGGTAGACCTATCCGTAAGTATATTATGAAATTATTAAATATATTTTCTTATGATTCGAAATTGACAGTTACTTCACCTTACTTTTCTAATGGATTTTCAAGTTATTTAAAATTATTTTTTAATTCAAAAGGAAAGGTTGTTTTTAATGAATTTGATGAAACTTTTCAATTTCCTATTAGTATTGATAAAGATAAAAGAGAATTGTTTGAAGATTTAAAAAGTGAGAATGATTTTATAAATTTACTGTTTAACCTTTTTAAAGTTAATTTTCCAGCACTTTTTTTAGAAGGTTATACTGAGTTTGACAATTTTGTGAAAAAACAAAATTTTAGTGTAACAAAAAACTATTTTACTTCAACTGGACTTCATACAAATTATATTTATAAGTTTTGGCTTGCAAATAATTTAGAAAAAATTAATTTATTTTGTATTCAACATGGAGGTGGATACTGTATAGATTCTTTTAATACTCCTGAATTTTATGAAAAAAGAGTAGTTGATTCATTTTTTAGTTGGGGAAAAAAGGAAGGAAATTATTTAACTCATGAGAAAATATCTCAAGAATGTAAACCAAAAAAATCTGGGAGAATATTATATTGTACTACAGTATATCCAAAATATATGTTTAGGTTTCAAAACTCCTTTAATAGTACAGCTATACCAAAAATATATATCCCTATGATACTTTCATTTTTTAAATCTATTCAAAATACAGATGATATCTTGCTGAGAGGATATCCTAATGAATATGATTATAAGGTCGTAGCTACTATAAAAAAGAATTTTGATAATCTAAAAATAGATAATCACAAAAAAAGTTTTCATGAAAGGTTAAGAGAGTCAAAATTGTTCGTTTGTGATCATATGCAAACTACTTACTTAGAAACTTTATCAATGAATTTTCCAACAGTTGTTTATGTTAATCAATCTTGTTATTCTTTTAAAGATATGGATGTAATTAATTTACTTGTAGATGCAAATATACTCTTTTTTAATGAAAAAGATGCAGCAATCCATATAAATAATATTACAGATAATATATCGTATTGGTGGAATAGTGAAAAAGTTCAAAAAGCTAGGGAAGAGTTTTGTTATAACTACGCAAAAACTTCAGATAATTGGGCGAAGGATTGGATAGTTACACCTGAAAATATTATTGATAGTGATTTAATGAATAATAAAGGTAAAATACAAGATTTATAAAATAAATATGATAGAATATATTTGATTTTTGAATACAAAAGAGAGTTATAATACAGTTCTTGTTAAAAGATGTAGTGTGTTAAGTGTTGGACAAAAACAAAGAATAATAGCTAGAGCATTGTATCCAAATCTTCAAATATTTAGTACTTGATGATGCAACATCTGCTTTAGATGGGCAAATAGAAGAACAAATAATTTAGGAAAAATAAAAATGACTTTAAAAACAAAACTTAAAAACAATCAACTTACATTGGGTAGTTGGATTATGATGGGTAATCCTATGAGTGT
>Ga0193959_1001169_pt1 | contig 10564 bp, 8 predicted proteins | sample FB_2_MG_FD_140333 | JGI IMG/M metagenome (GOLD analysis project Ga0193959, IMG submission 140333) | Microbial mat bacterial communities from the Broadkill River, Lewes, Delaware, United States - FB_2_MG | ecosystem: Environmental > Aquatic > Freshwater > River > Microbial mats | place: USA...
AAATATAAAAATAAATATTTTATAAAATTGTAACATATTAGAATCTTTCTAATATATCATATGCTGTATTTCTTTTAGCAGGATTTTCACCTACATCTCGAATAAGATCTATCATCTCATTTTGATTCATAGTGTTAGCGGCTCCTGCTGCACTTACAACATTTTCTTCCATCATCGTACTTCCTAAGTCGTTTGCACCAAATTGTAAGGCCATCTGACCTATATAACTTCCTTGAGTTACCCATGAACTTTGGATATTTTTGAAGTTATCTAAATAGAGTCTTGCTACTGCTAAAAGTCTTAGATATCTATTTGAACTTTGTGCAGGTATATTTGGTAGTTCTTGGGCTAATTTTGTATGAGCTGATTGAAAACTCCACATTATATACGCTCTAAATCCACCTGTTTCATCTTGAAGTTGTCTAATTCTGTCCCAATGACCAATAATTTGTTCATCAGTTTCCACTGTACCAAACATCATAGTTGCAGTTGATTTTATATCTAAAAGATGTGCTTGTCTATGTACCTCTAACCATTCTTCAACATCTAGTTTTTTTGGTGCAATAATATCTCGTACATCATCATTTAATATTTCAGCACCAGCACCTGGAATAGATGCTAAACCTTTAGCTTTTAACCTTTTTAATACTTCGTGATAACTTATTTTAGAAATACGTGCTATATAATCAATCTCTATAGAACTAAATCCATGAATATTGATCATAGGATATTTATTGTGTATATGTTCTACAAGATCTTCATAAAAATCTATTCTAAGTTTGGGATGTACTCCACCTTGGAAAAGAATTTGTGTACCACCTATAGCTAAAAGTTCATCTATTTTTTCATCTATTTCATCATATGTTAAAACATATGCATCATCATCTTTAGCATGCCTATAAAAAGCACAAAACTTACAATCAACCCAACAGATGTTTGTATAGTTTATGTTTCTATCTACTACAAAAGTAGTGGTTTTTTCAGGGTGAAGTTCTAGTTTTTTTTCACTAGCCATTTTCCCAAGATCGATTAATGATGCATTTTGTATTAAGTCTAAAGCTTCTGCATTAGTTAATCTATTTTTTACGCTCATTTGATTACCTTTTTCTTAATCGTTAAAATTTTGAACCTAAACTAAATTCAAAGTTAGATGTTTCATCTCCATCGTCTGGGTTAACTGCTTTTGCAAATATAAATTGTAAAGGACCAACAGGTGAATACCATGATATAGCAACTCCATTCCCTGATTTTTTTATCTCTCCAAAGCTGTTTTCACCAATCATACCATAGTCATAAAATAAGGCCCATCTCATTTTTGCACTTGGCACTAGTGGAAAACTTAATTCGACTGTATTTGTAAAGTACCTACCAAATCTTACTTTATTAGCATAATCATCTGGATCAAATGCATAAGAAGAATAACCTCTAACACTAGATGGACCTCCTAAATAAAATGTTGTCGATTCAGGTATATATCCATTGTCTTCTAAAATTTTAATACTATTTTTATATCTAAAAATAATATCGTGATCTGTTAATTCTTCAAGGGAATAAAAATATTTAAAGTATGTTGAACTTAACATATATTTTGCTTCTGCACCTATCCCTGCATATTTTAAGCTAGTACCGGCCATAATACCTTCTCTAGGTACATAATAGTCATCAGTATTATTAAAATTAATATATGGCGTGATTGCACTTATAGTAAAATTTAAATTTGATGCCGTATCTATTTCATAAGTTACTGTCTCTCTATCATAAGAATAATTTGCACCAACTCTAGTGTATCGGTTTAAACTTTTACCTACACCTACACCAAATCCTTTTTGTACAGTTGTTTCATCTCCAACAAGTATATCAGTACTTGTAATTTCTGTTTCATTATTATGTATATCTACTGTACCACTATACTCACTATCATTAATAGCAGGGTTTGTTAATAACAAAGAGTAATTATCTCTTCTACTAGAATGTTCATAGGTTAAACCTAAGTTGAGACCACTTCCCAAAATATTTTTATCATTTACACTTAAATTTAATAACCATCCGTCATAGCTACCATAACCACCACCTACTAAAAGGTTTCCTGTAGGTGCTTCTATTACTTCTACTAAAAGATTCATTTTATCAGCTGAAACTCTTTGCTGTTTAATATTTACAGATTCAAAAAAACCTGTTCTTTGTAGAGAACTTTTCGAGTCTTTAAAATCGGTTAAATTATAAAGATCATTTGGTGCTAGAAAAACATCTCTTCTGATTACTCTATCAAGTGTTCTACTATTTCCTGAAATGATTACATCGTTGATATAAACTTTTTCTCCAGGAATTACATTATAAATTAAATCTACGGTTTTATTTGTTTTATTTTGTTTAATATCAAAATTTACTTCAGCATATGCATACCCTTTATTAGCAACTTCTGTTTTGATATACTCTTGGTCTTTTCTTAAATGCGAAATATTAAAAATATCACCTTTTTCAAGTTTCATTTCTGGATAAAGTGTATCAACATCTAAAATAGATTCATCTAAATAAATAATTGTATCATTTAGGGTATATTGATCCCCTTCTTTTATAGTGTATTCTATAGTTGCAGTATTTGTATTAAAGTCTACTTTTGAAAAAGCAGTAGTGATTTTAGCGTCTAAGTATCCATGTTTTAAGTATAAGTCTTTAATTCTTGGACTATCATACTGGAGTTGTTCAAAACTCATCTCTCCATCATTTCTGCCAAAAAACCATGTAAAGTATACATCTGTTTCTTTATTTGCAATTACCTCTTTAAAATCATCTTCATCTAAAGCTTTTGCCCCTTTAAATTCAATTTTTGTAATGGTAATAGCTTCACCTTTATTTACTTCAAATTTAACAGCAATACTTGTATTATTAATATTTTCAGTTGTTACTTCAACTACTGAGTTAATATATCCTTCTCTTTCCAAAGCAAGTAAAAGTGCTTTTTTTGCATGTGCTATTTTTTTCTGAGTATACATGGTTCCTTTTTTAAGTCCCATGCTAGTAAATACAGCTTTGAGTTCATCATCTCTATTTTTATACCCTGTCATCTCTAGTTTTGCAATAAAAGGCTTCTCTTCAAAGTGAAAAGTTAAAGTTGAGTTTTCTATTGTAACATACACATTTGTAAAATAATCAAATTTATAAAATGCTTTAACAGCTTCATTTATCTCTTTATTGGTATAAGAGTTATTCTTTAATTTAACAGTTTCCAAAGCTACTTCATTAGAAATTTGAGTAAGCCCTTTAAATTCTATGTTTTGATACTTTTGTGCTGCTAAAATGTTTAATGAAATACATACTATAAGTAAAATTTTTTTATACAATTTATTTCCTTGTAAAATAATTAGTGTTGAGTGTATCTAAAAGATGATTATAATACATTTAATGATTTACTTTAATCCTCTTGTAAATGTATATAAAACTGGTAAATAGATAAGATTTAAAATTGTACCCCATGCTAATCCAAAGCCAAGGGCTATAGCAATAGGCTGAAAAATTACCGCCTGGCCTGTTGCGAAAAAGATTAAAGAACTCATTCCTATAAGGGTTGTAATAGTTGTAAGTACAATTGGTCTGAATCTTTTTGTTGCCCTATAAAAAACCTCTTCAATATTTTTGGCTTTTTTCAAATATGTCATCATAATAATACCATCATTTATAACAACACCTGCTAGTCCTAATGCACCTATAATAGAAGGCATAGAAAGATTTAATCCTAAAAGTTTATGTCCTATTAAAACACCTAAAAATGAAAAAGGGATAACGGACATCAAAATTGCTGTTTCTCTAAAAGAATTAAATAGATATAGCATTGATAACATAATAAGTGTAATAGCTAATAATGATGCATATAACATATCATTTGCTAACTCTTTTCTTTTTTGTGCTTCACCTTTTTTAACGATTTTAATCCCATTTTGTTTTATCTCAGCTAATAATGGTTCTAATTGTGCCATCACTTCTGATGATGTAATAATTTTCGTATCTACATTTGCATAGATATAAAAGTTTTTTTCACCATTATCTTTTGTTAGTTGTTCAAAAGATTTTTCTACTATAAAGTCACAAATTTGATCTAGTCTTACTATACGTCCATCATTCAGTTTAAATTCATGATTTTTAAAACTTTCATAATCATCTTTATTGATACTTTCAATTTTTAAATCTAACATCTCTTTAGTATCAAAAGAAACAGATTTTTTCTTCGTTAAATAAAGGTTTGAAAGATAGTTTCCTATACTAGATTCAGTAACTCCTAGTTTTTGTCCATAACTATTTACTTTTAATTTAATCTCATCAATACCAAATTTTGCAGAGTTCGCTACTGATTTAGTACCATTTATAGACTCAAGTTTTGATGTCAATTTTTCTATAGCATCAACAATTTTTTTATTGTCATTTGAAACGAGTCCTATCTTGATATCAGCTTTAATTGGTCCTACTTTTCTTTCTAAGACAACTAAATCTGTTAGATTAAATTTACGTTTATACTCATTTTGTTTTAAAAAGTTGGTAAGTTCTCTTGAAATTTGCTGTGAACTTTGTGTTCTTGATCTTTCATCTTTATCATAATATATGCTTAAATAAGGAGTAACATAGTTATCTAAAAAATTACTTGGTGCTAATTTATTTAATTCAACAGTCATATACATTACATAAGGAAACCTCTCTGTGTTACTTCCACTATCTCTTCTATATCCAGCTCGTGAATCTATACTTCTTATATGATATTGTTCTTTCTTAGCAATTAAATCTTGTTCTATTTTTTTTACTATCTCAAAAGATTCTTCTAGGGTGGTATTTTGGTTTGCTTTGATAGATATTTTTATATTATCAGCATCAAATGTTGGAAACATTTGAAACTTTGAAGTTTTTATGGCAACTACAGTTAGTAAAGGAACAAGAACAATAAAAATTATTAAAAATGATTTTTTCCATCTCATGAAAAAATGGATAAGTTCACTATAGATTTTATTTACTGAAGACCAGTTTGTAACTTTAGCACCACTTTTGAGTGTATGGGCTGCATGTATTGGTAAAAATACAAAAGATTCTATAAGCGAAGCAATTACAAGTGCTGAGAGTGCTATAGGTATAAGTTTCATAACTTCGCCCATAGTTCCACTAATAAGTAAAGCTGGTAAAAAAGAGAATAGGGTAGTTAAACTGGCTATAGTTACAGGTTTTACCATCTCTGAAGCACCTTGTATAGCAGCTTCTTTTGGAGGCATTCCCTCTTCTATATGTTGTTGTATATTTTCACTTACAACTATCGCGTCATCAACTACAATACCTATAGCTATTAACACACCAACTAAGGAAATAAGATTTATACTATATCCAAATAGATACATGTAAAATGCAGCAATTACAAAAGATGTTGGAATTCCTAAAAAAATAATAAATGACATACGAGCATTGATGAGTAACCATACAAGAAGTACAATGAAAATAATACCTATAAAAATATTTGAACCTACAATATCAAGTCTTTCTTTTATTCTTTCACTATTGTCATCACTAATACTAATTTGAAGTTCTGTTTGAGTAGGTTGTATTTTTTTGATGAGTTTATCTATATCTTCTGATATTTTCATAGCATTTGCACTGTCTAGTTGTTTGATTGATAAAGAAAGAGCATTTTTCCCATTAAATGAATAGAGTGTAGATGAATCTTCATAGCGTTTTTTAATTTGTGCTATATCGCTTAAATAGATGTTTCCTGCTTCAGTTTTAATAAGTGTATTAGATAACTCTTGAGCAGATTTTGCACCATTATATGTTGATAAATAATAATGTTTATTGACCCCTTCAATTTTTCCAATAGGAAAAATATATGATAGTGTACTAAGTGTGTTAAAGAGTGCTGATTTATCAATACCATATGCTTCGATTTTTTTCTCATCTAATAATAGTTCAAAATACTTATCGCTATCACCAAAAATAGTTACTTCACTTATACCGCTTATGCTTAAAATTTGACTTTTAAAATCATCTGCAAATTGTTTCATTTGATCTACATTAAGATGCTCAGAAGTTAATGAGATATTGATAAGGTCTCGGCTTCTATCCATTACAGTAACGGTTGGCTCATCCATGTCACTAGGAAGGTTGCCTAAAGTTAGAGTAACAGCATCTTTAATTTTATCAGACATTGCATATCTATCTTTTCCTTTTTGCAATTCTAATATAATATTAAATCTACCTGGACTTATAACGGTTGTAGTTTCTATGACACCTTCTAAGGATTTAACATTGTCTTCAATTTCAGATACGGCCATTTTATCCAATATATCAACACTAGCACCAGTATATGAACCACTAATTGATATCATATCCATATCAAAGGTTGGAAAAATCTCTTTTGGCATTTTACTATAAGAATAAACTCCTATAGCAAATATAAGAGCAAATAGAGTATAGTTCATTCTTGAGTTTTCAACAAAAAATCTTAAAAAGCGTTCAAACATCTGTTTTCCTAAAATAATATAATATCAACGCGATTATATTATAATGTTATTAATAGAATGTTAATGGAAATTTAGAAATCTTTTTATGAAGATTTTAAAAGGCAATAGTTAATGAAAAAGAAATTAAAAAATATAGAATTATTTAAAAATTTAGATAATGAAACTATAAACAAAATATCTGAAATATCACATAGTGTAAAATTTGATAAAGATAGTATTGTATTTTATGAGGGAGATAGTCCTAAATATTTGTACTGTCTAGTATCAGGCATCGTAAAACTTTATAAAATGACATCAAATGATAAAGAGATTATTTTAAAATATTTCAATGCAAATGAACTCATAGCAGAAGTAGCAAATTTTGAAAATATACCTTATCCTGCTACCGCATATTCATACACTGATGTAGAGTTATGTAAAATAGATTTTGAAAAGTTTAAAGAGATAATATATGGAAATCCAGAACTCTCTTTTCAAATTCAAAGTTCACTTATTAAAAAAATAAAAAACTTAGAACAAGTTATCTCAACCCATATCATTTTAGATGCAAAAGATCGAGTGATAAAATTTATATATGATAATACAGAAGTATTTTTTAAAATGAAAAAAATCGAGATAGCACAAATATTAAATTTGACTCCAGAAACATTATCTAGAATTTTAAGAAAGTTAAAAAATGATGAGATACTTGATATAAAATCAAAAAGTATAGATAGAAAGAAGTTTCAAGAGTATATCAAAATATAGAGGTAAATCTATATTTTGATTTGATTTATAATAGTTTCTTCATCTAATAAATCTTGGTCATATTTGATGATGATTATATTTTCAGTATTGTTAATATACCACTCGTCACACCCTTTTAAAGTGTCAAGTGAGTTGAATTTATTTGCATCTTTATTTTCTAGATCTAAATAAGCTATTTTTTTCTTTAAAGGGTTAGGAAGTGTTGCAATAAGTACCATCCATAAAATAGATATAACTACGATAACCATAGAAATATCATGTAAACTTTGAGAAAAACTTCCATCAACTTCTTGTAGGAACATCCCCCCAACAAATCCACCAACAAAAGTACCTAAGTATCCAAAAGAGTTAAATAATCCTAACACTTTTCCTTTTTCATGTACTTTAATAAATCTCGTTGTAAGTGACTGCATAATTGGTTCGTGCATATTAAACCCAATAAAGAATATAACAACACCAACAAGAAAAAATGTATCAGTTGTAGAGTTTCCTATTAGATAATAAGAAAGTGCAAAAAATACGATACCTATAAGCAATATTTGTTTAAATTTTCCTTTTTTTTCAGCCATAACTGCAGCTGGCCCCATAGCAAGAACACCCGCAATCATAGCAGGAAGATAAACTTTCCATAAATCTGTAAGCTCCCAACCATAATGTTTTGTAAGTACTATAGGGATAATCATAAATGCAAATGTCATCATCCCTTTTTGTAAAAAGTTTGTGAGGTTCATTCTTATAAGATTTGTATTTGCTAAAAATGCTAATTTACTATGACCATGATATGTATGAGTTACTTTTGGAGGATTTGGTACTTTTGTAACTAAAATATAAATAGAAAAAAGAGCTAAAAATGCTGTGAAATAAAATAGTGTATTGATACCTGCATAGGCTCCAATAATTGGTCCCAATAACATAGCTATAGCAAAACTAGCAGCTATACTTCCACCCATCAAAGCCATAGCTTTTGGACGTTGTTCTTCTCTTACTACATCACTAATCATAGCAGTTACAACTGCTCCAATAGCACCTGCACCTTGTAAAAATCTCCCTAAAAGTAGGGTAAGCATATCTGTAGAGATGGCACAAACTATTGAACCTATTGCAAAAAGTAAAAGTCCTACAATAATAGTTCCTTTTCTCCCTAATTTATCACTCATGATTCCAAATGGAACTTGAAAAATCATCTGAGTAATAGCATATCCACCAATCACTATACCTACAAGTGTAGGAGTAGCACCTGGTAGACTTAAAGCATACACAGATATTAGTGGTAGTACTATAAATAACCCTAGAAATCTAAAAGAGATAATAAGACTTAAGGGCATAATCGTTTTAAACATATAATTTACCTTTATTATTAATTTTTGCGATTATATCCAAATAAGAGTAAATAAGAAAACATAATTAATTTTTATGTTAAAATCTTAAAAATAAATTTAGGATATAGAGTATATGAACATAATCATCGCATCATCAAATAAAGGGAAAATAAAAGAGCTTCAAAATTGGCTTCCAGACCATACAGTCACTCCATATAGTGAGATTTTAGGTTCTTTTGAGATAGAAGAAACTGGAAAAACTTTTAAAGAAAATGCTATTTTAAAAGCACAGGCAATAGTAGATAAACTAAAAGAGACAAACTATAAAGATGAATATATAGTGATATCTGATGATAGTGGTATCACAGTACCTGCTTTAAATAATGAACCAAATATATATAGTGCAAGATATGCAGGAGTAAATGCAACGGATAAAGAAAATAATTCAAAATTAATCTCTAAGTTAAATGAAAAAAATCTTACAACAACACCTGCATTTTATACAGCATGTTTAGCAGTAGGGTACAAAAATCAGATATACACTACTCATGGTTGGATGCATGGTGAGGTGATAAATGAAGAGATAGGTGAGGGTGGTTTTGGATATGACCCTCTATTTATTCCAGATGGATATGAGAAGACTTTAGGAATATTAGAGAATAATATCAAAAAAGAGTTAAGTCATAGAAGTATAGCTTTACGTTTAGCTATGAGAGTTATAAGTGTGCTTTTAAAATAAAAAAAGATAGTCCTAAAGTTTTAGGACTATCTAGTGTTTAGTCTATTTGTAAAGTTCTTACCCCTTTATTCTCTTTTTTCTTATCTTTTTGAATCACAATTTGTAAAACACCATTTTCATAAGTAATTTTAATATTTTTACTATCTATATTGTCTGGAAGTGAAATAGTTCGTGAAAATTCACCATAACTATGTTCTTGTACGATTAAGTTTTTTTTCTCCTCTTTTGAAAGCTCCTGCTTTTTCCCTGTTATTGTTAAAATATTTTGATCGCTGATTGTAACTTTGATATCTTTTTTATCTATACCTGCAAGCTCAAATTTTAATGTATAGTCTTTTTCATTTTCAAAGATGTTGAGTTTTGGATAGCTTTGAGTAAAATTTACTTTATAATGTTTATATGGAAAGCTAAAAAAATTATCATCATTAAAAAATTGATTCAGTTCATGTTGAAATTGTTTATAATGATTGTTTTCATCATTAAAAAAAAATGAACCTGCTTGTAATGTACTTGCCAATCCTAAAGATAAGCAAGCCAATAAGAATCTGTTTTTCATTTTTTATCTCCTTATTTAATTTTGATCCGTTTTTTTGAAGCAGCTTTATCTTGTTTTGGAATAACAACCTCTAAAACACCATCTTGACTACTTGCTGTGATATTTTCACTATCTATATTTTTTGGTAAAGAGAAAACTCTCTCAAATTTACCAAATGAAGTTTCTATCTTATGATAATCCTCCTCTTTTACTTCCTCTTTAATTTTTCTCTCACCTGATATGATAAGTGAATTTTCATCAATATCGATTGAGATATCATTTTTATTCATACCAGGCAAATCGATATCAATATGATATGCAAACTCACCTTCTCGTGTATTTACATTTGGTACAAACCCCTTGATTGCTCTATTTTCTTCTATAATAGGATAATTATCAATAATTCTATGAAAATTTTGCATCCCTTTAAATGGTTCAAATCTTGTAAGTAACATTGCGTTCTCCTTATAATTTTTTATTTAGTTGAGTACTATTGAATCAACTTGAAAAAATTATAACAAATTTTTTTAGCACTTGTCAATAGTAAGTGCTAATAAAAATATATTTAATTTATCAAAATAAAAATATTTTAAGATATAATAATATTTATGATTAAAAAAGCAACCAAACAAGATATATTATTTATACGAGATAGATTTTTAGAAGAGTACAGTGATGCAGTTACGGAACTAACTTACACTAACGATTATGAGCTTTTAATTGCGATTATACTATC
>Ga0193959_1001171_pt1 | contig 10526 bp, 12 predicted proteins | sample FB_2_MG_FD_140333 | JGI IMG/M metagenome (GOLD analysis project Ga0193959, IMG submission 140333) | Microbial mat bacterial communities from the Broadkill River, Lewes, Delaware, United States - FB_2_MG | ecosystem: Environmental > Aquatic > Freshwater > River > Microbial mats | place: USA...
CCATACTTCTGCACATACGCGAGTCAGCGCAGCGGTCAGAGTGGTTTTACCGTGGTCAACGTGGCCGATAGTACCAACGTTAACGTGGGGCTTGTTACGTTCAAATGATTGTTTAGCCATGGCAAGGTCAACCTGATCAAGTCGTTTCGAGTACGCCAAATACGACAAAGGGTAGACATATCGCTATATCTACCCTTCATCAAAACTGGAGCTCATGGGCGGATTTGAACCGCCGACCTCACCCTTACCAAGGGTGTGCTCTACCCCTGAGCTACATGAGCATAACGCGTTTTCCTTTTGCCCCGTTTGGAGCGGGTAGCGGGAATCGAACCCGCCTCTTCAGCTTGGAAGGCTGAGGTAATAGCCACTATACCATACCCGCTTGAACGGAGATGGTGGTGGGAGGTGGATTCGAACCACCGAAGCTTGCGCGTCAGATTTACAGTCTGATCCCTTTGGCCACTCGGGAACCCCACCAGCCTTACAACCTTCTCCAGACATGGTGCCGGCACGAGGAGTCGAACCCCGGACCTACTGATTACAAGTCAGTTGCTCTACCAACTGAGCTATACCGGCCTTGCCTGTCGAAGTGGTGCGTATATTACTGATCTGATTGGGGGTGCGCAACCCTTTCACACACTTTTTTTTCAATTTTTATTCCGGGCCAGCCGGACAGCAGACTGCGGCGCAATTTCACACTCATCTCTTTCTCTTTCGGCAGACTGGCAATGAGGTCTATACCCGGGTTTGGATCCGGGATTGCTGCCTGACGTATATCCCGCTTCAGCACCCGAACCAGCGCTCGGCGCTCGGTTGCCGCCTGCTGGTTCGCCCCCGCTCCCACAAAGGGACCCAGCACCAGATCTGCCCGATCCACCTGAGGCACCCAGCCCGCCAGCGCCAATTCATCCAGCAACTGCACTCGCGTCGCCTCATCAGCCGGTATCGCCAGGCGCAACTGGTAGCCCAGCACGCGCGCTGGCGCACTCACCCGCTCGACACCAAAACCTTCACGTTCGAGCCGGGCCTGTGCGCGCGCAACTTCCGACGCCACCATAAAGCTGCCGATACGGTAGCATTGCCGCTCACGCGTCTGCAGCCGACGCCCCGCCTCCAGCTCATGCAGCAACAACAGCCGAGTCAGTTCGGGATCGGCCGGGCGCACCGGCTTTGCCTGGTGCTGCTGCCCGTACCAGAACAGCAGCAATGCATTGCTCAACAACAGCAACAGTGCAATCCAGCGCAGCATCTCAGCCCAACGCCTGTGTCAGACCATCCAGCACCAGGTCCGGGCAATGCTCTGCATCCGGCAGATAGGCCAGCAACTGCTCGGCATCCCCTCCCGTCACCAGAGTTCTGACCGGTCCCACCTCGCCCGGCAGTCCCTGTCGAATCTGCCCGGCCAGCGCCAGCAGCAACAGGCGAGCACCATGCCCTACACCCTCTTCGGTACTGCACCCCGGCAATACCGCAGAAGCCGCCAGATCATGCTCGACACGAATTTCGGCAGTACTGCCCAGCAACGAAGCCTGCATCAGGCGCAGCCCGGGCAGAATATACCCACCCCGGTGACAACCCTCCGCATCAAGAATATCGATCGTGATCGCACTGCCACAATCCACCACACAACAGGGCCCGCCTGTACGCTGCCAACCGGCCAACATGGCCAGCCAGCGATCAACCCCCATGCGGGCGGGGTCTGCGTAGCTATTATGCACACCGGCACAGACCGCTTCAGTCCGCGCCTGCCGCACCTCCAGCCCCCAGCACTCAGCCACGGCGGTAACAAGCGCACCATTTACCTGCGTACCCGCTACCGACCCCAGCCAGACCACATCCGGTCGACGCTCACAGTCCTGCAGGCATTCAGTTCGAAAGTCCGCGGTCTGCCAGCGCCCAGATGCCAGGGTTGTGCCGGCTTCACGCAGGCGCCATTTGATAAAGGTATTACCGGCATCAATTTCAAGCCGGCTCATGGATACGCACACTCACTTCTCCTCCATGAAAAACTTCTTCTCCCTGCGCCATCCCTAGCCGCAGGCCACCCTGATCGGTTACACCAACACACATGCCTTCGTAGCTGTGATTACCCGATGTCAACCGCACTGGCCGGCCGGCGAAGGCATTGGCCGCTTCCCAGTCAGCCCTCAGGGGAGCAAAGCCTCCGGTCTCAAAGCCATTCAGCACGTCGACCAGTTCGGTTACCAGCTCAACCAGCAGTACGCCACGCGTGCCGGCAAAGCCCAGGCTCTGCAGATCGGTTGCCGGCTGATCCAGTTGCTCAAGCAGGTTATCCGGCAGACGCACATTAAGTCCGACCCCGATCGCCACCTGGCATTCACCGGCGGCATCACCACTGAGCTCGATCAGGATACCGGCCAGCTTGGCATCATCGACCAACAGGTCATTGGGCCATTTCAACGCCACATCAGACAGCCCCAGCCGCACCAGCGCACGCTGCAGCGCAACGCCAACCGCCAGGCTCAAGCCTTCCAGTGCCGCCGGCCCGGTATTGAAACGCCAGGCCAGGGTAAAGCAGAGGCTGGAGGCCAGCGGACTGAGCCACTGCCGCCCCCGCCGACCGCGCCCACCGTGCTGATATTCGGCCACATAGAGCCCGGCCGGCACCCCCTGCTGCAAACGCTGCAGGGCGCGGGCGTTGGTGGAATCGATCTCGGTCGCCAGCTCCAGTTCCGCCAATCCCTCTATCGTTGCCAATGCCTGCTGCAACTGCTCAACATCCAGCAGGTCCAGTCCGCCCGGCACCCGATAGCCGCGCCCCTTGACGCTGTAGACCTCAAGCCCCAACTCCTCCAGGCGTCGCATGTGCTTCCAGACCGCACTGCGACTCATACCCAGCGTGCGTCCCAGATCACTGCCGGAGTGAAAGGCACCGTCGGCCAGAATCGCCAGCAGCTTATCCAGCATTACCCTGACCTCCATCGGCACGGTCCAGCACGATAAAGCTGTAGTCATAAGGGTTGGGGCCATCGGCCGCAAAATCTTCGCGGGCCATTTCCTGCCATTCGGCCGCTTCCAGCTCAGGGAAAAAGGCATCCCCGCTGATCTCGGCATGCACCTGAGTCAGATACAGGCGCTCCGCCCGTGGCAGACAGAGACCGTAGATCTCTGCCCCCCCAATCACCACGGCCTCGTCAACGCCGTCAATCAGGGCCAGACTTTCCGCCAGCTCTACGCCTTCATCCAGCCCGTGCACGACACGTACGCCCGGATGATCCCAGCTCGGATCACGCGTAATCACGATATTGGTTCGCCCCGGCAGAGGGCGGCCGATCGATTCAAAGGTCTTGCGTCCCATCACGATCGGCTTGCCCAGCGTCACCCGCTTGAAGTACTTCAGATCTTCCGGCAGGTACCAGGGCAGTTTGTTGTTGATACCGATCACTCGGTTACGCGACTGGGCCGCGATCATGGCAAGACGCATGAAATCTCCTTGTATCAGACCGCGATGGGGGCACGGATCACCGGATCCGGGTCATACCCGATCACTTCGAAGTCTTCGTATTCGTAGCTGAACAGATCATCCGGTCGACGGCGCAGCCGAAGCTGCGGCAGCGGTTTGGGCGTGCGCGACAGCTGTTCCTGCACAATGGCCGGATCGTTCAGATGGTTGGCATAGAGATGCAGGTCGCCAAAGGTGTGCACGAAGTCACCCACTTCAAGCTCACACTGCTGTGCCATCATATGGGTCAGCAAGGCGTAGGAAGCGATATTGAACGGCACCCCGAGGAAGTAATCGGCGCTGCGCTGGTACAGCTGACAGCTCAACCGACCCTCGGCGACATAGAACTGGAACAGAGTATGACAGGGAGGTAGCGCCGCCTTGCCCTGGCGTACATTATCCTGCGGACCAATGGTTTCATCCGGCAGATCGGCCGGGTTCCAGCCACTGACAATGAGGCGACGGGAATTGGGCGTACGCTTGATCTGCTCCAGCACCTGACCGATCTGATCGATGGTGGAGCCGTCCGGACACGTCCAGGAGCGCCACTGCTTGCCGTAGATCGGCCCCAGATCGCCGTTATCCAGCGCCCATTCGTTCCAGATCCGCACCCCACGCTGCTGCAGCCAGGTATTGTCGGTGCTGCCGGAGAGAAACCAGAGCAATTCGTAGATCACTGACTTGAGATGTACTTTCTTGGTGGTCAGCAGCGGAAATCCCTGGGACAGATCAAAGCGCAACTGACGCCCGAACAGCGAGCGCGTCCCCGTACCGGTCCGGTCGCCCTTGTCCACGCCGTTGTCGATGATGTCCTGCATCAGGTCCAGATACTGCTGCATAGCCGCCCCGCTCTAAAAACAAATAGCCGTCATTTTATGCCTCGGTGCTCACATTAGCCAGCATAGACCAGGCCAGCCATCTCACGACTGCAGGCGGTCGCGCCGATAGGCCAGCAACATCAGCAGCGCCCCCAGCAGAATCATCGGCAGCGACAGCAGCTGCCCCATGGTCAGCCAGTCAAAGGCGATAAAACCAAGATGGCCATCCGGCTCACGCACCAGCTCCACCAGCGAGCGGAAACCGCCATAGCCCAGCAGAAACAGGCCAGACACTGCCATCCGTGGTCGCGGTTTGGCCGAATACCACCAGAGCAGCGCGAACAGCGCCAGCCCTTCCAGCAGCATCTCGTACAGCTGCGACGGATGGCGCGGCAGGTTATCGCCAGACCGCGGGAAGATGACTGCCCAGGGCACATCGGTTGCCCGCCCCCAGACTTCACCGCCGATAAAGTTACCCAGCCGCCCGGCACCCAAACCGATGGGGACCAGCGGTGCGACAAAATCACCGATTTCGAAAAACGACTTGCGGTTGCGATGGGCAAATACCGCCAGCACCACCAGCACACCCAGCAGACCACCGTGAAACGACATCCCGCCCTGCCAGACCGCAAACAGCCAGAGCGGGTCCTGCAGAAAGTAGTCGAAATTGTAGAACAGTACATAGCCGGCACGACCGCCCAGGATGACGCCTACCGCGCCCCAGAACACCAGATCGGACACCTGCTGCTCGGTCCAGCCGGAACCGGGCCGGCGCGCCCTCAGCGTACCCAGCCACCAGGCGGCACCAAAGCCGATCAGGTACATCAGACCGTACCAGTGAATTTTCAGCGGCCCCAATTCCAGCGCCAACGGATTGATATCATGTACCCACATGCTGCTGTTACCCCAGATTGGACAGAATGAAACGCATGGCCACCACGACCAGAAACGCCGCGAAGATTTTCTTCAGCACCGGCCGCGACAACCGGTGTGCCAGACGCGCACCAAGCGGGGCGGTCAGTGAACTGGCCAGCACAATGCCGACAAAGGCCGGCAGGTAGACATACCCCAGACTCCATTCCGGCAACTCGGGTTCCCCCAGCCAATGCCAAACAGACCGGCGACGACACCCGCCACGGCGCCCAGCAACACATGCAGGGCCAGAATTGCTACCATGCTTCTTCCACCCGCACCAGAAAGCGAACTATCTTAGAGCCTCAACCCGGTAGATGAAACCTCATGTGTCTAGCCACCCTAGCCCTCAACGCACACCCCGACTGGCCATTGATACTGGTCGGTAATCGCGATGAATTTCATGCCCGCCCCGCGGCCCCCATGTCTCACTGGTTCGATCAGCCGATTCTGGGAGGCCGTGATCTGGAAGCCGGCGGCAGCTGGATGGGACTGGGGGATAACAACCGCTTTGCACTGGTGACCAACCACCGCGACCTGCGACGCGCCAAGCCAGACAATGCACGCTCAAGAGGCAATCTGGTGACCGATTTCATTCACTCACCACTGGATGCCCGGCATTTCTGCGCCGCATTGGAGGCAGGCAGCTATGCCGGCTTCAATCTACTGCTGAGAGACCACACCGGCTGGTACCACTACAGCAACATCAGCCGTCGCTGCCAGCCGCTGAACCAGGGGCTGTACGGCCTCAGCAATGCCCTGCTGGACACCCCCTGGCCGAAAACCCTGCTTGCCCGTACCCGGCTGCAGCAACAGCTGGCACAGGGGCTGCCGCAGCCGGAACAGCTGCTGCGACTGCTGCATGACCGCAGCCGTCCCGAGGATCAGCGACTGCCGGACACCGGCCTGTCGCTGGAGCGGGAGCGCCTGCTGTCCTCCTGCTTTATTGTCTCGGCGGACTACGGCACCCGCGCCAGCAGTCTGATCCTGCAACACCGCAGTGGTCGCCTGTTACTGTTGGAAGAAAGCTATAACCCGGACGCCAGCATCAGCGGCCGACGCCGCTACCGGCTGAATCGGCCACTGCTGACATAGAAAACAGGATATGTGAATTACTGCTGATTGGGCAGCTTGGGCCGGGTCAGCTGCCCCAGTCCCAGCCCTTTCAGAGTTTCGCGCAGATACTGGTGGATCTCTTCGGCATCTCCCATGCGCAGCACCCGGTTGAGCAGTGACTGGGCCCGCACCAGGCTGACGCCACGGATGGCAGATTTGACTCGGGGCAGGTTGTTGGCGTTCATCGACAGCACCTCATAGCCCATTGCCATCAACAACAATGCGCCACCCGGGTCGGCCGCCATTTCACCGCAGATGGATACCGGCTTGCCCTCGCGCCGGGTTTCCCGGGCGATATACTGCAATGCACGCAGAACCGCCGGGTGATAGGCCGCGTACAGGCCCGCCACACGGGGGTTGTTACGGTCCACCGCCAGAATGTACTGGGTCAGATCGTTCGAACCCACGGAGATAAAGTCCACCATGCGAGCAAAGCGCCGTACCTGATACACCGCCGCAGGCACCTCGACCATCACTCCGACCGGCGGCCGTTTGACGGCATAACCCTCTTCCTGCAGCTCCACCACCGCACGCTCAATCTGGCGTATCGCCTCTTCTACCTCATGAATACTGGTGACCATCGGCAGCATGATGCGCAGGTTATCCAGCCCTTCCGCTGCCCTCAGCATCGCCCGTACCTGCACCAGGAAGATTTCCGGATGATCCAGGGTGACCCGGATACCACGCCAGCCCAGAAAGGGGTTGTCCTCGTCGATGGGAAAATAGGGCAGCGCCTTGTCGCCGCCGATATCCAGCGTACGCATGGTCACCGGGCGCGGCGCAAAGGCTTCCAGCTGATTGCGGTAACTCTGCAGCTGCTCCTGCTCGCTGGGGAAGAAATCACGAATCATGAACGGAATTTCGGTGCGGTAGAGGCCGATGCCTTCAGCACCGCGCTCCAGTGAACGGGTCACATCCGCCACCAGCCCGGTATTGACCCAGAGCGGCATACGGTAGCCATCAGTGGTTTCCGCCGGCAGATCCTTGAGCCCTTCCAGCCCTGCCGCCACGGCCTGCTCATCCCGCATCACTCGGGTAAAGGCTTCCAGCAGCTGCTCGGACGGATTGACATAGACACGACCGCTGTAGCCATCCACGATGACCTTGCGCCCTTCCAGGCGTGTGAACGGCAGGTCCACCACCCCCATCACCGTGGGGATGCCTATGGAGCGCGCCAGAATGGCCGCATGGGAATTACCGGATCCACTGACCGCCACCATGCCGGACAACTGCTCTTCCGGCACCATGCCCAGCATGGCTGGTGACAGCTCATCTGCGATCAGAATTGTATTATCGGGACACTCCATTTTAACCGGCCCGGCACTTTCCTGCAGATAGCTCAGCAGGCGCCGTCCCAGATCCCGTACATCCGTCGCCCGCTCACGCAGATAGGCATCCTCCATCCGGCTGAATTGCTGTACCTGAGCCAGGATCACATCGCGCAACGCGCCCTGCGCCCATTGCCCCTGTTCAATACGTTGTTCGATTTCACCGCGCAGAGCCGAGTCATCCAGCATGCGCAGATAGACATCAAACAATGCCTGCTCTTCAGGCCTCAACCGCTGCGCCAGGCTTTTACCCAGCGTCACCAAGTCATCCCGCACCGCTTCCAGCGCGGCATGAAAGTCGTTTAATTCACGCTCAACCCCTCGCCCCGGCTTGTCCGGTACGGTTTCCAGCTCCGCTGCAAGCGTTGCCACCACCACGGTCCCTATCGCCACACCGGGTGCAGCGGCTACGCCATTAAAGCGCTTGTCATGCACCACTGGACGCGGACTGGCATTCCCGTCACCTTCGGCCAGCTCAGGCGCAGACTCAATGTTGATCGAGCCGGTCGCTTCGGCATGCGCAATGATGCCGGCCAGCTGAGCCGACAGCGTCACCATGAAGGCCTCTTCACTTTCATCAAAGCGACGGTGTTCAATCTGCTGCACGACCAGCACGCCCAGCACCGAGCGGTGATGAATAATCGGCACGCCGAGAAAAGCATGAAAGCGCTCTTCGCCGGTTGCCTGCAGATAATGAAAGGCCGGATGACGAGAGGCATCCTCAAGATTGACCGGTTCCGCGCGCTGACCGACCTGGCCGACGATCCCTTCAGTCATCGACAGGCTGACCTTGCCGACCGCTTCCTGATTCAGGCCCTGAGTGGCTCTAAGGACATAGCGCTTGCGTACGGGGTCAAACAGAAAAATGGAGCAGACCTGAGTGCGCATGGCGCGCTGAATGCGCCGCACGATCAAGTCCAGTACCGACTCCAGATCCGGGGCGGTACTGACCTCCTGTACGATCTTGCGCAGCACGCTCAGCATACTCATGGGTCGCTCCTGTTCTTGTCATGACAGCGCTGACAAGCGTGCCAGCCGGGGTGACAGTTCCTTCATCGCCTTGCGGTATACCTCACGCTTGAAGGACACAACCTGCCCCAGGGGATACCAGTAGCTGACCCACTCCCAGCCATCAAATTCCGGTGAGTCGGTTCGGTCAATCCTCACCGCGCTGTCATCACTGAGCATGCGCAGCAGGAACCATTTCTGTTTCTGGCCCACGCACACGGGGTGCGAGTGGCGCCGGATCATGCGTTTGGGCAGACGGTAACGCAGCCAGCCGCGCGTCACTGCCATTATTTCCACATCCGAGGCCGACAGTCCGATCTCTTCACCGAGTTCGCGATACATCGCCTGTTCGGGGGTTTCGTTTGACTGTATACCACCTTGCGGGAACTGCCAGGCGTTTTGCCCGATGCGTCTTGCCCAAAGAACCTGACCCTGCGAATTAACCAGAATGATTCCGACATTGGGTCTGAATCCATCTGCATCAATCACAATTCTGATCCCGATCTGTATAGGTTATGGGTTTTATTGTTCCACAGATCAATCCTTTGGCAAATAGCATGCAGTATCCGGCGTTGCGTGGCTACCCCCCGACGTCTATCCTTGCGCTTTTCCCTGCCCGGACAACCGGCCAACTGATGAGGAGTTCCCTGTGAGCCTTGCGATTTTTGATCTGGACCACACCCTGATCGGCGGCGACAGCGACCATGCCTGGGGCGAGTTTCTCTGCCGCAAGGGCGTGGTGGACGAACACGAATACCGTGCCGCCAACGACCGCTTCTACGAGGAATACCTGCGTGGCGAAATGGATATTCACGAATTCCTCAACTTCGCACTCAACCCGCTGGCCCTGCATACCCCCGAACAGCTGAACAGCTGGCATGCCGAGTTCATGGCCGAATGCATCGAGCCGATCATTCTGCCCAAGGCCGAAGCACTGCTACAGCAGCACCGTGAGCGTGGCGACTTCCTGCTGATCATCACCGCCACCAATCGCTTCGTGACGGCTCCCATCGCTGCGCGCCTGGGCGTGGATGACATGCTGGCAACCGACCCGGAACAGATCGATGGCCGCTTTACCGGCAAGGTTGCGGGTATTCCCTGCTTCCGCGAAGGCAAGGTGACCCGTCTGCACACCTGGTTGGAGCAGACCGGCCACAGCCTGAAGGACAGCTGCTTCTACAGCGACTCCAACAACGACCTGCCCCTGCTGGAAGCGGTCGACAACCCGGTTGCCACCAACCCGGATGAGCGCCTGCGCGCGACTGCCAGCGAACGCGGCTGGCAGATTCTGGACCTGTTGCCGGCATCAGACGCGTGAGCGGCAGCGTTTCATGGCGGCATTCAGTGCCTGCATGATCTGACGGCGACTGATCACCCCGACCAGTCGCCCATCCCTTACAACCGGCCAGGTTTTTGGCTTGTCTCCCCCCATTTTCTGTACCAGGTCGATGATGCTCTCATGGGGCGAGGTGCACAGCGGTTCCGGGAACATCATCTCGCCCACCTTGGCACGGCTGTCACAGTGGTAAGTGCCACTGACCAGATAGTCGATGCAGTCGTGTTCGGACAGGAAACCACAGACCCGGTGATCGTTATCCACTACCGGCAACCCTATCTGACCGGACTGCAGAATCAGGTCTACTGCCTCGGCCAGAGGCATTTCGACATGAAGCGGACAGGGAACCAGTTGCATCAGGTCCTGAACTTGCTGTTGTTGCATGTCGGCTTTCTCCTTCAGCTCAAGAGTTCAGTCTTGAGTATGGCAAAAGCCACGGCCAGTCGTACAAAAAACACACAACCGGCCGTCACCCGGGCGGGTATCAGGGGCAGGGGTTGGGGTAACGCTGATGAATGGCTTCGATCTGTGCCAGCAGTTCCGGG
>Ga0193959_1001186_pt1 | contig 10474 bp, 9 predicted proteins | sample FB_2_MG_FD_140333 | JGI IMG/M metagenome (GOLD analysis project Ga0193959, IMG submission 140333) | Microbial mat bacterial communities from the Broadkill River, Lewes, Delaware, United States - FB_2_MG | ecosystem: Environmental > Aquatic > Freshwater > River > Microbial mats | place: USA...
AGTGAGATTGCCGATATGATCGGTGGGGGCGGTGCGGTTAGCATGTTATCTGGACGCGGCTCAATCACTGTCGATGATCGAACCAACTCACTGCTGATCCGTGACTTAAAAAATAATATCAATGTGGTGCGTGGCATTGTTGATTCGCTTGATATTCCAGTTAAACAAGTACAGATAGAAGCTCGAATTGTGACCGTCAATGAAGGTAACTTGGATGAGCTTGGTGTGCGTTGGAGCTTAAATTCAAGCGGGGGTAAAGTTGGAGGTTCGTTAGAGGGCAACTTCTATGAGCGAGGTTTGTATCAGGGGCTTGATTCTGATGAAGAGGGGCAAGGTTCGATCTCTCCAGATGATATTGGTGACTTTCTTAATGTAAACTTAGCCGCAACAGCGGGAAGTGCGTCGACCATCGCCTTTCAAGTGGCCAAGCTAGGTTCCAATACTTTACTCGATTTGGAGCTATCGGCGCTTCAACGAGAATCGAAAGCTGAGGTCATTTCCAGCCCAAGATTGATCACGACTAACAAAAAACCGGCCTATATTGAGCAAGGGACCGAAATTCCTTATTTAGAATCATCATCCAGTGGCGCGACGTCGGTCGCATTTAAGAAAGCGGTGTTAAGTCTTAAAGTGACCCCGCAAATTACCCCAGATAATCGCTTGGTTTTAGACCTGAGTGTGACTCAAGACCGACCGGGTGAAGTGGTGAAAATAGGTACAGGTGAGGCGGTGTCAATAAACACGCAACGCATTGGTACTCAAGTGCTGGTGGATAATGGCGAGACCGTTGTGCTGGGTGGGATTTTCCAACATAGTGTGACGGATACGATAGACAAAGTACCACTGCTTGGAGACATCCCTTTACTCGGTGCTTTGTTCCGTAGAAGCTACCAACAAATGGGTAAAAGTGAGCTGTTAATCTTCGTTACGCCAAAAGTAGTTGTGCAGTAATTAGAAAATAAATTTGCATTAGGTCGACCTTATCTAGATAATTTCGGGTCTTATCACGAAACATCTGTGAGGAATAGGTGTCACAAGCATCTTCTAAGTCAGCCTAGTGCTGTCCCTTCTTGTGGCGATGTCATTGAATTAACGTTGTAAATTACTGCTAAAACATGGCTGAGAAACGCAATATTTTCCTTGTTGGCCCAATGGGAGCCGGCAAAAGTACAATTGGTAGACATCTAGCTCAACAGCTTCATATGGAGTTTGTTGACTCAGACACTGTCATCGAAGAACGCACAGGCGCGGATATCGCTTGGGTTTTTGATGTTGAAGGTGAAGAAGGTTTTCGAGTTCGCGAAGAAAAAGTGATTAACGACCTAACCGAAGAACAAGGTATCGTTCTTGCTACGGGTGGTGGTTCAATCATGAGCAAAGAAAACCGAAATCGTCTATCTGCTCGCGGTATCGTTGTATACCTAGAGACGACAATTGAAAAACAACTTGCACGTACAAACCGTGACAAGAAACGTCCACTGCTGCAAACAGATAAACCGCGTGATGTGCTCGAGGCTTTGGCCGAAGATCGCAACCCGCTGTACGTAGAAATTGCGGATTATACTGTACGTACTGACGATCAAAGTGCAAAAGTGGTAGCCAACCAGATCGTAAAAATGCTAGAAGAGAGATAAGAATTATTTATCTTGAATTGGAGCATAACCATGGAACGGATTACGGTCAGCTTAGGCGAGCGTAGCTATCCAATATCAATTGGTGCCGGATTATTTAATGATCCGGCCCACCTTTCCTTCTTAACGGCAAAGCAAAAGGTTGTAGTGATCAGTAATGTCACTGTTGCTCCGTTATACGCTGAAAGAATCCTATCAATATTGGCACATCAAGGCTGCCAAGCATCGTTACTTGAATTGCCTGATGGCGAGCAATACAAAACCCTAGACACATTTAATACCGTCATGAGTTATCTACTTGAGCATAACTTTAGCCGTGATGTGTTGATCATCGCACTCGGTGGTGGTGTTATTGGCGATTTAGTTGGTTTTGCGGCATCGTGTTATCAACGCGGCGTTGATTTTATTCAAATTCCAACCACTTTGTTATCACAAGTTGATTCATCTGTTGGTGGAAAAACGGCGGTAAACCATCCGCTGGGTAAGAATATGATCGGCGCGTTCTATCAGCCCAAATCGGTCATTATTGATACTAACTGTCTCGCAACGCTACCAGCACGAGAGTTTGCTGCGGGTATGGCTGAGGTGATCAAGTACGGCATTATTTATGACGCAGAATTTTTCACGTGGTTAGAGCAAAACTTAGAAGCGTTGTATGCACTCGATGAAAAAGCTCTGGCATACGCGATCGCTCGGTGTTGTGAAATCAAAGCGGAAGTAGTTGCTCAAGATGAGAAAGAGTCTGGCATCCGCGCGTTACTCAATTTAGGGCATACTTTCGGTCATGCGATTGAAGCTGAACTCGGCTATGGTCATTGGTTACATGGCGAGGCGGTATCATCAGGAACCGTGATGGCGGCAAAAACAGCGCAGTTGCGTGGTGATATTACATTAGCCCAACTTGAGCGTATTATTGCGTTATTAAAGCGCGCTAAATTACCGGTGCATACGCCAGAAAGCATGTCTTTCGCAGATTTTATGCGTCATATGATGCGTGATAAAAAAGTGCTCGCGGGTGAGCTACGTTTGGAATTGCCCACTGATATTGGCAACGCCGAGGTGGTTAAAGGTGTGCCGGAAAGTACCATTCAACAAGCGATCGATTATGCTCGCGGACTTTAATTAGATAACGTCTCAGTCTCCTTAGGTTGGTTATATGAGTTTGACACATCAATCCAGAGTTCTGGAGTTGGATACACAAATTGAGTTATTGGAGCGTCTGCAACTTCTAACTCACTTTACTTCCAACTTCATCACTGTTTCAGGTGCGCCTAGGGCAGGTAAAACTTGGTTAGCGCAGCGCTATTTAGAAGCGTGGGCGGATGATAAAAACCAAGCGCTATTGATGTGTCATCCCAATCAATCTGATGAGCAGCGTCGCACCACTATTTTGACTCAAGTGTTGTCAGAGCCTTTGTTTAACCCAGCAGATAGCATGGTGGAGAGCTTCGCTCGCAATATGGAGCATGAGTCGTGCAATATTGTGATTGTGGTTGATGACGCTCACCTGCTCAGCGAAGCGCTAGTTTCTGAGTTATGGTTGCTGATGATGCGAGCTCAGCAACAAACTCGCTGGACGATTAATATCGTATTATTTGGTCGAGTGGCTAGCCTAGACTCGTTGTTTAAACGCTTAAGTCACGGACAAGATATCAAACCAATAGAGCTGGAAATTGAGTCGCTTACCTCACAAGAAGCGGATCGATTCTTTGAACAATTGGTGATGCGTTTTGTCGAAGATGATATGGAAAGAAGGGTACGCAACGCGTATCGTACTGTTGCACGTCGTCCGGGAGAGATCATGGCTTTAGGGGATCAGAAAGTGGAAAAGAAGATTGTTATCCGTTCGATTATCGGTTCGCCACTCAATATTGCGTTGGTGATATTAGTAATACTGGCACTGATTGGCGGTGGGTATTGGTGGATGATGAGTCAGCCAACACCCGATGAAACGGCGAAACAAATCACCGAGCAGGTTGAGCAAACTGTGATTCCAACACTTGAAGAGCCTGAGACGTCTATCAGCGACGCTACTGAGAGTGGCGTTGCTACCGATACGGAAGTAGTTCTGGATAATGCTGAAGATGATTCTAGCGCACTACCACCGGAAGTGACCAATGCGACAGCGAGTGTCGGTGTGATTGAAGATAACTCTCAACGTGTGGTGATTACTTCTGAAGTGGTCGATGCATTGTTGGAGAACGAAGCAGAACAAGTGGATACCACTGAAATAGAGAAAATCGTGGAAGACTCGCGCGAGGTAACTCCTACGGAATCAAGTGTTAAAGTCTTTACACCAATCACCTTCAAGTTTGCCAAAGATCAATTGAATAACTACTCACCACGTAGTTATACCCTGCAATTAGCCGCGGTTCGCAGCCGTATAGAGGTGCAGAATTTCCTTAACCGCTATGAGTTGGATGACAAAGTATATGTTTATCCAACCACGCGGGATGGTATTGAGTGGTTCATTATTGCCTATGATAATTACCCAACGATTCAAGTTGCACGCGATGCGGTAGCTCAATTACCTAAGCCTTTGCAAAAGCTCGAACCTTGGGCTAAATCATTGAATCAAGTACAGCGCGAAATCGCTCGCAGCAATTAATATGATCAAGGTTGAGCGAAACCAGAGACTTTCTGTACGCTCAGCCCAATTGACCAAGCCAATTGCTTTGGGTATCTCACTAAATATGTTACATTCCGCAGCCTTAATTTGTGGTTGATAGATAGAGCAGTCGATGAAAAAGCAGCGTGCATTCCTTAAATGGGCTGGTGGTAAATACGGACTAGTTGAAGATATTCAGCGTCATCTGCCTGAAGCGCGCAAGTTGGTAGAACCGTTTGTCGGTGCTGGCTCGGTTTTTCTCAATACTGACTATGAACAATACCTACTGGCAGACATTAACCCAGATCTGATCAATCTCTACAATCTGCTTAAAGAGAGCCCGGAAGACTACATCGTTGAAGCAAAACGTTGGTTTGTCCCTGAATTCAATCGCAAAGAAGTCTATCTTGATGTTCGAGCTCAGTTTAACCAAACTGATGACGTGATGTACCGCTCGCTTGCGTTTCTCTATATGAACCGATTTGGTTTTAATGGCTTATGTCGTTATAACAAAAAAGGTGGCTTTAACGTGCCATTTGGTTCATACAAAAAGCCTTATTTCCCTGAGAAAGAGTTGGAGTTCTTTGCTGAAAAAGCCAAGAGAGCCACTTTTGTTTGTGAAGGTTACCAAGATACTTTTAAGCGCGCTCGTAAAGGATGTGTCGTGTACTGTGATCCACCGTATGCACCACTTTCTACTACGGCAAACTTTACCTCTTATGCAGGTAATGGCTTCTCGCTTGATGACCAAGCAGATTTGGCCAATATTGCTGAAACCACAGCCAATCAACGTGGCATTCCCGTGTTGATTTCTAACCACGATACCACCTTGACCCGTCGCCTTTACCATGGTGCAGAGTTGAATGTAGTGAAAGTTAAACGCACCATCAGCCGCAATGGCGCTGGACGTAACAAAGTGGATGAGCTGCTCGCATTGTTCAACTCAAGTAGAGACGCTACCTAAACTCGTTGGAGTGGCAGCTAAAGCGAGCAACGAGAAAAGCCTCTGAGCATAGATAACGGATAGCTATGTGATAAGGTTTTTGAGTGACCTGTATCGACACCTCAAGCACACATTTCTTAACCTACCACTATCATATACCTGACTGCTTAGGTAGAATTGCGCCAAATTTAAGCAATGAAGCCAATTTAATTTTTGAGGTCAGGTATGAAAGATTTCCTTATTGCTCCTTCGATTCTGTCTGCAGATTTTGCTCGTCTTGGTGAAGACGTAGAAAAAGTACTCGCAGCCGGTGCCGATGTAGTGCACTTTGATGTTATGGACAACCACTATGTGCCAAACCTGACTTTTGGTGCGCCAGTGTGTAAAGCATTACGTGATTACGGCATTACTGCGCCAATCGATGTCCATCTAATGGTTAAACCGGTTGATCGCATTGTGCCTGATTTTGCTAAAGCGGGTGCATCGATGATCACTTTCCACATCGAAGCGTCTGATCACGTTGATCGCACTCTACAGTTGATCAAAGAACACGGTTGTAAAGCCGGTGTCGTTCTTAACCCAGCTACACCACTTGCCCACCTTGAATACATCATGGATAAAGTAGATATGATCCTACTGATGTCAGTAAACCCAGGTTTTGGTGGTCAGTCATTTATCCCTAATACACTCGAGAAGCTGCGCGCTGTACGTAAGATGATTGATGAGTCAGGTCGCGATATTCGCCTTGAAATCGATGGTGGCGTAAAAGCAGAAAATATTCGAGAAATCGCTGAAGCGGGTGCGGATATGTTTGTTGCTGGTTCTGCTATTTTTAGTCAATCAGACTACAAAAAAGCGATTGACGAAATGCGCGCTGAACTCGCGAAAGTAAAATAGGGCTGTACGTTGAAAGAACTTAAACTGATTGCCTTTGATCTTGATGGTACGCTACTTGATAGCGTGCCTGATTTAGCAGTTGCAGCTGACCAAGCCGTAAAAGCGCTTGGTTTTTCTGGTGTAAGTGAAGAACAGGTGCGTGATTATGTCGGTAATGGTGCCGATATCTTGATTGGTCGCGCATTAAGCCAAAGCTTAACCATTAACCCTGAATTTAGCCCAGAGCTGCTCACCAAAGGTCGTGGGTTGTTTGATGATTACTACGAGCAAAGTGGTCACAAATTGACTCATCTATACCCTGCGGTAAAAGAGACTTTAGCGGAGTTGCAACAAGCAGGCTTCACGTTAGCGTTGGTGACCAACAAGCCATCGAAGTTTGTGCCTGAAATTTTGGCGCAACATGACATTGCTAAGTACTTTACTGATGTGTTGGGCGGTGATGCTTTCCCTGAGCGTAAGCCAAACCCAGTCGCACTCAATTGGCTGCTGGAAAAGCATGGTTGTACTGCCGATGAGATGTTGATGGTTGGCGATTCTAAGAACGATATTTTGGCAGCAAAAAATGCTGGTTGTCGTTCATTTGGTTTAACTTACGGTTATAACCACGGTGAACCTATTTCAGCCAGTGAGCCAGATTTTGTCGCTGACAACATTGCACAATTACTCGAAGTGATCGCTGTTTCTGCTTAAGTGAAACAAAATCACTAGCAAAATAGTCATTAAAATGAGTAAACTGGAAAACCGCACCTCCTCAGCTTTTTGAATGCCGTAGATGCGTTGACTGTGCTCCTCACCCTAATTACATAGTTGTCTATGCTGATGGGATTGGTTGGCTAGTCACCTTACTACAGCACCCACAGACGGAGGAGTCGTCTATTGCGGTTTACCCAATTTATTCAATTAAGAAGTCAAAGGAATCATTCCCATGAGCAAACCCATCGTATTGAGTGGTGTTCAACCGTCAGGTGAACTAAGTATCGGTAACTACTTGGGTGCTCTACGTCAATGGCAGCAGATGCAAGACGATTATGATTGCCAATATTGCGTAGTTGACCTTCATGCCATTACGGTTCGTCAAGATCCGAAAGCGCTACATGAAGCAACGCTAGACGCATTAGCAATCTGTCTGGCAGTTGGTGTTGACCCACAAAAGAGCACGCTATTTGTTCAGTCACATGTACCAGAGCACGCTCAACTTGGCTGGCTTCTTAACTGCTACACCCAAATGGGTGAACTGAGCCGTATGACTCAGTTTAAAGACAAGTCTGCTCGTTACGCTAACGACATCAATGCGGGACTATTTGCTTACCCAGTATTGATGGCGGCGGATATTCTGCTCTACGGTGCACACCAAGTGCCTGTTGGTAACGACCAGAAGCAACACTTAGAGTTAGCACGTGATATCGCCACTCGTTTTAACAACATCTACTCTCCAGAGAGCCCAATCTTCACTATTCCTGAACCTTACATTCCAACGGTAAATGCGCGTGTAATGAGCCTTCAGGATGCAACGAAGAAGATGTCTAAGTCGGATGATAATCGTAAGAACGTAATTACTCTGCTTGAAGATCCAAAATCGATCATCAAAAAGATTAACAAAGCGCAAACCGATGCTGAAACGCCAGCACGTATCGCCAACGATTGGGAAAACAAAGCGGGTATTTCTAACCTAATGGGTCTGTACTCGGCAGCAACAGGTATGAGCTTTGAAGAGATTGAAGCGAAGTACCAAGGCGTTGAAATGTACGGTCCATTTAAGAAAGATGTTGGTGAAGCATTAGTTGCAATGCTTGAGCCAATTCAAGCTGAATACCACCGTATTCGTGCTGATCGCGCGTACATGGACCAAGTAATGAAGCAAGGTGCTGAAAAAGCCTCTGCTCGCGCTGCAGTTACATTAAAAGAAGTGTACAAAGCAGTCGGTTTTGTTACCTGCCCATAAGTGTATAAAGAGACAGATAAGGTCAGCGATTTGCTGGCCTTATTTTTTTCTATAAGCCATTTTTTACTTGCCTTTGTGCTGCACTATTGCACAATACTCGCCCCAAGTAAGATTGATTATTGAGCTGTTTATCCATCATGTTACTAATCATTGATAATTACGATTCGTTTACTTATAACCTTTACCAATATTTTTGCGAACTCGGTGCAGAAGTACAGGTTGTGCGTAATGATCAGATTGATATTCAGGGCATTGAAGCGCTCAAACCAACACATTTGGTGATTTCACCGGGTCCTTGTACGCCAAATGAAGCGGGTATCTCGCTTGAAGTGATTGAGCACTTTGCTGGCAAATTACCGATACTAGGTGTTTGCTTAGGTCATCAGGCAATAGCGCAAGTCTTCGGTGGTGAGGTTGTCCGTGCTCGCCGCGTGATGCATGGAAAGACCTCACCAATTCGCCACACGGGTGTAAGTGTGTTCAAAGGTCTCAATAACCCGTTGACCGTCACTCGTTACCACTCGTTAGTGGTCAAGCAAGGAACCTTGCCTGAGTGTTTTGAGTTGACGGCATGGACAGAGTTGGATGATGGGTCGATGGATGAAATCATGGGCTATCAGCATAAAAGCCTGCCAATTGATGCGGTGCAGTTTCATCCGGAGTCAATTAAGACCGAGCAAGGTCACCAATTGCTAGCAAACTTCCTTTCTCGTTAGTTTTTCAATTATCAGTGCGCTCCTCCGCACTGATATTCTGATACAGATCACTATTCTTAACAATTATTTTACATGTCATTCTATCGTATTCTATCTGCAAAACTATTCGTTTTGTTGTCGATGGGCATCTTCGATAACCTAGCGGCGCTCCTTAAAGCCTAGCTTATGGTATTGTTAACTATAAATTGCTTCATAAAAGCGGTGTAATGATGCATAAATAGTCAATGTAGTCTTGGGTCCTATTTGCCTGTTGGACTTATTTAGCATAAAACGCTATTGAAATGGTTAATTAAATGTAAATACAATGCCGTGTCAGTGAGTACGTAACACAAAAAATTGTTTCTATACTTATTAGTAGTAATCAGAGCAAGGTAAGGATACGGAACTTGCATTGGCATGCTGAACGAGAGGGAATGCGTGATGGCGTCAGAGATGAAAGTGGAACGTGAGCTATTTGATGAGGTAATGGTACCTTGCTATAGCCCGATGGAAATGATCCCAGTAAAAGGTGAAGGATCACGAGTTTGGGATGGTGAAGGAAACGAATACATAGATTTTGCTGGTGGTATCGCAGTTAGCTGTTTGGGACATTGTCATCCTGCAATGGTGCAAGCGTTAACTGAACAAAGTCAGAAATTGTGGCACCTAAGTAATGTGATGACTAATGAGCCAGCGCTACGCTTGGCAAAAAAACTCACCGAATTGTGTTTTGCCGACAAAGTATTTTTTGCCAATTCAGGTGCAGAAGCGAATGAAGCTGCGCTTAAACTAGCCCGTCGTTATGCCGCAGATGTTTATGGACCTGAAAAATCAGAAATTATTGCATTTAAGCAAGGCTTCCACGGACGTACATTTTTTACTGTCACGGTTGGTGGGCAGGAAGCCTATTCCGATGGCTTTGGTCCTAAACCAGGTGACGTGACACATCTTGAGTACAACAATGTAGAAGCTTTGCGTGAACATATTTCTGATCGCACTTGTGCGATCATGATGGAGCCTCTGCAAGGTGAAGGCGGTATCATCTCACCAAGCGAAGAGTTTGTGCAGACCGTACGTGAACTGTGTGATAAACACAATGCACTGCTTATTTTTGATGAAGTACAAACCGGCAATGGTCGTACAGGGCATTTCTATGCATACCAAGGCTTAGGTGTTACGCCAGATATTCTTAGCACGGCGAAATCACTTGGTGGCGGTTTCCCAATTGGCGCAATGCTGACGACAACCGATTTAGCGAAGCATCTTAAAGTGGGGACTCATGGTTCGACTTATGGTGGCAACCCACTTGCTTGTGCGGTGGCTGAAGCGGTGGTTAATATTGTGAGTGACCCACAAACTCTAGCTGGCGTAAAAGAGCGAGAAGCGCTGTTTCGTGATGGCTTAAGCAAGATTAATAGTAAATACCAAGTTTTTAGTGAAATCCGTGGTAAAGGTTTATTGCTTGGCGCCGCTTTGAATGAGCAGTGGCAAGGTAAAGCTCGTGATGTATTGCTTGCAGCGGGTGAACAGGGGTTGATGGTCTTAGTTGCCGGGCCTAACGTTGTTCGCTTCGCGCCATCATTGGTGATCAGCACGCAAGATATTGAGCAAGGATTAGATAAATTAGATAAAGCCATTGCGTCTTTAGTGGCATAGCAGGCGCTGCAAAAGCGTCGAGAGACCAGTTTGTGAAAGCTTAAGGAATTAATTTAAGCAAAACAGACTGGTCTGTATAAGCATCAGGAGGGAGTATCGATG
>Ga0193959_1001195_pt1 | contig 10400 bp, 11 predicted proteins | sample FB_2_MG_FD_140333 | JGI IMG/M metagenome (GOLD analysis project Ga0193959, IMG submission 140333) | Microbial mat bacterial communities from the Broadkill River, Lewes, Delaware, United States - FB_2_MG | ecosystem: Environmental > Aquatic > Freshwater > River > Microbial mats | place: USA...
ACCAAGATCAGAACCGCCAATACCGATGTTAACAACATCAGTGATCTCTTTGCCAGTGTAGCCTTTCCAGTCACCTGACACGATACGGTGCGTAAATAGCTCCATTTTCGCCAAAACAGCGTTCACCGCAGGCATAACATCTTTGCCATCAACCATGACTGGTTTGTCACTGCGATTACGTAATGCCGTATGCAAAACTGCACGGTCTTCCGTTTTATTGATCGCTTCACCACTGAACATCGCTTCAATCGCTGATGGAAGGTCAGTCTCTTTTGCTAAAGCAAAAAGATGTTGTAACGTTTCTTGATTGATTAAGTTTTTCGAGTAATCGATAAGAAGATCGTTACCAAAACGAGTAGAAAACTTGTCAAAGCGTGCTGCATCGCTTGCGAACAGCTCAGTTAAATCCATATCTTGAGCAGATTCAAAATGCGCTGTTAACGCTTTCCACGCTTGAGTTTGCGTTGGGTTAATATTTTTCAACATGGTCTCTATTCCGATGTTACAGTAGGTTTTATTCCTCGATTTAAGCAAACCGTTGGAATCCCCGATTTTAAGCAAAAAAATAACTTCTGATCTCGATATTTGGGCTAGTTACCATAAAACAAGATAGTGTAATTTATTTTCATTATTGAATTATGACTCAGCCATTTTTCAAACACATTGAGTTATATCACGTTCAATCGCTTAGTTCATGCAGGCGATAAACTAGAATCCTTGCAATCAGACTAGCTACCTACGCTGATTTTGCCAAATAAAATACGAAGGAAAAGCTATGTGGTCTCAGATAACGATCAATTTACCAACAAAAACACGTGGTTTTCATCTGATAACTGATGAAATTGAACAACAAGTGCCACAAATCAAGTCGCTATCAGTAGGTTTATTACATATTTTTATTCAGCATACCTCCGCCAGTCTAACCATCAACGAAAATGCCGACCCAACGGTCAGAACGGATCTGGAAAAGCATTTCAATCGCTTTATCCCAGAGAAAGCCCCTTACTACCAGCACACAGATGAAGGCGATGATGATATGCCTGCGCATATCAAAGCATCCACGATTGGAGCAAGCATCACTATTCCCATTTGTAACGGTCGTTTAGCGTTAGGTACATGGCAGGGCATTTACTTAGGTGAGCATCGCGACTTAGGCGGGAGTCGTCGCATCATTGCCACCATTCAGGGTCAATAGCGAAGTGGTGATGTAAAAAAGGAGCACATTACGTGCTCCTTTAAAAAATAGTTAGTCTGAATAAACCATATCAACGCGTGGTGTCAGTTTGGTCACCAACTCATAAGCAATAGTGCCAATGTGCGCCGCCACTTCTTCTGAAGGAAGTTCTTTCCCCCAAAGGGTAACCTCATCACCCACTCTATCCGTCGCATCAGGTCCTAAATCAACGCTGAGCATGTCCATAGACACTCGACCAGCGATAGGTACTTTGCGTCCATTACCAAACACTGGGGTGCCATTAGGTGCGGTTCTTGGATAACCATCACCATAACCAATCGCAATCACACCCACTTTGGTATCTCGCTCACTGGTCCAAATACCGCCATAGCCGATACTTTCGCCTTTTTTCACCTCACGTACCGCAATAATGTGCGATTTCAGTGTCATGACCGGCTGAAAGCCTAGCTCTGCGGCGGACTTATCTGAAAATGGCGACACACCGTACATAATGATACCCGGTCTCACCCATTCTAAATGGCTCTCCGGCCAAGCGAGTACACCAGCAGAAGCGGCTAGAGAACGCTCGCCTTTACAGCCATCAGTCAATGATAAGAACAACTCAATCTGTTGATGAGAGGTAGCTTTATCCAATTCATCAGCACTGGCAAAATGGCTCATAAAACGCAGTGGTTTAGCTACATTTTCACACGCTTTAAGCCGCGAGACAAAACCCTCTAAATGTTCAGGACGAACACCTAAACGGTGCATACCGCTGTCCACTTTTAACCACACTTGTACGGGGGTTTCCAGCACTGCATTTTCTAAAGCTTCAAGCTGCTCAATACAATGCACGACCGTTTGAATATTATTGGTCACCAATACCGGTAAATCACCCGGTGAATAGAAACCTTCTAACAAAAGAATCGGTTTAACAATGCCTGCGGCGCGCAGTTGTAATGCTTCTTCAATGCGAGCGACACCAAAAGCATCGGCACCGATTGAGTTCTTAGCGATTTGATGCAACCCATGACCATAGCCATTCGCTTTCACCACTGCCATCATTTTGCTTTGCGGCGCCTGCAGCTTGAGTTGCTGCAAATTGTGTTTCAATGCTGCGAGGTCCACATGAGCCGTCGCTGCCTTCATATAACTCATAGTGTTACTCGTCATCCATATCAAACGCCGGGCCGGCATAGTTGTCGAATCGCGAATACTGTCCTTGGAAGGTTAAACGTACTGAACCGATAGGACCATTACGTTGTTTACCTAAGATAATTTCTGCCGTGCCTTTCATCGAACTATCAGGGTTATACACCTCATCTCGATAGATAAACATGATCAAGTCCGCATCTTGCTCAATTGCGCCTGATTCACGCAAATCTGAGTTGATCGGTCTTTTATCGGCACGTTGCTCTAGGGAACGGTTAAGCTGAGACAGCGCGACAACGGGCACGTTAAGCTCTTTTGCCAGCGCTTTTAATGAGCGTGAAATTTCTGAAATTTCAAGAGTTCGGTTATCTTGCATGCCTGGTACGCGCATTAACTGCAGGTAGTCGACCATGATCATTGATAAGCCATCATGCTCACGCGCGACACGTCTAGCGCGAGAACGAAGTTCTGTTGGTGTTAAGCCTGAGCTATCATCGATATACATGTTTTTCTTCTCCATCAAAATACCCATGGAAGAAGAAATACGCGCCCAGTCTTCATCATCTAACTGACCAGTACGGATCTTAGTTTGGTCAACGCGAGAGAGTGACGCCAACATACGCATCATGATTTGATCTGAGGGCATCTCTAGTGAGAAAATTAACACCGGTTTATCTGAAACCATCGCCGCGTTTTCACACAAGTTCATCGCAAAAGTGGTTTTACCCATTGATGGACGTGCAGCAACAATAACCAAGTCTGAACCTTGCAGACCCGCAGTCTTCTTGTTGAGATCATTAAAGCCAGTATCAACACCCGTAACACCATCTTGAGGAGACTTATACAGCAGTTCAATACGCTCAAGAGTTTTCTCGAGGATGTTATCGACGTTTTGCGGTCCCTCACTTTCTTTAGTACGCGATTCAGCAATGGCAAAAACTTTACTCTCGGCAAAGTCAACTAAATCAGCCGACGAGCGCCCTTGTGGATCATAACCTGCGTCGGCAATATCATTCGCCACACCAATCAAATCACGCACCACCGCACGCTCAGCGACAATATCTGCGTATGCATTGATGTTTGCGGCACTCGGTGTGTTTTTAACCAAGTCAGCAAGATAAGCAAAGCCACCAACGCCTTCCAGCTCCTCATGCAGTTCGAGATGCTCGGAAAGGGTGATTAAGTCCAACGGCTTATTGTCTTCCAGAATACGCTTCGCCGCTTCAAAAATGATTCGGTGCGGACGACTATAGAAATCACGCGCGACGACACGCTCGGCAACCGTATCCCAACGCTCGTTATCCAACAATAGCCCACCAATCACCGATTGCTCAGCTTCTAACGAATGTGGTGGCGCCTTGATTGCATCAACTTGTGCATCAGGGGTTTTGCTTCTGCGATTATCCGTTCTGGTATCTGCCATGGTTTTGCTCAACTACTTTCAATGATCGATTATTATAACGAGAATACAATCTTTGTCTTCCATTGAGCCAAAGTTTGTCAGCTTCACTGCGAGAATTAACCTGTGGTTGACCGAGAATAACTGCTTTACAACTACCATTTCATGCTATTTTATACCCGCTTGCTTCTATTTTATTGTTGAGGATCTTTGTGACAAAAGTTTGGCTGGCCTATTTTGGTTTATTTAGCGCAACTCTGGCGCACGCCCATGAACAGGACACCTCTAGTGACATTGACGTCCCATCGCCTTGGAACAGTGAAGTTGAGTTTGGTTACCAAGCTCACTCGGGCAATTCTGATTCAGAATCGCTCAATTCACGTATTGATGCTGAATACATCCGAGGGCGTCACCGTACCAGTGGCGAATGGAAGTTCTACTTGTTGTATAAAGATGGAGAGGAAGATAAACGCCAATCCACTTATAGTGCGCAAACAGACTACAAACTTAGCGCCAAGACTTACCTCTATGGCAGCTTTAAAGGGGTCGACTCTCGTTATAGTGCCTACTACAGAGATTACACGTTTTCTGGCGGGTTTGGTTATCAGTTCGCCAATACCAAGGATTTTCTTTTAGAGGCAGAAGTAGGACCGGGGTTTCGTTACCAAGAACCTAATTTGGATGAACTCGATGACGACGACATAATCTTTCCTGACATCGTTGAAGAGGCTATTTTTCGAGGTAAGGTTAATTCAAAATGGCAGGTGTTGGACAACTTAGCATTAGAAGCGACGATGACAGTCGTTGCTGGTCACAGCAATACTCGAATTGATTCTGATGCCAGTATCATCAATGCTATCACTGAAGATATTGCACTCAAGCTCGCTTACTCTCGCCAGTATCACGACCGAGTACCTGAAGGATTAGAAAATTCCGACAGTATTTTTTCTGTGAATCTACTGTTTGCCTTCTAACTTCCCCGCCCCATTTCACATTCATCGATTTTATCGGCAAAAAAAAAGCACCTGTAAACAGGTGCTTTTATTAATACGTCTTGAGACTGATATTATTTATCAGCAACAACTTGTAGGTTAACTGTAGCAAAAACTTCAGAGTGAAGTTGGATGCTGATCGCGAACTCACCGATGTTACGTAGAGCGCCTTCAGGAAGACGAACTTCGCTTTTCACAACTTTAACGCCAGCAGCAGTGATTGCTTCAGCGATGTCGCGAGTACCGATAGAACCGAATAGTTTACCTTCGTCACCAGCTTTAGAAGCTAGAACAACAGCTTCTAGTGCGTTAACTTGCTCAGCGCGAGCTTCAGCGGCAGCTAGTTGCTCAGCAACTTTAGCTTCTAGTTCAGCACGACGAGTTTCGAACATTTCAACGTTAGCTTTAGTAGCCATAACTGCTTTACCCTGTGGGATAAGGAAGTTACGTGCGTAGCCAGATTTAACGTTAACTGCGTCGCCAAGTGCACCTAGGTTACCGATTTTATCAAGTAGAATAACTTGCATTATTTAATCCTCTTTCTTAATAAAACGAACCGATTACTGATGCTTGTCAGTGTACGGTAGAAGAGCTAGGTAGCGTGAACGCTTGATAGCACGAGCTAGTTGACGTTGGTATTTAGCGCTTGTACCCGTGATACGGCTAGGAACGATTTTACCAGCTTCAGTGATGTAGTTTTTAAGAGTTGCTACGTCTTTGTAATCAATCTCTTGTACGCCTTCTGCAGTGAAACGGCAGAATTTACGACGACGGAAGAAACGAGCCATGGGCTATCTCCTGATCTTAAATATAAGTGATGTGGTCAGCATGCAACACTATTTTACCAATGCCATTACGGCCGGTTTGGTAAGCGACAAAGCCTCCTACCTTAATGTTACTGCCTGGTACTAAATTGTGAGTTATTGCTTGTGACCTTGACCCACTGACGACGACTGGCATTCGACAATAAACTTGACGGGCTAAATCGGCTTCAATAACAGTAGAACGGTGCTCAAGCCAAAAACGGCAGTGCTCTATTCCACTAGGGCTTTTACTACGAATAGGAGGCTTAGCAACAGTGCCACTGAGCTCCATTCGATTGGTCATACAATCAATTACTCAGCAGCAGCTGGACGCTCTGAACGCTCTGAACGCTCTTCACGATCGTCACGGCGAGGAGCACGTTCTTCTTTCTGCTTAAGCATAATAGATTGCTCAGTGATCGCTGCTTTAGTACGCATGATCATGTTACGTAGAACTGCATCGTTAAAACGGAAAGCAGTTTCTAGTTCATCGATTACAGCTTGGTCAGCTTTAACGTTCATAAGAACGTAGTGAGCTTTGTGAAGCTTGTTGATTGGGTAAGCCAGTTGACGACGGCCCCAGTCTTCTAGACGGTGTACAGTACCGCCAGCTTCAGTGATAGAACCAGTGTAACGTTCGATCATGCCCGCAACCTGTTCGCTTTGATCAGGGTGAACCATGAATACGATTTCGTAATGACGCATGTGTTGCTCCTTACGGATTATTAGCTTCCACGAGTGGCCCGGTCGTCCAGAGGAAGCAAGGAACTAAAGATAAATGACCGAGTTTTAAGGAGCACGAATAGTACAGAAAGAGAGCAACTTAAGCAAGCAAAATGTCGTTAATCGACAATCACTAAATTAGGTGAGAACGCTCGACTATGCGAGCGCTGAAATAAACAGAAAATCGGGGATTAGTCGTCGTCATCTTCATCGACAAACTGGGCTTGCAAATAATTCTGAATACCCGTCATTTCAATCAAACCAAGCTGGGTTTCCAACCAGTCTACATGTTCTTCTTCATCTTCCAGAATATCTTGGAACAGATCACGAGAGACGTAATCATGTACATCTTCAGCATAAGCGATGGCTGATTTAAGATCAGGAATCGCTATCATCTCGACTTTTAAATCACATTCAAGCATCTCTTTAGGATCTTCACCAATCATCAACTTACCCAAATCTTGTAAGTTAGGCAGCCCTTCGAGAAATAGAATGCGTTCAATAAGACGGTCAGCATGGTTCATTTCGTCAATTGACTCATGATATTCCTTATCCGCCAAATGCTTTAAACCCCAATCTTTATACATTCGAGCATGGAGGAAGTATTGATTGATAGCGATAAGTTCGTTGCCGAGTATTTTATTAAGATGTTGGATGATGATTGGATCGCCTTTCATGATAAAACTCCTTGTTGGTCCACTTAAAGATTAGAACCAATCAACCAAGAGTCAAAAAGCGAATAGCAGACTTAACTCGCTTGTTTATATAACGACGTCACTGTCTCGTTGATAATTTGCTTTGCTTGCTTTATGCACTTGCCACATTGAGAACCTAAAGCCGTACACTTTTTAATGCTACGCATATCGGCAATGCCTTCTTCTAGAACTAACTGTTTAATTTTCTTATCTGATACACCATGACAAAGGCACACGTACATTTGGATCCCCAACAGACTACTTTTCGCCAAGGAATATAAACAAGAATGGTTATTATTACCAGTTAGTTATTACCGCTGACTAATACCGATTGGTTATATGAAAATAGTGTGCTTTAACGAAAACGGGAGAAAATGAATATGGCTATGACAGATAAGATTTTATTCGAAGATAAGCTTTTGTTTTTGTGCGGTAGGAAAAGGTTGGCGTAAAGACCGGAGACAACTTTCTATATAACAAAAATGAAAAAGGGAAGCCGAAGCTTCCCTTTTCTAGATGCGCGTTCTTCTAATGAAGAAGTGTGCAAGTCTTGCTTAATTCGTTAAGAATTAAGCAAAGATCTTAGCAACAACACCAGCACCTACAGTACGGCCGCCTTCACGGATCGCGAAACGTAGACCTTCGTCCATCGCGATTGGTGCGATTAGCTCAACAACCATTTGGATGTTGTCGCCAGGCATTACCATTTCTACGCCTTCTGGTAGAGAGATATCACCAGTTACGTCAGTTGTACGGAAGTAGAACTGTGGACGGTAGCCTTTGAAGAACGGAGTATGACGGCCGCCTTCGTCTTTAGAAAGTACGTATACTTCAGACTCGAACTTAGTGTGTGGAGTGATTGAACCAGGCTTAGCTAGTACTTGACCACGTTCAACGTCATCACGCTTAGTACCACGTAGAAGTGCACCAACGTTCTCACCTGCACGACCTTCGTCAAGCAGTTTACGGAACATTTCAACACCAGTACAAGTAGTAGTTGTAGTTTCTTTGATACCTACGATTGCTACTTCGTCACCTACGTTTAGGATACCGCGTTCGATACGACCAGTTACTACTGTACCACGACCTTGGATTGAGAATACGTCTTCGATAGGCATTAGGAATGGCATATCGATTGCACGCTCAGGTTCTGGAATGTAAGAATCTAGTGCTTCTGCAAGCTCAACGATTTTCGCTTCCCACTGCTCTTCGCCGTTTAGTGCGCCTAGTGCAGAACCTTGGATAACTGGTAGGTCATCACCTGGGAAATCGTATTCAGAAAGAAGCTCACGAACTTCCATTTCTACTAGTTCTAGTAGCTCTTCATCATCAACCATGTCACATTTGTTCATGAATACGATGATGTAAGGGATACCAACCTGACGGCCTAGTAGGATGTGCTCACGAGTTTGTGGCATTGGACCATCTGTTGCAGCAACAACTAGGATACCACCGTCCATCTGTGCAGCACCTGTGATCATGTTTTTAACATAATCCGCGTGTCCTGGACAGTCTACGTGTGCGTAGTGACGAGCTGGAGTATCGTACTCTACGTGAGAAGTAGAGATTGTGATACCGCGCTCACGCTCTTCTGGAGCGTTATCGATTGATGCGAAGTCACGCGCTGAACCGCCGTATACTTTAGATAGTACAGTACAGATAGCAGCAGTTAGAGTTGTTTTACCGTGGTCAACGTGGCCGATAGTACCAACGTTTACGTGCGGTTTAACGCGTTCAAATTTTTCTTTAGACACGATCGTGTTCCTTCCTAGTTATGATTCGCCGTGATCAGTATTGATCTCGACGCGCCAGAATTTGCTATTTTATGCGCCAATGTTCGTCAGCGCAATATTTGGACGTATTGATCTTTAAAAAAGTCGCTGACTTTTTTTGCAAACAATTCGACCGATTAGTAACCACGCTCTGCAATGATTGCATCTGCAAAGTTCTTCGGTACTTCTGCGTACTCATGAAACTCCATAGAGTATGAGGCGCGACCTTGAGTTGCAGAACGTAGGTCTGTTGCATAACCAAACATTTGAGATAGTGGTACTTGAGCTCGGATGATCTTAAGACCAGCGTTGCCTTCATCCATACCTTCGATCATGCCGCGGCGACGGTTTAAATCACCTACAACATCACCCATCCAATCTTCAGGAGTGGTTACTTCTACTTTCATCATCGGCTCAAGAATGACTGGATTCGCTTCAAGCGAGCCTTTCCTGAATGCCATTGAACCGGCGATCTTAAACGCCACTTCACTTGAATCGACATCATGGTAAGAACCATCAAATAGGGTCGCTTTGATATCCAAAACAGGATAACCAGCAAGTACACCACTATTCATTTGCTCTTCGATACCTTTACCTACCGAGCTAATATACTCTTTAGGTACAGCACCACCCACAATCTCATCAACAAAGACAAAACCTTCACCCAGTTCAGAAGGCTCAAGTTTGATCCATACATGACCGTATTGACCACGACCGCCAGATTGGCGAACGAACTTGCCTTCAACTTCCGTAGAACCACGAATGGTTTCACGGTAAGCAACCTGAGGTTTACCAACGTTACAATCAACGCTGAATTCACGCTTCATACGGTCAACGATGATATCAAGGTGAAGTTCACCCATACCAGAGATCAGAGTCTGACCTGTTTCGTTATCCGTTTCAACGCGGAAAGATGGATCTTCTGCCGCTAGTTTACCTAGGGCAATAGCCATTTTATCTTGGTCTGCTTGCGAGCGAGGCTCAACTACAATCTGAATAACTGGTTCAGGGAATTCCATGCGTTCTAGAATCACTTTATGGTTCTGATCACACAGAGTTTCACCTGTAGTTACGTCTTTTAGACCGATTGCAGCGGCAATATCACCCGCACGAATTTCTTTCACTTCTTCACGCTTGTTAGCATGCATCTGTACGATACGACCAAAGCGCTCACGTTTTTCTTTTACCGAGTTGTAAACCGTATCACCGGTATTTACCACACCAGAATAAACGCGCATGAAGGTTAGCGTACCCACAAATGGGTCCGTTGCGATTTTAAATGCTAAAGCAGAAAACGGTTCGTTATCGTCAGCGTGACGCTCAACGTCTTTACCATTGTCATCGATGCCTTTGATAGCAGGAACATCAATAGGTGATGGTAAGTATTCAACCACAGCGTCTAGAACAGCCTGCACACCTTTATTTTTAAACGCACTACCACAAGTCGCCAGTACGATTTCGTTATTTAGTGTACGAGTACGTAGAGCTTGTTTGATCTCTACTTCTGTTAGTTCGCCTTCTTCAAGGTACTTATCCATCAGCTCTTCACTAGCTTCAGCTGCTGCTTCAACTAGGTTCATGCGCCATTCTTCGGCAAGCTCTTGCATGTCAGCTGGAATCTCTTCGTATGAAAACGACATGCCCTGATCGGCTTCATTCCAGTTAATCATTTTCATCTTGATGAGATCGA
>Ga0193959_1001201_pt1 | contig 10358 bp, 11 predicted proteins | sample FB_2_MG_FD_140333 | JGI IMG/M metagenome (GOLD analysis project Ga0193959, IMG submission 140333) | Microbial mat bacterial communities from the Broadkill River, Lewes, Delaware, United States - FB_2_MG | ecosystem: Environmental > Aquatic > Freshwater > River > Microbial mats | place: USA...
CCGTTCATGTCAGTTTCAACATGAGACATAAAGTAAACTCTGATATCACTATCAACTGATTGAGCGTGGTTAATGATGCTCCATGCGTTAAAGCCGATATCATTAAACTTGTCGTATGACTTCTCTTTACTTCGGCGCATGAACTCATTAGCCATGATGTATTGAAAGTCGTCAATGATAATCATCTTCTTGCCAAGCTTCACAGCTCCGTCAATCATTCTAATAATCATGCCGGTGTCATCAGTGGCTTTTATTTGCCCTCCTTCTTTTGACATTTGCTTAAATTCATTTCTGAATGGAAGTAGCTTTTTAACTGGCTGAATCAAAAAGCAGTCATCGGGGTTTAAATTCCTCATGCTTGTTGATTTACCGCAGCCACTTTCGCCGAGTATCAATACAGGAATGCCCATCACTTACCCCTTTTTATTTCGGTTTGCTACTTTCGTTAACTCTTGATTTAAAAAGGCGTGAAACTTCATGCCCTTCCCTTTTGCTATTTCCTTTAGGTCTTTAGATAAAGACTCTGGAACGCCTAGATTAATTTTTACTTCTTTCCCCACAGTGATTCCCCTTGCTGACTTGATGACCAAATATTAGCACGATGACGCATTAAGTCAATAACAAAAGGATAATAATTTAATAAATAAATAATAATGTTTATCTTGCTATTTGCTTTCAACTAAACTAAATTAGATTCATGTTACGCAATTGGAGTGAGTAAAATGACGTTTAAATTAGAAACTGTTTATTGCAAGTTCAGCAGTGAAGATGAAGCAAAAGAACACGCTGATAATGTACTGAGCAAAAACATACCAGAAGTAGATCGCGGATACATGCTTCATGATGTGAACGGTTGGTGTAGCTGGTTTCGTAAAGTTATGTGGAATAGAGAAGAGGTTGGATATGAAGATTGATTACTCATTAATAGCAAAACAGACTTTATCAAGTGGTAGTTCTGAATCGCTTGCGGAATATAACGAAGGCATAAATCGTCGCAACGCTGAGCGTGAAGAAAGACGCAAAGCTAGAATGCTTGAACGTGTTGAGATTGGCGCTAGAGACCAATTTATTGAAGTCGATGAGCGCGAGAAAATGGGTTACGGTCGCGGGCGAAATACGGGTGATTAATATGGATAAACAACAGTCACTCGATATGCTGCAACAAAAAGCCGATGCATTCGATTATTTGCAACAACAATTTCAAGATGCACTGAACAATGACCGACCCGCTGAGCTGCATGATATGCATATAAGCTGTGAGAGAGGCATGACGCGTTCATATTTTAAAATAGGTGTGAATACCAATGATTGGGATGCGGACTTGATAGCGACGATTGAGGGCGCTTTGATTAGCCAAGAAACTGGGTTGTAAAAAAAGCCCTCACTATCGAGGGCTTAGTTTTACAGTGTAAATTTAAACTGTGGTGAATGTTCGACTCGGCCAGCCTGTATCTAGATTAACCGCGGCTGGGTCCACCGCTAAATCAAGCTCACTTTGTAATGACATTTCATTTCTAAAGCATTCATTGATATAAGTTACAACGCACTTGTAAACAGGTTTCAGCTCTTGCACTGTGTAAAGTTTAAACGTCCCATCAGCTAGCTTCCACGGAACATCAATGAGGCCATTTATAATTGATTCAGTAACGTATGACTCCATTTTTTTAACTGAATTTTCATCAGTTTGGATTTCAATCCCATCAACAACTACACCTAAATTCTGCTTATCCCAGCGAGCATCAGCAAGCGAGCATTTGCATTGCTCAATCGGCGGCGGCGTAGTGTCAAACCAATATCCTGTACCGTCACCGTTTGATTTTGCAATGTCTGTTGGTAGGTTTCGGCGAGCATTCATTAGTAGCTCAACCCCAACCGGATCACGATTTGTAATTATTTCCAGTGTCTCGCTTTCAATTCCGATACAATTCATTATTTAACCCTCGTTACGAGCACTTTACAGTCTGTTGATGATATTACACCCGCATTGCCAAATCCGTTTCCGGAAATAATGGAAGCGTCTGATAGAGATGTGATCCCGGTTTGCACTACTATGTTTGATCCCACTAGACTTGCTATAGCGAATCGACCAATACTCCCAGTGCGAACCGACCCTGACGGACCGTAATCTGCCGTGCCACTTCCCGAGTTGTTAAATATAACAGCGGTAACGCTTGACACTTTTCCGACCCAATCGGCTCCTATGGCTGTAGCTATGTCAATCTCGTATCGCTGGTTTGCTGCAATATTCGCCCCGCCATTGACATCTATAATAACTCCGTCTGGATTATTAGCATACCATGCCGAATTCTCATCACTAACATTCTCAATAATCCCCTGCTCATCAGCTAGAAACAGAAATTGCAGACCGTCGGTTGCGATATTCAAAGAAATATCAACGTGGACATCTGATGCATCGTCGCTAATCTCAGCGCCTCCAGTGCCAGGTGAACCAATAACAGCCTGAATCTGCTCGCCTACGTGGTTTTTAAATCCACCGTATTGTGATTCTTTCGTGACCTCCCCTGCATCATCTTTCGGATAACTGCGTCGAATAATACCCGTGTTGCTTGCTGAGTTAATCACGCCGTTGATTTTGGTCATCTGCAAGCAGTCAGTTAGAGCAATAATACCAGCTGCTATCTCATTTCCGGCTAGAATATCCTGCGGTACTGCGTCAAGTAGTGGGTAACCGTTTTTACCAATCACGTTAAAGTTTTGATTTGCCACCCAGCGGTTTCGCACCTGACCTTCAGTTTGAGGAGGAAGATTTAGAGCGATGCCAATCCCCTCATCTATTTGCGCCCCTGTGTATGCACCATTGTAATTTGGCATTATTCTACTCCTTTTAAAATTGTATTATATCACACAGTGATAAGTGTGAACGCGTCTGAATTTCCCGCGATGAATTTGGATGAATCAGCAGCTAGGTTGTAAACAGTTACGTTAGTTCCTTTTATTGAGCCGCCAGCCAATCCAGCTGATGACACCAGCCCTCCCTCCAGTGTAGGATTGGATGATGGAGAGTATGATAGTGACGAATACGCACCCGCACCGCCGCCCTGCCCGCTATCCCCTCCCCTTCCGCCTGATGCGCTGGTGCTTGAGTATGCAAAATCAAACCCAACAGGGTATCTAGCGTATGCAGACACTTCAGCTCCAGCCCCTCCGCTTAATAGCGTTCCATCGCTGCCATTATTGGCTTTTTCGTCGCTATAGTACGGCCAGCCGCTGCCAATTTTCGCCGCTGATATTGAGTCAATAGATCCGCCAACGCCTATGCCGCTTCCGCCTCCACCTGATGCTGCTGAGGCTGTTATTGCGTAGCTACCAATGGCCTCGCGCCCCCACCCGTAAGCCCCAGCGGACGCTCCGCCTCCGCCTGACGCTAGCATTTCAGACTTGGTATTATATCCGTCGACCACTCCATAATTTATGTATATTTCTGTATTAACGCCGTCGGACTGATAAGAGTTAGCTCCGTTAGGGCTTCCTGCAAATAACACCCCCCCGGATGACTCGTTAACTGAAGCAGTTGCACTGACTCCATCCCCACCCTTCGCTGACCACACCGTGTTATTTGTACATATAATTTTTATCGTGCTTCCCGGGGCGAAGTTCCCAGCCCTAACAGATGGTATATTGCTAGCTGTTGAGCCAATAGTGCATCCGTCAAATACAAATGTCACATCTACCGCAATGTTTGGATCGTTAATGTAATTAAATAAATTCAAATCAAATACATTTCCAGTTATGACGTAAACGCCGCTTTGCAGCTCTGGCACGTAGCTCAGTAATTTAACATCGTACTGCCTGCCGATTCCGCCAAACTTTGGTTGAATCTTTATTACCTGTGCTGGTATAAATCCTAATATCGCATCACCATCCGCATTTTGAGTTTCACGAGTTATAACTTCTAGTATGTCTGAATATTTAATGCCTGCAACTTGCCTCTCTTCCATTAGTACTGTTATTTCTTTTGGCACTCTCGATGTGCGTCGAACATATCTAGACACTAGAGAGAATGCATCTGTAGGCTGGATGAACGGGTTGTTATCAAACTCTTTCAGTTTAACATCACCGTAGAAATCGCTAGTTTCACTTTGTGCGTCTGTGAATACAGTTAGATTTGAGAAGTTTATCTCATCATCATTCTCTGCTTGAAATGATTTTTGATTGTAAACATATGCGCGTGAGAATCGGTCATTGATTAGTGATGATATTTTAGGTTTAACAAAATCAGACCCTTCTTTGATGGTTTTTCTTGGCCTCTTCCATGCTGATGTGGCGCTAAGTAGTATCTTTTGTGATGCTTGGTCAAACCACATGTCAATTACGTAAGCTTGTAAGATTTGATTTAACACGTCGACTGGCGTATCTGGCTTGCTGAATACCGTGAATAATCTTGCGTCAGAATTCCATTCTTGAAGCTCGGCCGTCCATTGAGCTTTATCAATAAATACAGGATCGATTCCGGATAATAAATAGATATCCTCTAGCACATCCTCGACTAGCTTATTATTGGCTGTGTAGCATGGCTGAACATTGGCATCTAAATCATGACTATCAACACTTGTTTTATACAGGCCAGCAACACCACTGCCACGAGTCGCTACGGTAACGGTGTTCGATACAACATTGGTAACAGTCATTAATTCGCTATCAATGCGTATCTCTGTAGTTGCCGGGTATCCAATCAAGGTGCCGTCATTGACATCAAAAGAGGTTTGACTGCTGTTTATGTTGGTAGTTAACACGCAATCAACAGGCGCGGGGAATTGCTCAGTTAAATCCTCAACATCCTTGAGAGCGTCTTTGCCTTTTAATACAAACTTAGTCCCATTTAACTGCGCATCAGTAACAAAGTGAACGTGAGTTTCAACTTCAACACCCGCTGGATTGGCTTTTGAGGCGGTATAGTAATGAGAGATTATCTTTTTACCGTTTAGTATGTTTCGAGCCAATAACTTTCCGAAGAATGTACCCTTATCATTAAACTCTAACGGGCCAGGGTCGCCGGGGAAATCTTCCATTGTGATCGACATGGTGCCACGACTTGCCAGCCCTTCGAATGGCTTTAATTGTGGCGTGGTTTCTGATTGATTTACAACCTGTCTAAATATCTTACCGTTCAGTTTTGATTTGAACGGTAATGATTGCTGCTCTGGTATATCTAATGATGTTGTTTGCTCAGTAAAGAATAGCGAATATTCTGCATCGCTAGACTCCTGGCATGTGAGCGGAGTATTCCAGCCCTTTGTTGAGTCATTTATAGGCGTGCAAACGGTGCAATAAGGGATTACTAACTCATAAATAACAAAGTGACTCTGTTGATAGTCAGTGGAGGTCATTATAGAAACTCCCCTGTTTTAGCGTGAGCATTGAAGGTGTAAGAGGAGACGCCAAGCGCTCTGGTCTGAGAATGATTTTTAGTCATGTCGATCATCATGTTGAAACCTGCATATGAGTGAGTCGGGTCGTCATCCTCTAGCACGTAGAACACGTTCACAGCGGCGTAACTCAAGAATTCATAGTATGCTGGGAAATCAGCCATTATATTGTTAGGTATTGATAGTGAGCACTTGAGTTGGCGCGATTGGTACAGCAATGCTGTAGGCGCGTTATCTAAAGATTGGGCTGTTCTCGATTCAAAGTTTGGAACTGTCCACGGTTGGTTGTATCCAGCCTGTTGTCCTCTTGGGATTTCAAAGAATACACCAGCGGCAATATCTGAGACTGACGCTTGTCCGCTCCCAGTTACTTTCACAGAAACTTTATCAACCATCCTCTGGCTAAACTCAATAACAAATGTTGTTTTCTCGTTAGACTCGGAGCCGATAAATTCACCAACTTTTTCAGCCGTCTGGAGCGTATCAGCGGTCTTGTATGTATTTCCGTCGGATGTAACGTAAGAGTCCGATCCGACTGGGACATAAGTAAAAAACTCAATAGTGATTGTGAATACTTCAGTCAGCGGCTTTTTAGCAAAGTTACTACCGCCGATCGCAACATGATCTATCGTAAAGCCATTTAAGTTCTCAAACTCGAATTCGATAGATCCTGTTATTGTTGATGTATAACGGCTTGAGAAGTCACCGTCGATCAACACTGATTCATCAATGAGCGGATTGCCACCGATTACACTTACAGTGGTCGACGGCAGCTCATTTGATTTAGATACTTTCATTTAAGCTCTCCCGTCTATTTGTCTTTGAGTTAGCGCACTAGCTAGTGCATCAATTAACTCGTCACCATTGCCGACAAGTTGAATCGTGTTTTGCTGACCGCCTGATTCAAAACTTGTCACACTCACATTTGCTTGATCTTGAGTTGACTCTGCTGGCGCTGCTGATACCGATGTTGACCCGCCGCCACCTTTACTCGCGCTTTGTGCGTTAGCTAATTGCAGTGCGCCCTCGGCACCTACAGCTATAGCTCTTGCCCAGGCTGTGTAAGGGTCGCCAGTGGTGAACTGATTCATTACACCAGCTGCCGTATGGGCAACAATTATGCCTGCTTGAATCTCTTTGTTATCTTCAAAGATAGTGTCAGCAGAATCTAATAGAGCGTCGGTTAATATCTCGTTTGATTTAATTTCGCCTTTATCACGCTTGATTTTATCCTGCTCAACAGCCCTATTTGATTTAAGTCTTGCTTGTTCAGCTTTGTCGTCAAGCTCGATGATGTTATCAATGTATTCGCTTTCAAGAGCTAGAAGTGCCTCTTTGTTTCCTGCGAATAACTCCTGTTCGCGCTCATACCTTTCGGTTAATAACTCCTCCTCAGATTTGAATCTTTCCTCGATGCGCGCCCTTTCCCTCTTTTCTTGATCAAGCTTTATAGCGTCAAGTTTTTCGGATTGCTCACGCGCCTTGTCTAATTCCTTTTTAGCCTGCTCGGCGTCGATTTTTTCTTTTAGTTTCGCAGCCTCTTCGGGCTTCTTTCTTTCGCTTTCTATATCTGCATCACTTGGAGGTGTTAACCCTGCTGACTCTTTGTATAGCTCTTGCAGTCGAGAGTATTCTTCTTCAAGCTTTACAAGTTCGTCGCGCATTAACTGAGTATCTGCTACGTCATCAGAGAATGGATTTAACGCATCCCACAGGCTAGCTGATTGGTACGCTTTTAAGTCTGCCTGCTCTCTTTCCTGTATTGCAATTGTAAGCTCTTTTATCTTCTCGCTGGTCTTCGCTAAGTCAGATATTATTTGAGCCTCAGTTCCTTCATTTAGAGTTGCGTAAAAGAAAGCTGCGTTCTCTGCTGCTTGCTGAAATGCCGGAGCTAAGTCTGCGATTATTTGATCTGTTAGGCTAGTGAATGATTTTCTTGCGATTAGCGCGGCTGTCCCTGCGTCAGTTATTTTCTTTATGTCATCTTTAGTTAGCGGAACCGTAACTTGTCTCATTGCGTCAGATAGCGCGTTGAATTCTTCTGCGTTATTTATTAGTAGTGGTATTAATCGCGTTGATTCGGAAGCTACGCTTTCAAGCGCAAAGCTCATCTCTTGGCTGGTCTTTCCTGCTTCGTCCATTTGACGAACCATTTCTTGAAGTACATCAGGTCCAGACATTTGAGTGAACTCAGCAGCTAGCTTTTCAGCTTCATCCTGAGTTAACCCCATGACACTAATAAAATCTAAAAACCCGCCGGTGCCGTCAGATGTGAATTCACCTATCTTCTCTTGCGTGTCTTTTGATATATCGCCCAGCTGCTCAAGTCCAATGCCGACCGTTGACGTTGCAAGGGCCATAACCTGAAGCTCTTCAGCGGCAACGCCTGATAGCTGCGATGCTATCTTGATCTCTTTAGCATACTCTGCTGTTCTTACCGACATAGCACCAATTGACGCTGCTACGGCTGTGGCTGTAGCTGCTAGACCAGTCAAGGTTCCTGATAGTTCATCAGATGTTTTTGACATGCTATCTAGTGATTTATCTGTATAAACTGTGGATTTAGCTAGAGAGTTTAACTTGGCGTCGGTGCTTTTTAGCTGAGCATCTAGCTTTGCGGTTCTAGCATCAAGCTCAATGATGAGCGATTCTGTATTAGCCATTATAAAATATTCCTCAGAAACCCATCAGGCGCGCCGTTCATTTTTCTTTCTTCGTTCACCATTAGCGATCGGTCTTGATTGGTTGGCGGATCGAAGTCTGACAATTTAAAGCACTCTAATAAATCAAGATTCCAAGCTTCTGACGGTGCTATCTTTAGCTCTTTTACTGCATTCAGGTAGTAGGGCCAGAAATCACAGTTGAATGATTTAAAGCCCTTATCTGTTGCTATGAATCTTGATCGCGCTTTTTTGTTGATAATTCCTTGAAGTAGTCATCAATAGACAGTGCGACTTGGAACATAACCAGCCCGTAAGGCTCGTTCATGCTGTCCATGTCTTCACCAGGTCGCCAGCCTGCATGAAACATTGCATCTTCAATTTCCTCAATTGGAAGCTTTGAATTACATTGCTTTGCCATAGAGTGAAGTGCGTGAGCTGAGTCAATAAAATCACAAACTTCAGATAGTCGCTTCATTAGAACAAACGTGTGTTCTTGTTTCTGTCGACTAGTGTTATAGATATAAATAAATTCAGTCAAAGTAGACCACAGGTCTTTCCCTGTAGCCTCCTTGAATGATTTCATTGCTGCAAGGTTCATCTTAAATTCATAAGACTTATAGCAAAGATTGAATTTCATTACACTACGTCCGTTCGTATTACTTCGCCGCTGCTTTGGAATGTGACATCAATTGTTACCGCTGCGTCTTTAGCTGCGTTCTCTGTTCCGATCACTGGAGTGAATGTACCCTCATAGTAATACTCAACAAAGTCCATCACGTAAGCTGATGCGGTTCCTGCAAATGCATCAGCAATAAGTTGCTTAACAACCGCGTCATCACTAACCGTTAATTGAACTGCAATATCTACGGCCTTTGTTGATATTGAACCGTCAAGATTTACACGCCAGCCGCCTGATGATTTGTTGTTTAGCTCAATTGGCGCGCCCTGGTGAGTTACAACCGCATCGCCCTGACCTGTGATTTCAGTAGGCAATGCAAATGTACCCTTCTTGATAGTACACAGACCACCATTAATACCATTAGCCATGTTTAGATCCTCTTAAAGTTTATAGTGATTGGTATTTGATACCAAGATTCGCTAGGTTGTGGCTCTGCAAATTCAGAGCTGCTTATAGAAACTTTTGCATTACCAAAAGCTAATTGTGTATTTTGAGAGAATGCGTCAAGCACATCGCTCATGATTTCAAGGGCACGTAAGTTGTATTGCTTCGCGCCACCAGTTCGATCGTTCATTGGGACGAATACATCAACCTGAAATAGTCCGGTGTCAATTACGCCGGTTGTATCTTTTGTATCCGTCACTCTATCCACTGGAATGAAGCTAGTTGAGATCCACGCCTCTTTATTTGTTGGATCGAACCCTGCATTGTCATATGCAATGTCTGATAGTGGATCGATATATGAAATCGGCCAGCCTGTTAATCTTGTAATTAAAGCCGTGTAAATATCATTCATAATTTATTAGCCATTTTAATCAGATTAATCCTAACCATTCCGGCGGGAGCTTGTTTCGAATATCCACCCTGTGAAAGCTTTTGATATGCTGAGCCTGTCCATGTTCCTAGCTTCGGATTCTTAGGATAGCCACCATACTCAACTACTGATGCGTAGGGCATGTTGTTAGTAAAATACATTGTCTTTCCAAGTATCCACGATGGCATTTTATCAGCTGATGAGTATGAAGCGTTTCCCCTTTGGTTTCCGCCTCGTGTTGAGCTGCTTGGTTTGCCCTCAGTTAAAAACCAATTGTTTCTTAGTTGTCCGCCATCTTTAAAGTGCACCGGGGTTGCTGCTATCACAGCGCTTAATCCATTAACGTATATGGACTTTATCTTATCGTTTTGATCGCTAACAAGCTTATCTATCGCCTTGTTGACTTTTACCAATCCGATGAGTGGCATTACTTCAGCCTCACGATAGGCATCTGCGCTAGTGATATGCCAAACGGTGATTTATCAGTAAGCGTTATAACAGTGAATTGCGAGTTACCTTGCTTGATAATGTCGGTCTGCTTTATAGCTACGTCACCATTGCACACCAATGTCATGTCACCCTGCTTGATTAATGTTCCGTCTATTAGTGAGTTGCTAACAGACTTAAACACAGCGTCAACTAGCTCGATAGTCTCTGTTATTACTGGCTGCTGATTTATAGGGCTTCCTCCCGCATCAGTCGTGCGCAATAGATAAACAATAGGGGATGAGCTATCTCCAGCCTTTTCTTTAGCCTTTGCTAATCCTGACTTAACCTTCGCTTGAATATCGAACGCACCCATTAACAGATACCTC
>Ga0193959_1001202_pt1 | contig 10358 bp, 7 predicted proteins | sample FB_2_MG_FD_140333 | JGI IMG/M metagenome (GOLD analysis project Ga0193959, IMG submission 140333) | Microbial mat bacterial communities from the Broadkill River, Lewes, Delaware, United States - FB_2_MG | ecosystem: Environmental > Aquatic > Freshwater > River > Microbial mats | place: USA...
TATTCTGTAATGAAAGTAGGGTTGATTAATTTGTCTTCAACGTATTCATCAAATAATTCACCTTGTAATTGTCCTAGGTTCATTTTTTCATTTACATCTACATTTGCTGCTTTTAAGTAAGCAATAATTTTATCTTTGTCTTCAGTAATATCAGCTGGAACACCACCAATAGTTGTTAAAGATTCAATTAATGGAACCTCCGAGAACTTAGTAAAGTCAACCTCTAAATCTCCATAAGGTAAAGTAGTTGGTAAATCTAAGTGTTCAAATAAATATTCAAAATACTCTTTTGTTAAGTGAATTAAATCTTTATATGTTTTATAAGCCCAGTAGAATTCAATTGAAGTAAATTCAGGATTGTGTGTTGCATCCATACCTTCATTTCTAAAACATCTATTGATTTCAAATACTGCTTCAAATCCACCAACGATACATCTTTTTAAGTATAACTCAGGTGCAATTCTTAAGAATCTATCAACACCTAAAGCATTGTGATGAGTTGTAAATGGTTTAGCATTTGCTCCACCTGCAATTGGGTGCATCATTGGAGTTTCAACTTCTAAGAAACCTTTATCTTCAAAGAATCTTCTAGTTAAAGAAACTACTTTTGATCTAACATGGAAAGTCTTTCTAACTTCGCTATTCATAATTAAGTCTAAGTATCTTTGTCTATATCTTAACTCTTTATCAGTAATACCATGGAATTTTTCTGGTAGTGGAGAAATTGCTTTAGTAAGTACTTTTAATCCATCAACATGAAGTGATAACTCACCTTTTCCTGTAACAAATGGATATCCTGATACTTCAATAATATCACCAACTTCTACAGTTTTTTTGAAAATATTGTTATAGAAACCTTCTTCTAAATTATCTCTTGCTACATAAATTTGTAAAAGCCCTGATTCGTCTTCAATCTTTAAAAATGATGCCTTACCCATAAGTCTGAAAAATTTAATTCTTCCTGCAACAGTATAATGTCTGTTTTCGTCTCTTTTATCTTCAGTGTTCATAATATCACTGTTAACATTTAAATATTTTGCAATAGTTGTGTTTCTTGAACTATCGTTAGCATATGGATTTACTCCAAGCTCTCTTAATTTATCTGCTTTTTCGATTCTTTGTTGTATATATTTATTTTCAAACAATATAAATTCCCTTTAATTATTTAGTTTCTTCTTTATTTACTATGCTTTGAAGTTTTTCTTTTACTGTTTCTAGTTGTTCATCACTTGCATTTGTAGCTTTTTTGATTTTTTCTTCTACTTTTTGTACTACTTCTTCTTGTACAGCATTTTTAACATCGTTTACTGTAGATTCAACACCTTGTTGTATTTCTTCTTTAGTCTCTTCTACTGCATTATTTATTTTTTCAGAAGTTGATTCTTCTTTTTTATTTTCTGTTTTTGTTGCATCTTTTGCTGTATCAACAACAGTATCAACTGCATTTCCAACTGTGTCAGTTAATGCACTAGTATCAAGTTTGATAATGTATGAACCAACGCTAATTAAATGTGGCATTACTACAGAACCAGCAGTTTTATTATCAATTGCATTTTTAAATGATTGAACTTGATATAAAGCATATGAAATAACAGAAAAGATTAAAAATACTTTTGCTGCTCCAAATACAAATCCAAAGATTCTATCGAATAGTCCTAATCCACTTGCACTAAAAATTTTGCTTACAATTACACCTAAAACATAAACAATTATCCAGAAGCCAATTAAAGCTAAAATAAATCCGATTAGTTTTATAGTTGTTTGATTCTCTAATGCTAAAAATGGAGCAATTAACTCACCTACATCTTGTGAAACTCTTGATGCTACAAATATCGCACCAATGATTCCAATAATCCCAAATACTTCTTTTATAAGACCTCTGAAAAGTCCCTTTAACCCAAGAACTAACGTAATACCAAGTATTACCATATCAAAAATAGTAAACTCTTGCATAGATTTCCTTTACATAATATGCGATAGTATATCTAAAGATTACAAAATAAAACTTTAAAAAAGTTATGAGTTAAATTTAAACTTTTTTAGATACAATCACGTCATGATAAAAAGATACCCAACAAAACAAATATTCGTAGGAAACGTGCCAGTTGGAGGTGATGCTCCAATCCCTGTACAATCAATGTGTTTTACTAAAACATCTGATGTCGAAGCTACTGTTGAACAAATAAGAGCTCTACATTTTGCTGGTGCTGATATCGTTAGACTTGCTGTTCCAAATAAAGAAGCTGCATTAGCTTTAAAAGAAATCAAAAAACAAGTAGATTTACCAATTGTTGCTGATATACATTTTCACCATAAATTAGCTTTAATTGCTGCTGAATCTGTGGATTGTATTAGAATCAATCCTGGAAATATTGGAGATAAAAAAAGAGTTCAAGAAGTTGTTAAAGCTTGTCAAGAACGAAATCTTCCAATTAGAATTGGTGTAAACTCAGGATCTTTAGAAAAACAATTTGAAGATAAATATGGGCAAACACCAGAAGGTATGGTTGCTTCTGCAGATTATAATATCAAATATCTTGAAGACTTAGGTTTTACTGATTTAAAAGTATCACTAAAAGCATCTGATGTTCAAAGAACAGTAGAAGCTTACAGAACTTTAAGACCAATGAATAATTATGCGTTTCATTTAGGTGTTACTGAAGCTGGAACTGAGTTCCATTCAACTATTAAATCTTCAATTGCATTAGGTTCACTTTTACTTGATGGTATTGGTGATACTTTAAGAGTTTCTATGACAGGAGCTTTAGAAAAAGAGATTGAAGTAGGTAAAGCTATTTTAAAAGATGTAGGAATCGTAAAAGAGGGACTAAATATAGTTTCTTGTCCTACTTGTGGAAGAATTGAAGCTGACTTAGTTTCTGCTGTTGCAGAAGTTGAAAAAAGAACTGCTCATATTAAAACACCACTTGACGTTTCAGTAATGGGATGTGTAGTAAATGCTATAGGTGAAGCAAAATCTGCTGATGTTGCTATTGCTTTTGGTAAAGGTTCTGGCCTTGTAATGAAAAAAGGTGAAATTATTGCAAAACTTTCAGGTGATGCATTAATTAATAGATTTATTGAAGAAGTAGAAAACGAAGTAGAAAAAAGAAAATAAAAGCTAGATTTAGATCTAGTTTTTATAAAAGTACCTCTTAAAATTATATAAACTCTCAAAACAATCCAATTAAAACAACTCTTCATAGAAATTACATAAATAGCTCATTTTACTAAAGCAGATATAACTGAATTTAAGATAGAATACGTCTTTATTAAATAGGAGACACATGGATAGTGTATATAGTATAAATATTGAAAGAGCTGTATTAAGTTCAGTATTATTTAACCCTGAAGAGTTAGAAGAAATATTAGGTGTTATTAAACCTAAAGATTTCTATCTACCAGCCCATCAAAAAATCTTTGAAATTATGGTAAAACTTCATGAAGAAGCAATGCCTATTGATGAAGAATTTATTCGAAGAAGAATTAATTCTAAAGATGTTGATGATTCAATATTACTTGAAATACTTTCAGCAAATCCTATTACAAACACACTTGCATATGTAAAAGAGATAAAAGATGGAGCAGTAAAAAGAGAACTTGCTACATTAGCAACAACTATTAAAAAAGTTGCTCTTGAGGAAGAAGTTAACTCAAATGAAGCATTAAATACTGTTCAAGCAGAACTTTATAAAATCTCTACAGACTCAGCAACAAATGAAGTAAAAGATATGGGTGAGATCACGGGTGATACACTTTCATATATTGAAAAAATGAAAAAGATGGGAAATAAGCATCTTATTGGTGAAACAACTGGATTTGAAGCCTTAGATAGAAGAACTACAGGGTTTAATGAAGGGGATTTAATTATTCTAGCAGCAAGACCAGCTATGGGTAAAACAGCACTTGTTTTAAATATGGCACTTAAAAATGTCGAAAACAATAAAGGTGTAATCTTTTTCTCTCTGGAGATGCCAGCTGAGCAGTTAATGCTAAGAATGTTAGCTGCGAAAACATCTATTCCTCTTCAAAATCTTAGAAAAGGTGATATGGATGATAATCAGTGGAGTAATTTATCCGGAGCATTTGAAGATCTAAACACGAAAAAATTATTTGTGGATGATGGTGGTTCTGTTAATATTAATCAGTTAAGAGCAAGGGTAAGAAAACTAGCTCAAAATGAAGATAATAATATCTCATTAGTAATTATCGATTACCTTCAACTAATGCAAGGAACTGGAAATAAAGATAGACACCAAGAAGTATCTGATATCTCAAGAGGGCTTAAAATGCTTGCAAGGGAGATGAAAATTCCAATTATTGCACTTTCTCAGTTAAACAGAGGGGTTGAAAGTAGACCTGATAAAAGACCAATGCTTTCAGACTTAAGAGAGTCTGGTGCCATCGAGCAAGATGCAGATATTATCATGTTTGTTTATAGGGATGATGTTTATAAAGAAAGAGATGAAGCAAGAAAAGAAAAAGAAGCTAAAGATAAAGGTGAAGAGTACAAGTCTACTTTCGTAAATAAACCAATTGAAGAAGCAGAAGTAATTATAGGTAAACAAAGAAATGGGCCTATTGGAACTGTGAAATTAGACTTCCAAAAAGCACTAACAAGATTTGTAGATAAAGAAGATGCAATGGGTGGAGGATCAGCACCAGTAGAAATTGTCTTTGAAAATGTAGCAGATGCTGAGAGAGAAACAAGTATAGACGTGCCTGACATACTGTAGTGTAAGGAATTATTAAATTATTTTTGGTTATTATTTCATCTTTATTTATAAAGGATATACTTTTGAAAGAAGACATTAATTTTAAGGAAAAAAGTGACTTATTAGAGTTATTTTTGATTATATGGGAAAAAAAATCATTTATAATTTTTTTTACAAGTATTATAACTGTATTAGGTATGATTTATATTTTTTTTAAAACACCAATATATGAAGCTAAAGGTTTATTTAAAATTGGTAATTATAAATCAAGTAGTGAAAACAATATAACGCTAATTGAAGATGCTTTTGCTATGACGGAAGAATTAAATATAATTATTTCAAGAAGTTTTAAAAATGAAAGTATTGCTACAATAAATAATCAAAATAAAATTATAGAGATAAAATCACTTAGTACATCTAGTCCTGAAGCTATTAATAAAGTTAAAAAAAGAGCAGATATTATTCAAGAAAGACATAAAAATATTTTAAATAGTATTAAAGAAGAAAGAGAAATATTAATTAAAAGTATTAATAAAAAAATTAGCCAGAAAAAGAATGAAGTATTTTTATTTGATAAAAAAATTAAATTTAAAAATAATATTTTGGAAAATTACTTATTTCAGTTAAAACAAATTAATAAGGAAATAGATAAAAATTTGAAGTTAAATCCAACCTTAGTTTCTTTAAAGTTAAATGAAAAATTAAATATTAGTACTTTAAAATTTGATTTGACAGAACAAATTATTAATATGGAAATTAGAAAAGATAATATAGTTAGACTTGAAATTAATGATTTAATTGAAAAAAAAGAGTTTTTAGAAAGACAAAATCAAGATAGAAATTACCAACAGTCTGAAGTTATTGGAGAAATTGTAGTAAATAAAAACATTTTTAAAAAAAATGCATTTGTAATATTTTTTACTAGTTTTTTGCTTTCAATTTTTTTAATTTTATTTATGAATTTTACTAGTAATAGAAAATAAAAAACTATACTATTAAGAATATACATAATGACTTAATATTAACAAAACTTAAAATAAATGACAGTACTCAAAAACTTTAAAGGAATATAGTTGAAAATAGCAATAGCAGGGACGGGATACGTAGGATTATCAAATGGGATATTATTAGCGCAAAATAATGAAGTTATAGCAGTAGATATAATTCCAGAAAAAGTAGAAATGTTAAATAAAAAGATATCTCCTATTGAAGATAAAGAAATAGAAGAGTATTTATCAAACAAAAACTTAAACTTTACTGCAACTTTAGATAAAGAATTAGCGTATAAAAATGCTGAATTTGTAATTATTGCTACACCAACAGATTATGATCCTGAAACTAATTACTTTAATACTAGATCAGTAGAAGCAGTAATAAAAGATGTTATAAGCATTAACCCAAATGCTACAATGGTAATAAAATCAACAGTACCAGTAGGATATACGAAACAAATAAAAGAAGATTTAAATTGTGAAAATTTAATATTCTCTCCAGAGTTTCTAAGAGAAGGAAAAGCATTATTTGATAATCTTCATCCTTCAAGAATTATTGTAGGAGAACAAAGTGAACGTGCAAAAGTTTTTGCTAATTTATTAGCACAAGGTGCAATAAAAGAAAATATTGATATATTATTTACTAACTCAACAGAAGCAGAAGCTATTAAATTATTTTCAAATACATATCTTGCCATGAGAGTTGCATACTTTAATGAATTAGATTCATATGCACAAGCACATAATCTTGACTCAAAACAAATAATTGAAGGTGTAGGGTTAGATCCAAGAATTGGAAGTCATTATAATAACCCAAGCTTTGGATATGGAGGATATTGCCTTCCAAAAGATACAAAACAATTAAGAGCTAACTATAGAGATGTACCAAATAATATAATTGGTGCTATTGTTGATTCAAATACAACAAGAAAAGATTTTATAGCAGATAGCATAATTGCTAAAAATCCAAAAGTAGTAGGAATATATAGACTTGTTATGAAAACAGGAAGTGATAACTTTAGGGCATCAGCAATACAAGGTATTATGAAAAGAATAAAAGCAAAAGGTATAGAAGTAGTAATCTATGAGCCAGCTTGTGAAGAAGATGAATTTTTCCATTCAAAAGTAATAAAAGATATGGACGAATTTAAAAAAGTATCAGATGTAATAGTAGCAAATAGATTAAGTGAAAATCTAAAAGACGTAGAATCAAAAGTATATACTAGAGATTTATTTAACAACGATTAGAAAGGGAATATAATTTGAAAATACTTGTAACAGGAACAGCTGGATTCATTGGATATCATTTAGCAGAAAAACTTCTTGAAAGAGGAGATGAAGTTATAGGAATTGATAATATTAATGATTACTATGATGTAAATCTGAAATTTGCAAGGCTTAAAAATCTTGGAATAAATAAAAATGACATAGAATATAATAAAATAGTATCTTCATCAACTTATCCAAAGCATAAATTTATAAAAATTGATTTATCTGATACTGAAAGTATCTACGAACTTTTTAAAACTGAAAAGTTTGATGCAGTATGTAATTTAGCAGCACAAGCAGGAGTTAGATACTCAATTGAAAATCCTCATGCATATATAGATTCAAACATAAAAGGGTTTATGAATATTTTAGAAGCTTGTAGACATAACAATGTTACTAATTTATCTTATGCATCTTCATCATCTGTTTATGGATTAAATAAATCACAACCTTTTAAAACAGAAGATCACACTGATCATCCTGTAAGTTTATATGCAGCTACAAAAAAATCAAATGAAATGATGGCTCATACTTATTCTCATCTTTATAATATATCTACAACTGGATTGAGATTTTTCACTGTTTATGGACCATGGGGAAGGCCAGATATGGCTCCAATGCTATTTGCTGACGCTATACTTAATGATAGAGCAATTAAAGTATTTAACCATGGAAAGATGAGTAGAGATTTTACTTATGTTGGTGATATTGTAGATGGAATTATAAAAGTAATAGATAATCCATCAAAATCAAATGATAATTTTGATACAAATAAACCAAATCCGTCAATATCTTCAGCACCATATAGAATATACAATATTGGAAATAATGCACCCGTATCATTATTAGATTTTATTAAAACCATAGAAACATCAATTGGAATAGAAGCTAAGAAAAATTTTATGGATATGCAAGATGGAGATGTAGTATCTACATATGCAGATACAAATGATTTAATTAAAGATTTTGATTATAAGCCAGATACTGATTTATCAAAAGGTATTTCAAAATTTGTTAATTGGTATAAAAAATTTTATAAGTAATAATTTGATTGAACAGAAAAAAAAATTATTTACAATAAATTCAATTATTTTATTTGTATATACATTAATTATATCTTATGTAATTGGAATAAGAGACAGTAGTATTGGTTCTGATACACAAGCATATAAAAATTTCTACAATTTGATTTCACAAAATATAGAGACAAGAATAAGTGAATACTTCTTTCTAATATTAGCAAAAACAACTGCAATTTTTCAATTAGATTCAAGTATATTTTTAATGGCCGTTTCTTTTTTGTCTATTACTATGTATATCATATTTTTTTATAAATTAATAGAAATATATGATATCAAATTAGAAAGTACAAAATGGTTATTTATTTACATATCTTTAATAATAACTTTAATATCTCCATTTTTCTGGAATTCAGAACTAAATGTTATTAGAGTAGGATTAGCAATTCCTATTTTTTTATTATCAATAGTTTATTTTTATAAAGAATTTTATCTCAAAGGGACAATTATATTATTAATATCAATATTTACACATTTTTCAATGCTATTATTTCTTCCTTTTTTACTTGTTTTTAAATTAAAGAATAGGAGTATCTTCATACTTTTCCTTACAATTTCCCTTCTATATATATCAGGAATATCACAAGCTATTTTTATTATCTTGAGTCAAAAATTTTATAATATTGGTGCATTAAGTTATTATTTTGATAATGCTTTAAATGAAAGAGGATATAAAGCTGGCATACGATATGACTTTTGGGTTTTCACATCATTCTTTTTTGTTCTTTTATATAAGTTTAAAGATAATTCAAATCTATCAAATTTTTTAATTAGATTATATTTTATATTATTTATACCTTTTCTTCTAATAGGATACATAAATTTTTCTGATAGATTATTGCTCGCAGTATGGAGTTTAATACCAGCTACTATTGGATACCTTATAATAAAAAAATTAAAAAATAACGAATTGACACATATGTTTTTATTCATTTTACTAATTATAATATCCATTATATTTTTATTCAATTACAATTTACTAGAGGTTTAGGAAAAAATGAATCATAAATTAATAGAAAAACAAGTACCAATAAATTTAATAATGAATATAGTATCTTTTATTATTAAAGTCTTAATAGGATTATGGATTGTTCCTTATCTAGTTCAAAATATTGGGTTGATTGCTTATGGATTAGTTCCATTATCTTTATTTTTTGCTGAATATGTAAGTGTAATTATAGAATCGTTCAATAGTGCGTTAAATAGATATCTTTTAGTAAGTTTACAAAAAAAAGATTATACAGTAGCAAATGAAATATTTAATACATCTTTAGTTTTAGCAATAATATTTATTTTCATACAATCTGTAATTATGACAGTTATAATATTAAATCTTGAAGAAGTTATAAATGTACCCAAAGATTTCTTAAATGATGCATACTGGTTATTTACATTAACTTTTATAGGCTTTAGCTTTTCTTTAATTAGAGGAATTTTTACTACACCTCTTTTTTCATCAAATAGATTAGATTTAATAAAAACTACAGAGATAACGAATGTTATAATAAATGCAACAATTACCATAATACTATTTTATCTCTATGATCCTTCATTAAAAAGTGTTGGAATTGCATTCTTAAGTGCGTCTTTTATATCTTTACTACTGTCTATTTATTTTAAGAATAAAATAGTTCCAAGTTTATCTATTAAATTAAAAAAATTCAACTCTCAAAAAGTAAAAGATTTAACAAGTATGGGAGGATGGGTACTAGTAACACAAGTAGGTTCATTACTTTTCTTAAAATTTGATTTATTTATTGCAAATAAATTTCTTGGAAGTTTGGAAGCAGCAAATTATGCATTAGTCTTACAATGGAATTCGTTAATTAGAGCAATGGCAGCCGTAATTTCAGGTATTATGACACCAATAATTATGATATATTATGCTCATAATCAATTTGATAAATTAGTAAATATGCTTAAAATTGGGATAAAAACTATTTCACTTTTAATTGCTATACCAATTGCTATTATAATAGGATTTTCTGAAAATATTTTAAATATCTGGATTGGCCCAGAATATAATCATATAAGACATCTTCTTGCTTTTTCATTAATACCATTAATTATTAGTGTCTCAATAACTCCACTTTTCGCAGTAACTATAGCTTATAATAAGGTAAAAATTCCAGGTTTAATAAGTATTATTTTTGGGTTACTAAGTTTAGCAACTTCAATAACATTAGTTATATATACAGATTATCAACTATATGCAATAATATTTGGAAGTGCATTCATGCTAACTTTAAAAAATGGATTACTTATACCTATCTATTCTGCACATATAATGAAGATAAAATTAA
>Ga0193959_1001205_pt1 | contig 10349 bp, 6 predicted proteins | sample FB_2_MG_FD_140333 | JGI IMG/M metagenome (GOLD analysis project Ga0193959, IMG submission 140333) | Microbial mat bacterial communities from the Broadkill River, Lewes, Delaware, United States - FB_2_MG | ecosystem: Environmental > Aquatic > Freshwater > River > Microbial mats | place: USA...
ATCATTCTTGCGCCCCAGCTGAGGCACATTACTCAACAACACGGCATGATAGATCTTGCCCAGCTCAATGTAGTCATTCTGAGAACGCGCGCCCTCGCACAGCGCACCAAAATCAAACCAGGCTACGTCTTCACATACCCGGCGCGCCTGAATCAGGCGTCCGTTGATATCAACCTTGGCATCCTTCTGTTCCTCGACCAGGTCCGGCGCCAGACTTTCGAAGCTCTGGGTCAGGCTGACATCCGCCGCCGCGTCCAGCGGCCAGTGATACAGTTCCGCCTGCTCCAATGTACGCAGACGGTAGTCCACACCACCATCCACATTAACCACTTCGGTATAACGCTTGAGCATGTCGATCGCCGGCAGAAAACGCTGACGCTGCAGGCCGTCCTTGTACAGACCATCCGGCACGATATTGGAGGTCGCCACCAGCGAAACCCCATTATTGAACAACTCCTGCATCAGGCCACCCAGAATCATCGCATCGGTGATATCAGACACGAAAAATTCGTCGAAGCAGATGATGCGCGCTTCATCGGCATACTTGCGCCCAATCTCAACCAGCGGGTTCTTGGTGCCATCCAGCGCCTTCAATTCCTTGTGCACACGCTGCATGAAGCGGTGAAAATGCGTCCGCATCTTGCGTTCAAACGGCAGGCTGTCGTAGAAGGTGTCCATCAGGTAGGTTTTGCCACGCCCCACACCGCCCCAGAAGTACAGCCCCGTGATCGGCTCCTGTTTCTCCCGCTTGATCTTGCTGCCCAGTCGCTGCATGAAGCTCGGCTGAGGTGCACGCTCGGCCGCCACCAGATCGTCATACAGACGCTGCAGGTGGCCGACTGCCATCTCCTGGGTCGGGTCGTAGGAGAAGTCATCACGTTTAAGATCCTGCTGGTATCGCTCAAGCGGAGTCATTTTCAGTTTGTACCTCTGGTCGGTTTATGCACACCACAACGGGGGCGAACTTTACTGCCGGTCGGTTTTTTTGGCAAATCCGACCAGCATCCCTGTTTCAATTGATCAGCCCAGCCCCAGCAGACGAACCAGCACCGGCACGATAAAGGCGGTTAACAATCCGGTCAGCCCCATCGCCAGCCCGGCAAAAGCCCCCGCCAGCGTACTGAACTCAAAGGCAAAGGCCGTACCAAACCCGTGGGACGAAAGCCCCAGCGTAAAGCCCTTGACCGCATCATCTTCTATCTTGAGCCAGCGAAAGATCGGCGGTGCCGCCAGACAGCCAATGGCCCCGGTAATCAACACCAGACCTGCCGCCAGAGAAGGATAGCCACCAATTTTCTCGGCTATACCGATGGCAATGGGCGAGGTAACGGATTTGGGCGCCAGCGACAACAGTGTTTCCTGCGATGCACCCAACATCCAGGCCACTGCAATCACGGACAGAGAGGCAACCGTTGCACCACAGGCACAGGCGATCAGCAGCGGCACCAGCATTTTCTTGACGCGCTCAAAATGGTCATACAACGGTATCGCCAGTGCAACGGTCGCCGGCCCCAACAGGAAGTGAATAAACTGTGCCCCCTCAAAGTAGGTCTCGTAATCGGTACCGGTCAGGCGCAGCAGGATAATGATCAGCGTAAGCGCAACCAGCACCGGATGCAGCAGCGGTGTCCCGCCGACACGCCGGTTCAGCCAGGACGTAAACAGGAAGGTGGCGATGGTTATAATGATCCACCACAGTGGCTTGGCGGCAAAATAGACCCAGAAACTAGTCATGTTTCGCCTCCCCGGCATCCAGCTTCAGGTTGCGCGTCAGGCGCTTGAGTATCAGCGCGGTGACAATGATGGTCACGACGGTACTAACCACCAAAGCGGTCAGGATAACCAGCCACTCGGCCGCGATCAGTTCGGCATGCACGGTCAGGCCGACCCCGGCCGGCACAAACAGCAGCGCCAGGTGACGCAGCAGACCTTCCGCGGGGGTGCGAATCATTTCTGGCACCTTGCGCAGCCCGATCAGCCCCACCAGCATCATCACCATTCCCATCACCGGCCCCGGCACGGGGAGCCCCGTTGCCAACACCAGCCACTCACCCAATAGCTGGCACAACAGCAGCACCAATAGCCCCATGAGCATCACTCACCTCCTTATGCATAGAAGCCAGAAACAGAGAGTTTACTTATTTTCTTAACATTTTTCCCTTCGACTCTTGGCAAACACGATTTCGCTATCTATAATGCGCCCCGTTCCTGATTGAGGCGCTTCAAGCACCAATCAACCAATCAGAACAAATACTTAGCTTTCAGCTTTGTCGGGGTGTAGCTCAGCCTGGTAGAGCACTGTCTTCGGGAGGCAGGGGTCGTAGGTTCAAATCCTGTCACCCCGACCATTTGCTGAAAACTGAGTATAGCGTCGGGGTGTAGCTCAGCCTGGTAGAGCACTGTCTTCGGGAGGCAGGGGTCGTAGGTTCAAATCCTGTCACCCCGACCATTTTTTCTTTTTCCCGCCTTTCTGTTTTTTCCACTGATCAATTTACAAGACTAAGGTAGAATCCTGCCTTTCTTGAAATCAGTGGATCGCTTCAATGCTGGACAAGCTCTTCAAGCTCTCCGAGCACCAAACCAATATCAAGACAGAAGTCATTGCAGGACTCACAACTTTCCTGACGATGGCGTATATCGTATTCATCAACCCCTCAATGCTATCGGCAACCGGCATGGATGCAGGCGCGGTTTTCGTAGCCACCTGTCTGGCCGCCGCCATCGGCTGCTTTGTCATGGGGTTCTGGGCCAACTACCCGATTGCACTGGCCCCCGGCATGGGACTGAATGCCTTCTTCAGCTTCACGGTGGTCGGCCAGATGGGCTACAGCTGGGAAACCGCCCTCGGTGCCGTTTTCATTTCCGGCGTATGCTTTTTCCTCCTGTCCATCTTTCGCATCCGTGAATGGATCATCAATAGCATCCCTCTGTCGCTGAAAGGCGGAATTGGCGCCGGTATTGGTCTGTTCCTCGGCTTCATCGGCCTGAAAAATGCCGGCATTGTCACCGACAACCCCGCCACCCTGGTGACCATCGGTGATATGAGCCAGTGGGGCGCCATCATGGCCTGCCTGGGGTTTGTCATCATCGCCGCTCTCTACCACAAACGGGTAACCGGCTCGGTCATGATCGGCATTCTGACCATCACCCTGATCAGCCTCGCAGCCGGCCAGGTTGAGTTCAACGGCATCGCCTCCGCACCACCTTCCCTGCTGCCCACACTGGGCCAATTGGATATTGCCGGCGCCCTCAGCATTGGTCTGGTCAGCGTTATTTTTTCCTTCCTGTTCGTCGATCTGTTTGACACTTCAGGCACACTGATCGCCGTTGCACAAAAAGGCAAGATGCTGACCCCTGACGGTAAGCTGCCACGCCTGGGCCGCGCCCTGATGGCCGACTCCACCGCCACCATGGCCGGATCAATGATGGGTACCTCTACGACGACCAGTTATATTGAATCCGGCGCCGGCATTGCCGCAGGCGGTCGCACCGGCCTGACCGCCGTGGTGGTCGGCCTGCTGTTCCTGGCCTGCCTGTTCCTGTCACCACTGGCAGGCACCATTCCGGCCTATGCCACCGCCCCGGCCCTGCTGTTTGTGGCCGTCCTGATGACGCACAGTCTGGTACAGATCGACTGGGACGATATCACCGAAGCCGCCCCCGTTGTGATTGCCGCTGTCAGCATGCCGCTGACCTTTTCCATCACCACCGGCATTGCCTTCGGCATGATCTCCTATACAGCAATCAAGGCCCTGAGCGGCCGCAGCAGCGAGCTCAACCCCGCCCTGTGGATTCTATCCACGCTGTTCATCATCAAGATGGCCTATTACGGATAAACCACCATAACGGCGCACCTCCCGGCGCAGGTGCGCCCATATCCACACGAGCACTTGCCGGTAAAATCCAGACACAAAAAAAGGGTGAAGGCCAAGCCTCCACCCTTTTTTCATTCATTGATCCAATCAGAGCAGCAGACGACGAATATCGCTGAGCAGACCGTTCAGATCGGTCAGGAAGCGACCGGCATCACCACCATTGATGGCACGATGGTCATAGGACAGACACAGCGGCAGCATCATGCGCGGCTCGAATTCCTTGCCGTTCCAGCGCGGCTTGATATCCGCCCTGGACACACCGAGGATTGCCACTTCCGGCGCATTGACGATCGGCGTGAAGCCGGTACCACCAATACCTCCGAGACTGGAGATGGTGAAGCAGGCACCCTGCATCTCGTTCGGTTTCAGCTTGCGATCCTTGGCCTTGCCCGCCAGCTCGACCGCTTCACGCGACAGCTCGTATACGCTCTTCTTGTCCGCATCCTTGATCACCGGCACCATCAGGCCGTTCGGCGTATCCACCGCAAGACCGATGTTGACGTACTTCTTGTATACGATGTGCTCGCCATCATGGTGCAGGGAGGCGTTGAATTTCTGGTGACGCTTGAGCGCAATGGCGGCCGCCTTGATCATGAACGGCAACGGCGTCAGCTTAACGCCCTCCTTCGCCGCCGCATCCTTCATCTCCTTGCGGAACGCTTCCAGCTCAGTGATGTCCGCCTCGTCGAACTGAGTCACGTGCGGAATGTTGAGCCAGCAGCGGGACATGTTGTCGCGTGTAATCTTGTCGACCTTGCTCAGCTTGGCCATCTCGGTTTCGCCGAACTTGCTGAAGTCCACCGCCGGGATCGCCGGGATGCCGCTGCCGCCGGTCACGGTAGCCGGTCCCTTCTCGGCCAACTGCTTGAGTGCCGACTTCACGTAGGCCTGGACGTCTTCCTTCAGGATGCGCCCCTTGCGGCCGCTTGCGGCTACATTAGCCAACTCGACACCGAACTCACGCGCCAGCGCACGCACCGCCGGACCGGCATGAACATTGCGGTTTTTCTTTTCCAGCGCATTCAGATCGACATTTTTATCCGCCGCAGGCGCTGCCTTGGCAGCCGGGACAGCCGCAGGAGCTGCCGCTTTCGGTGCTTCCGCTACAGGTGCAGGCACAGAAGCCGGCGCTGCAGCAGGCGCACCCGCCACTTCCAGCTCAAGAATCAGATCACCTTCATTAACCTGACCACCTTCACTGATCTTGACGGAAACAACCTTGCCACCCTTGGGTGCCGGCACTTCCATGGAGGCCTTGTCGGTCTCCAGCGTGATCAGGCTGTCACCCTCGGCAATCTCGTCACCCGCCTTAACCAGCACTTCAATGACATCAACATCGGTAGCGCCCGACAGGTCCGGCACGGTGACCGGCTCAATACCGCCGGACTGAGCCGGAGCAGCAACAGGCGCAACGTCTGCAACAGGTGCCGCTGCAGGCGCTTCAACAGCAGCCGGAGCAGATGCCACTGCACCACCGCTGACTTCCAATTCCAGCAGCAGATCACCTTCGCTGACCTGGTCACCTTCCTTGATCTTCATGGAGATAACCCTGCCACCCTTGGGCGCCGGCACCTCCATGGAGGCCTTGTCGGTTTCCAGCGTGATCAGACTGTCACCTTCGGCAATCTCGTCACCTTCCTGAACCAGCACTTCAATAACATCAACGTTATCGGCACCAGACAGGTCAGGTACCAGCACCTGCTCAACACGGCCGGCAGCCTGAGCTGCCGGAGCCGGTGCAGGCTCGGCGGCCGACGCAGGCGCTGACGCCGCTTCTGCTGGAGCCTCAGTAGCAGGGACATCACCCTCACCGTCAACTTCCAGCTCCAGAATGGCATCACCTTCGCTGCAGGTGCCGCCTTCGGATACGATGATGCTTTTCACCACACCCGCATGGGTGGACGGCACTTCCATGGAGGCCTTGTCGGTTTCCAGCACGATCAGTGAATCGCCCTCGGCAATGCTGTCACCAACACTGACACACACTTCAACGATGTCGACGTTTTCGCTACCGCCGATATCGGGCACTGTAATGGTAGTCGTAGTCACAATAAATCCTCTCGCAATAAACCAGTCAGATGTTCACTCGCCTGCCACTTACAGTGTCCAGGGCGCCGGCTTTTCCGGGTTGATGTTGAACTTCTGAATGGCCTTGGCGACAACCGCAGCCTCCAGCTTGCCTTCTTCCTGCAACGCCTTCAGCGCCGCCACGACGACGTAGTAACGGTTCACTTCGAAAAATTCACGCAGCTTGGTACGGCTGTCGGAACGACCGAAACCGTCGGTACCCAGTACCTTGTAGCGACGCGGGATGTACTCACGCAGCTGGTCTGCGTACATGCGCATGTAGTCGGTAGACGCCACAACCGGACCTTCACGACCTTCCAGGCACTCTTCAACGTAGGATTTACGGGCTTCCTGCTCAGGGTGCAGCAGGTTCCAGCGACTGACGCTCTGCGCATCACGACGCAGTTCGTTGATGGAGGTGGTGCTCCAGACGTCAGCTTCAACGCCGAACTCATCACGCAGGATGTTCGCCGCTTCACGCACTTCACGCAGGATGGAGCCACAGCCCATCAGCTGCACCTTGAGGTCTGAGTCCTTGCCCTCTTCCAGCAGGTACATGCCCTTGATGATGCCCTCTTCGGCACCCTGCGGCATCTCCGGATGCTGGTAGTTTTCGTTCAGCGTGGTGATGTAGTAGAACTTGTTTTCCTGCTCCTGATACATGCGACGCATGCCATCCTGAACAATCACGGCCAGCTCGTAGCCGTAGGTCGGGTCGTAGGACACGCAGTTCGGGATCATCTGCGCCATCAGGTGACTGTGACCATCCTGGTGCTGCAGGCCTTCACCGTTCAGCGTGGTACGACCGGACGTGGCACCGATCAGGAAGCCACGCGCCTGGGAGTCGCCGGCCGCCCAGGCCAGATCCATGATGCGCTGGAAGCCGAACATGGAGTAGAAGATGTAGAACGGCACCATGGTGCAGCCGTTGTTGGCGTAGGAGGTCGCCGCCGCGATCCAGGCCGACATGGCACCCGCTTCATTGATCCCTTCCTGCAGGATCTGACCGCTCTTGGACTCCTTGTAGTACATGATCTGGTCGGAGTCATGCGGCACATAACGCTGACCTTCAGAGGTGTAGATACCCAGCTGACGGAACATGCCTTCCATACCGAAGGTACGCGCTTCGTCCGGTACGATTGGCACTACGCGCTCGCCCATCTGCTTGTCTTTCACCAGCGTGCTGAGCACACGGTTCAGCGCCATCTGGGTCGACAGGGTACGCTCACCACTGGACTTGAGCTGACCCTTGAAGGCCTCAAGCTCGGGTACCTGCAGCTGTTCGAATTCGGTACGACGCGCCGGGTAGAAACCACCCAGCTGTTTGCGACGCTCGAACATGTACTTCATTTCCGGAGAATCCGGAGACGGGCGGTAATACGGAACGCTCTTCAGCTGCTCGTCGGACAGCGGAATGTTGAAGTTGTCACGGAACGCCTTGAGGTCATCCATGGCAACTTTCTTCATGGAATGAGTATCGTTCTTGGCCTGACCGGACTGACCGGTACCGTACCCTTTTACGGTCTGCGCCAGAATGACGGTCGGCTGGCCTTTGCTGTTCATCGCCTGATGGTAGGCTGCATACACCTTGTACGGGTCGTGGCCACCGCGGTTCAGATTCATGATTTCATCATCGGACATATCCTTGACCAGCTCGGCCAGTTCCGGATATTTGCCGAAGAAATGCTCACGGGTGTAGGCACCACCATTGGCCTTGTAGTTCTGCAGCTCGCCGTCGCAGACCTCGTCCATGCGCTTGCGCAACAGACCTTTTTCGTCCTTCTCGAACAGCGGATCCCAGTGACGTCCCCACAGGACCTTGATCACATTCCAGCCGGCGCCTTTAAAGACACCTTCCAGTTCCTGCACGATCTTGCCGTTACCACGCACCGGGCCATCCAGACGCTGCAGGTTACAGTTAATCACGAACACCAGGTTTTCCAGCTGCTCGCGGCCCGCCAAAGAAATGGCGCCCAGGGTTTCCGGCTCATCACACTCGCCGTCACCCAGGAATGCCCAGACCTTGCGGTCGCCACGCTTGACCAGGTCACGTGCGGACAGGTAGCGCATCACGTGCGCCTGGTAGATTGCCTGAATCGGCCCCAGGCCCATGGATACGGTCGGGAACTGCCAGAAATCCGGCATCAGCCAGGGGTGCGGGTAGGATGACAGGCCGTTACCGTCCACTTCGCGACGGAAATTGTCCAGCTGCTCTTCGGTCAGACGGCCTTCCAGATAGGCACGTGCATAGATGCCCGGGGAGATGTGCCCCTGGAAAAACACCATGTCGGACTCGCGGTCGCCTTCAGGGCCATGAAAGAAGTAGTTGAAACCGATATCGTAGAGGGTTGCGGAGGAAGAGAAGCTGGAGATATGACCACCGAGGGCATCCTCGTTATCATTGGCGCGCATCACCATCGCCATCGCATTCCAGCGGATAAAGGAGCGGATACGGCGCTCCATGAACAGATCCCCCGGCATGCGCACTTCATCACGCGGCGAGATGGTATTTACATAGGATGTGTTGATAGTCGCACCGCCATCAACGCCCATGGTCGCCGCCTTGGCGCCGAGCTCGCGCAGCAGATAGCGCGCACGCTCATCGCCTTCATTCTTGGCGACGGATTCGAGAGCATCCATCCATTCTTGAGTTTCGACTGGATCGATATCTTCAATCATATCTCGCACTTTGCCTTCTCCGATCACTTGTAAGCGTGGATGTGCCGGGATCGGTCGATTCAGGCATGGATTACACGCCCTGGCACTTGAAACCGTCCCGGATTCTTCTGTTGTTGGATATGTAGTGATACTACATACAGACTATACTAATGTCTATATTACGGTTTATGTGTCGACACTTGGCCCTGAAAAGCTTCGGTGTTTGTAGTATTTTGACGGTCAGGCCGTCTCATCTGTACTCAGCGTAGATCGTCGCAGCGCTCTTTCCAAACGCGTATTCTCCTTCCCCTGCTGCAGCAGTGCCTCTTCGACAAACGCCAGGTGAGCATGAGCCGCTTGACGCGCCGCATCCGGGTCCCCATTCAAAATCGCCTGCAACAGGCGATGATGCTGGTCATGAATACGTGAGCGCGTGTCATGCTTGGGATAGATCTGCTCCAGATTGTCCCAGATATGCTGCTTCAGCAGCGTGAACAGCGCCCGCATCATGTGCAGCAGTACCACATTATGCGTCGCTGCCGCGATGGCCAGATGAAACTCCACATCAGCCGCCACCTCCTTGTCGAAGCTCTTTTCCTCATGAAACTGCTGCAACTGGTCATAGCGAGCCTGAATTTCTTCCTTGTCTGCCGGTGTCGAGCGCAGCGCCGCGTAATAGGCGCTGACGCCCTCCAGCGCATGACGAAACTCCAGCAGGTCATACTGCGATTCGGGGTGTGTCTTGAACAGTTCCAGCAGGGGGTCCGACAACCCACCGCCCAGGTTTTCGGCAACATAGGTGCCACCACCCTGACGACTTTCAAGCAGACCTCTGGCCGCCAGCTTCTGCACCGCCTCGCGCAGCGAAGGGCGTGATACCTCAAACTGGACCGCCAGCTCACGCTCAGGAGGCAGCTTCTGCCCCGGCTTGAGCGCCCCTTCCAGAATCATGGTTTCAAGTTGCTGCATGATGACATCCGAAAGTTTCGGCTGCTTGACACGTTTATAGACCATACTGGGTCAATACTCCTGAAAATCACCTGACAATACTGAAATTGGTATTACCAGAAATACAGTATTCACACCATATTGATCATAAATAAACCGATTGACAACCATTAATGTTCAGGAATAGAGTTCTGAAAACAGTATTGGATAATTGGTATGACCAATAATAAAAACACCCTGAAACCTGAGTTTCAGGCCCTCTATGAACAACTGCGTGGCTTCATCCCCACGGAACGCCTGATTACCGACCCGCTCCGCACCCTGGCCTATGGCACCGACGCCAGTTTTTATCGTCTGATTCCGCAACTGGTCGTACGCGTTGAAAGCGAGCAGGAAGTGGTCAATTTGATCAAGCTTGCCAATGAACTGGGCACGCCCCTCACTTTCCGCGCTGCAGGCACCAGCCTGTCGGGCCAGGCGATTACCGACGCCGTACTGGTGCAATTGGGCGATGGCTGGCGAGGTCATGTCATCAACGCAGATGCCTCGGAAATCCGTCTGCAACCCGGCGTCATCGGCGCCCACGCCAATCGTTACTTGGCCCCCTTCAATCGCAAGATCGGCCCGGACCCGGCCTCCATCAACGCTGCCAAGATCGGCGGCATTGCAGCCAACAATGCCAGCGGCATGTGCTGTGGCACCGCCCAGAACAGCTATCGTACGCTGAGCGCCATGCGCATGGTGCTGTCCGACGGTTCAGTGCTGGACACATCCGATCCTGATTCTGTCGACACTTTTAGC
>Ga0193959_1001208_pt1 | contig 10338 bp, 11 predicted proteins | sample FB_2_MG_FD_140333 | JGI IMG/M metagenome (GOLD analysis project Ga0193959, IMG submission 140333) | Microbial mat bacterial communities from the Broadkill River, Lewes, Delaware, United States - FB_2_MG | ecosystem: Environmental > Aquatic > Freshwater > River > Microbial mats | place: USA...
TGGAGAAATTGAACCTCCAAAATATTCACCTTTTGCATTTATAAAATCACAGGTAATACAAGAACCGGCATCAATAACTAAAACATTTTTATTTGGGTACTTTGAAATTGCTGATGCAACCAACGCAATTCTATCAACCCCCAATGTTTTAGGTGAAGCATACATATTTTTAAATGGAACTTTTGTTGATGATTTAAGTTCTATTAAATTAATTTCTATCCTAATTTGGTTAATTTGATCTTTGTTTAAAGCTCCAACAGAAGAAATTATTGCATTCTTACATTTGAATTTTCCAATTATTCTCTTTACCTCTTCAATAAAACCATCAATAGTAACACTTTCATTATGAATCAATTTAGCATTTTCAAAAACACCTAATTTAATTCTTGTATTTCCAATGTCGATAATTAAGTTCATCTATACTTTTTAAGAAGTATCAAAAATACAACAGATTTTTTAAAAATTGTTTTGATATGTATAAAAAATACTTCTATATTTGCATCCGCTAAGGCAATGGTACCTTAGCTCAGTTGGTAGAGCAAAGGACTGAAAATCCTTGTGTCCCTGGTTCGATTCCTGGAGGTACCACAAAAAAACCCAAACTTTTAGTTTGGGTTTTTTTATGAAATTAATTGACTTCAATTTTTATTTTTTGCTTTTTTCTACTAATTAAAACAACCCTAAACAAACTTATTGGAATAAAATAAATCAAAAAGAACCATCCCTCCACTTGAATTTTCTCTTTTTTACATAAATTAAAAAATACAGAAAACACTCATAACCAAACCTCTAAATTAAACAAGAATCTTTAGCCTAAAATATTTCAAAACTTTCTTATTATATTATTATTTTAATTCAAAAATACTATTATATTTGCACCCGCTAAGGCAATGGTACCTTAGCTCAGTTGGTAGAGCAAAGGACTGAAAATCCTTGTGTCCCTGGTTCGATTCCTGGAGGTACCACAAAAAACCCAAACTTTTAGTTTGGGTTTTTTATTTTATAAAACAAAAAAAAAGAGGCAATAGATTTTAAAATCTATTGCCTCTTTTTGACTTGTAATATTAATATTACTATTTAATCTTCATCTAGGTTTTCAAGGTCAACGTCCTCTTTAGCAATCTCTGTAACCCCTTCAATCTTCTCACTTAATGTTGTATCATCTTCATAGCCATCCATGCTATCAACTAATTCGTTACTAATTTTAACTAAATACATAGTATCATCAGTAGATACTTCTACCGCTTCAACATATTGCCCCTTATGATTTGTAAATTTCACGACATCTCTAATTCCGTATCCATCAGGGAATTTTTCAACTAATAAATTTAGAATTTCTGGGGTTAACTTTTTATAATCTACAATTACTCTCCTCAAAATAAGCTTGGTATAAAATTAATTTTTAAATACATCTTTTCACTCAATTTACTTTTCTATCTGTTCAAATATAAAAAAATATTTCTATCAAAAAAGAAAATTTAAGCCATCTAACTTATTTTTTTTGAGTTTAAATAATCACAAAAAGAAAAAGCCAAGATTTCTCTTGGCTTTTTCTTTTAATACTTATGAAAGCATTTTACAACATCATTAAGTTACTGATTTCCAACTCAGTTAGATGACGCCAATGACCTCTTGGCAAATCTTTCTTAGTTAGTCCAGCAAAAATAACACGATCTAATTTTACAACACTATAATTAAAATGTTCAAAAATTCTACGTACAATTCTATTTCTTCCAGAGTGAATTTTTACTCCAACTTCACTTTTTGGTTGGTTCATTATATATGATATTTCATCAACCTGAACACGTTTCTCATCTAAAATAAATCCATCCGCAATTTTTTGCATATCACCCATAGATAATTTCTTATCTAAAGAGGCATGATATAATTTTTGTACTTTATGCTTTGGATGAGTTAGCTTTTTAGCTAATTCACCATCATTGGTAAACAATAGAAGCCCTGTTGTATTTCTATCCAATCTTCCAACAGGATATATTCTTTCTTTTGATGCATTTGAAACAAGATCCATCACCGTTTTACGACCTCTATCATCATCCATTGTGGTTATGTAATTCTTTGGCTTATTTAATAAAATGTATCTTTTTTTCTCTGGAGAAATAAGAGATCCATCAAATCTTACAACATCACCAGGCATCACCTGATATCCCATTTCATTAATTAACTTACCATTTACTGAAGCACTTCCAGCCTTAATAAATACATCCGCTTCTCTACGAGAACAAACCCCAGAATTTGAAATATATTTATTTAATCGGATTCCTACATTTTCAGTTGTTTTCTTCCCTTGTTTAGCTGCTTTTATCTCCTCTTCAGCATTAGGTTTCAACTTTCTAAAAGAAGGCTTAGAATCTGAGCTTTTAGAAAATTTCTTTTTACTACTAAATTTTCTCTCAGAAGAATTTTGACTTGTTTTTTTTCCTTGGTGTCGTCCTCGCGACGAGTTTTTATTTGAATTCATTATTTATAATTTTTTGCAAAAGTAAGTTTTTATACTTAAAACAAACTATATAAATACTTTAATTCAATAGTATCCTATTAATTATCACAGAGTAATCAATTAACGCAATACTAAATACTCCTGCCGTTATTAATAGCTTTAATAGAATGTGTAAGTTCACATAATTGCGCTTTGAACTGCTAAACCACAAAGCCACAACCATTACAAATAACACAACTATACTAACATAAAAGAAATATTTCATACCTCCAATTTCGGGGTATTTTAATAAAAAATATATTGGATTTAATGTAAGAACAGTAAGTAATGTAATTAGCATTTTTGTAAAATACTCTCCATACTTTACCGCTATTGTTTGATAATTCTGGACAAAATCCCCCTTGATTTTTTCTAAATCTTTAATAAGTTCTCGTATTAACAAAATGAAAAACAAAAAGGCTGCATGTGTAAAAATAATTTCTGAAAAATTTTTAAAATACACAAATACTGCAAAAAATGGTAAAATCGCCAAAATTGCTGCAGACAATAACCCCGTTAAAGGGAATTTTTTGAGTTTATGAGAATAAAACCAAATTGAAAAAATATATACTGAAAAGAAGAATGCTGCCCTCCATGAAACTAAGAAAGCTATAACAAATCCAATAAAATTTAACAAAAAGTAGATAGGTAACTTTATGCGAGAGTCAACCAATGAATCTATTTTCGATTTTACCGGCTTGTTTATTTTATCAGTTTCAGCATCATAAAAATTATTAATGATATATCCTGCCGCTATAACACAAATTGTTGAAAGAATAATTAAATACAAATTAAGATCTAACAAAACACTTCTCAGCTGTTTATCGGGAGCGAAAATAAATATAGAAGCTAAATATTGGGCAACCACAATTAATAAAATGTTATACCCCCTTACCACAGAAAAAAGACTAATAATTTTTATATAAAATGGCGTCTTTTTTTTATTGTTATTTTTGGAAATTTCTAGTAAATCCATTGGTAAGTAAACTATTATACTTTAATTTTTATAGTACTAAAATCTATAAACCAACTCTAGTTTAAAATCTTTTAAAATTGCTTTTGTTTTATCGTAATCTTCGGTAAATCCTAAGATATAACCTCCACCACCAGATCCACAAAGTTTCAAATAATAGTCGTTCGATTCGATACCTTTTTGCCAAACCTTTTGAAAAGATTTAGGAATCATTGGTTTAAAATTATCTAAAACAACCTTTGACAAATGTTTTACATTTCCAAAAAGAGATTTTACATTTCCTGTAAGAAAATCATCAATACAAGCGTCAGTATATTTAGCAAAATCTTCGTTCAGCATTTTCCTAAAACCTTCATTTTTCATTTTATTCATAAAAATGTTAACCATAGGTTCGGTTTCGCCAATAATTTCAGAGTCTAATAAAAACACAGCTCCTTTACCTTCTTTTTGAGAAGGAATACCTGTTGCTTCTAAATTATCTTTTGAATTAATTAAAATTGGAATGCTTAAATATGAGTTCAATGGGTCTAATCCAGAGCTTTTTCCGTGAAAAAAAGATTCCATTAATGAAAATATCTCTTTTAACTTTAATAACTTATCACGTGTTAAATTTTCTAAAACCGTAATTTTATTATCAGCATATTTGTCGTAAATAGCGGCAACCAATGCTCCAGAACTTCCAACTCCATATCCCTGTGGAATACTAGAATCAAAATACATACCTGCATCAATATCTCTTTTAAACTCGCTCAATCTAAAACTTACTAAATCCTGTTCTAAGATTGCCAAATAATTATGAAACTTCAACAAGTTGCTATTAGAATTAACGGCTTGCTCATTTGGTTCTTCTGATAATTTTAAAGCTCCCTGATAACTATTATATGGAATAGCCAATCCTTTAGAATCTTTAATAATTCCATACTCTCCAAAAAGCAAAATTTTTGCGTAAAAAAGTGGTCCTTTCATAGGTCTAAATATTGGATACTAGTTTTGCCCCAATTCCAATTCTATCGCAAATATAATGATTTTCTTGACAAAACTGAATTAACTCACTTGTTATAAAATTATTAACCTTCTCTTTTTCGTTCTCAGGAAACAAAATATGAACATTCGCTCCTGCATCTAAAGTAAAGCAAATGTTGGAATTGCTTTCTGCTCTAAACTCCCAAATTTTATTTATAATTTTTAAAGTGTTTGGCTTCATTAAAATAAAATAAGGACTGCTCGTCATCATCATTGCGTGTAAGCTCAAGGCTTCACTTTCTACAATAGCAATAAACTCCTTTAAATCACCATTTTGAAGTACTTCAGATATTTTTGAAATATTATCATTTGCCTGTTTAAAACGTTGTTGAGCAAATGGGTGATTGTGCATTAATTTATGTCCAATCGTACTCGAAACCTGTTTTTCTCCTTCATCAACTAATAAAATGGTATCGTGGTAATTTTTAAAGTTTTCGTGAACTTTATTTGGATATTTAACACCAAACAAATTAGAACTTCCTTTAATTTCAGAATGATTTCCCCAAACAATTAATTCACCTTCAATACTTCTGCAAGCACTTCCCGACCCTAAACGAGCTAAAAAAGATGCTTTTTTATTGAAATATTCATCTGTCATTTCGACTCCGCTCAATGATCTTTCTAAACTCATAATACACAATGCCAAAGCACTCATTCCACTTGCTGAAGAAGCAATACCACTGCTATGAGGAAATGAATTTCTTGAATTTATCACAAAGTCAAAATCTTTTAAAAAAGGAACATATTGTTCAATTCTTTTAAAGAATGTTGAAATTTTCGGTTTGAAATCTTCCTTTTTTTCTCCTTCGAAAAAAACATCGAAGTTAAAATCATTTGATATTGACTTCTTTTTAACGAATTCTAAGGTAGTTAATGTAAAACAAGCATCTAAAGTAAAACTAATAGAAGTATTCTCTGGTAATTGAGGTTCTTGTTTTCCCCAATATTTTACCAAAGCTATATTACTTGGAGTTTTCCAAGAATAACTGCCTTCTGAAAGTTTAGTTAAATTATAATTTTTTAAAATAAAATTGGTCTCAGTCAAATCAAAAATTTTGAGCAAAGATAAATGTTTTAACTAAACATTTTCTAATCTATTTAGTACATCTTTTTTATAACTTCTACTAATCGGATGCGCTTTCTTTTTCACTTCAATAAATTCATTGGTAAATGAATCAATTTTTGAAATTGAAACAATATAGGATCTATGGATTCGTAAAAAATCTTTTTGAGGTAATTTTGCTTCAATATTAGAAATTGTTTCCCTTGTCACAATGGTTTTATCTTCCAAGTGAATTTTTATATAATCGCTAAAACTTTCAATATAAGTTATTTCAGAAAAATTAATTTTTATCATTTTCCTATCTGACCGAACAAAAATAAAATCATTTATTTCTTCTTTTACTTCAGATATAGTATGATTTTGAATTGAAAAATTTTCATCTAAATACTTATTAACTGCTTGATATAGTCTGTCAAATGAAATTGGTTTTAATAAATAATCAACTGCCTGTAAATTAAATCCGTCAACAGCATATTCTCTATAAGCAGTTGTAAAAATAACTTTGATATTTTTATTAATTGACTTCGCAAAAGACAAACCTGAAATTTCTGGCATATTAATATCTAAAAATATTAAATCGATTTCATTTGAACTTAACTCATTAAATGCTTCAATAGCATTTTTACAATTTGCTACAACTTTAATTGCTTCAATTCTCCCCAAATGATTTTCTAAAATATCACGTGCTATTGGTTCATCATCCACAATCATGCATTTAATAATATTTGCCATAGCTTAACCTTTTAAATTCTTAATTGATAGATTTACATCAAACCACTTTTTGGTAGTTTCAATATTTAATTGGTAATTATTAGGGTATAATAAATCCAATCTTTTTTGAATATTTTCTAATCCAATCCCTCCATTATCTTTCTTTGAAATATCATTTAAAACAGTATTTTTAATAGAAAATTTCAATTCACCATCTACCAATTCAATATCAACCTCAACAGTTAAAAAACCATCAATTATATTACCGTGTTTAAATGCATTTTCAATAAATGGAATTAAAAGCATTGGAGCTACTTGTATATTTTCTGAAATTGAATCAGATTTAAAAGAAACTTTTAAGGTATCCTGAAATCTAATTTTTTCCAATTCAATATATTCCTGAAGATGTAAAATTTCTTCTTGTAATGATACTTTGGGTTTATTGACCTGATACAATATATAATCTAATAAGTTAGATAGTTTTAGAATAATTTCTGGTGTGTCCTTGGATTGTTTTAAAGCAAATCCGTAAATTGTATTTAAGGTATTAAACAAAAAGTGAGGATGAATCTGCTTTTTTAAATAGTGTAATTCCTGATTTTTAATCTGAAGTTGGGTTTCCAATATTTTATTTTGAAGCTCTTTATTTTTCGAAACTGTATTAAAATTATGTTTTAATAAACTAACAAAACTTACGAACCCTACAATTAGATATACCAATATCAAAATGAAAATGTAGTTTCTACCCATTGGAGGCATATCCTTTATATTCAAATTGAGTAAAAAAACAAAACATCCTAAAATAGTAACTACTATTAAATAGGTAGAAAAGACCAATGTATAAAAACTATACAAAATAAATAACGCATACTTTTTAACGAGTAAATATCTTGGTATCAAATAATAAATAACAAAATAGGTAATTACCATTGTTACTGGTAACAAAAAACTTGAGAACCAGGTTATGTAATTGGAATTTGTTGAATTATAACTCAAAAAATATACATAAAAAAACCACACAACTACCCAAAACAATAGATGAACTACTAAAAACTTACTTTTATTAAATAGATTTATTAACACTACTGCAAGTTGCAATAAATTATCAAAATATCATATTTTATAAGGTCAATCACCAATTTTAACAGTGTTTCATCAAATTATACAAGAAAGTTAAAAATTAAATTTAGCTTTGTTAAAACCCATTCTAATCAGGTTATCTATCTCAATTAGTTTTTTTCAGTTGAAATGAATTTTACATTTGAAGTAATTATAAACCACTTAAATAAACTATTATGAATGTACTTATTGAAAGACTAAACGAAGGAGGCCCAACTTTTATGTATCCAATCCTTTTTGTCCTTATTATTATAATACTTTTAACTGTAAAAGGTATTTTAAACAGAAAAGAAGACAACACTAAAACTATTTCCCTGTTATCTTCTATAAGTTTATTTGTTATCGTTTGGGGCTTTATGGGGCAAACTCTTGGATTAATACAAGCTTTTGACGCCATTCAATCTGCTGGTGATATTTCAATGGGAATTATGGCTGGAGGATTAAAGGTTAGTTTTTTAACTACTTTATTTGGCTCAGTTACATTTTTATTAGGTAGATTAGGAATTATTGTTTTAACAATTTTAAAAAAGTAAATCAAAAAATATAATTATTTGATAAAAAGCGAAGTGAACTACTTCGCTTTTCTGTTTTTAATGGTATAATTTTTGTTACTTGAAATTGTTTACTAACTAAATTAAAATCAATGAATAAATTACTTTTTTCAATTTTAACCATAACATTAATTTTCAGCCTTCAAGAAAAAGGAATTGCACAATCATCCAAAAACCAACTATACCTATCCAAAATAGCAACAAAAGACAGTCTATTCTCAAACACATTTCAAGAAAATAAAAACTTTTGGGTGCATTTACCAGAAAATTACAATCCAAAGAGTTCTGAAAAATATCCTGTTGTATATATTTTAGACGGAGGAGCACTAATGAACTCTTTAGAAACCGTATACAATAATTATTGGGGACATTATTTACCTCATATGATTTTGGTTGGAATTCAAAACCGCACAAACAGAACAAGAGATTTAACAACTTCTCAAATTAAAATGAGACGAGGAGCTGAAATGGATGAGGATACTGGTGGCGCAGAAAACTTTACAAAGTATATTGAAAATGAATTAATACCACATATTGATAAAAATTATCCAACAACTCCTTATCGAACACTTATTGGTCATTCTTATGGTGGATTATTCACTATAAATATGTTGATCAATCACAATAGTTTATTCAAAAATTATATTGCTATTGATCCGAGTTTGAATTGGGACAATCAAAAATTACTAAAAGAAGCTAAAACCAAATTACAAACAGAAAACTTTAAAGGTAAATCACTTTTTGTATCAATAGCAGCAGAGCAATTGCATATGATGAATAGTAAAATAACTATTAATAACGTTACTGAAGATACTTCTGAATTCACTTTATTTCCACGTTCCATAATTGAATTTTCAAAATTTGCAGAGTCCAATAAAAAAAGTGGATTAAATTTTTCTTGGAAAATATATCCTGAAGATTTACACGGTACGGTTCCATTACCTTCCATTAGAGATGGTTTAATTTTTCTTTTTGATTGGTTTCAATTCAAAAACCCACCAAAATATAACAATCCGGAAACTACTGTGATAGAATTAGAACAATTACTAAACGAACAAGAAAAAATTTATCTTCAAAACTATGGATATTCTGTACCTCCAATGGTTGAAGAACTTTTTATTGGCTATGGCTATATGAATATGCAAATGGAAGCGCCAAAAAAGGCTAAATTATTTTTCACAAAAGCTACAAAGTTTTACCCAAAAAGTGCAAATGCCTTTGACTCACTTGCTGAATATTATGAAGCACAGGAAGACTATCCAAATGCAATTATAAATATGAAAAGAGCATTTGAACTAAGTGGAAATAACATTCATAAAGAAAGACTTGAAAAGCTTCAAGCTAAATTATAATAAGAATCGCTCTTTTTAATTAAATTTGCCGTAATGAAATTAAAAAGAGCTTTTGTTTTATTGAATGGTGCTGAACCTTCAATTTTCCCAGATTTATCAAAATACGATATGGTTTGCGCTATTGATGGTGCTTACAACCACTTTGAATCTAAAAATCTACTACCTGATTTGGTTACTGGAGATTTCGATTCAATTGATAAAATACCATCTACCGTTGAAGTTATTAATACACCTAATCAGGATTATACCGATTTTGACAAAGCTTTAATGATTTTGAATGAACGCGGCTTTTTAAATATTGAAGTTTATGGAGGAAGTGGTAAAGAACACGATCATTTTTTAGGAAATATAAGTACTGCGCTGCAATGGAAAAAAACATTAAACATTTGCTTTTTTGATGACTTTGGTAAATACTTTTTTATTGAAGAATCTTTAAAATTAGTAAATGTAAAAAATCGAAATATTTCATTAATTCCATTTCCAATAGCTGAAGGAATTAATACTGAAGGATTACTATTCCCAATTATTGACGGAACCTTAACCTTTGGAAAACGAATTGGAACAAGAAATAAAGCCGAAAAAGAAGATGTCTTAATTTCTTTTAAAACTGGTGAACTACTTGTTTATATAAGCAATAAATAAATTGTTATTTTGAATAGAAAACTAAAACTAATTTGGGATTTTAAAGGTCCTGCTTCACAAAAAACAGCAGAGCACCATTGCATTCACTTAAAAGAGTTTGCAGCCATTGAAAAACTACATTTTTATGAAGTAGATTTAACGATAGTTTCTGAGATGCATACAATTGCTTTTATAACTGTTGATGAAATTGATATGAAAACTTATAGAGATGCTTTAAAACCTCACAGAGGTCAATTAGCGGAATAATTCTAATAGTTCGTCATTCTGAACTCGTTTCAGAATCTTATCTTAAAAATCTCAAACTATATGAGAACCTAAATCAAATTCAGAATGACGTTAAATTGTATTTCCTCCTAGCTATTTACTGAATTAGCTACAATCCATCCTCCTGTCCAGGCATTTTGAAA
>Ga0193959_1001209_pt1 | contig 10337 bp, 6 predicted proteins | sample FB_2_MG_FD_140333 | JGI IMG/M metagenome (GOLD analysis project Ga0193959, IMG submission 140333) | Microbial mat bacterial communities from the Broadkill River, Lewes, Delaware, United States - FB_2_MG | ecosystem: Environmental > Aquatic > Freshwater > River > Microbial mats | place: USA...
ACTCGCCCTGCTGAAAGCGTTCAACTCCAGTCTGGAAAACGCCGAGGCGTCCCAGGCCCGGCTGCAGGTGTATCTGCTGCTGGGTGCCATGGACATTGAAGATCAGCAGCTGGAGCTGCCGGAACATTTGCTGGACCCCGGTTTCAGTCGCCTCGACTCAGGTGTATACGGTTTTATTCACGGTGCCGACGGACGCCTGTTCTGGCGCTCCCGCTCCAGTCTGGCGCTGCCCGATGGGCTGGTACAGCGTTTGCCCAGCCAGGCGCTGCAGCCGGGGCAGTCCCTGTTCAGCCATTTGCCCGAACAGCAGTTGTATCTGTTTCAGTATCCGGTGATCTGGGAAAGCGGTGCGGGTGAGGTGCGCTTTCTGATCTCCGTACTGCGCAGCGACTCCCAGATTCGCGGTGAAATGAAAGCGTTCAGTCTGCAGTTGCTGGGCTGGCTCAGCGGCATCTGCCTGGTGGCACTGCTGGCGCAGTACTTCATCATGCGCTGGGGCTTACGGCCGCTGGATCTGCTGGCCAATGACCTGCAACGGATTGAGGCGGGTGATAGCGACCATCTGGAGGGGCGCTATCCGCTGGAAGTACAGGGCGTAACCGAAAGCCTGAACCGCCTGATCGAAACCGAGCGTCAGCAACGGGAACGCTATCGCAATACGCTGGGTGATCTGGCGCACAGCCTCAAGACGCCGCTGGCGGTGATTCGAGGCACCACCAATGAAGCGCTGGATGAGGCTGACTATCGCCGCCAGGTGGAAGAGCAGGCGCTGCGCATGCAGCAGATCGTGCAGTATCAGCTGGCGCGGGCCGTGAAAAGCCAGGGACGCGCACTGGCGCGGGCAATACCGGTACAACCGGTGGCCGAGCGGCTGCTGAGCGTGATGGAAAAGGTATATGCCGGCACGCCCAAGGATGTGGAGCTGCGGTTTGAACCCGGTATCGGCTTCAGCGGTGATGAGCGTGACCTGATGGAGCTGCTCGGCAACCTGATCGACAATGCCTACAAATATGGCGGACAGCGGATACGTATTGAGGCACATCTGGACGGTGATCAGCTGATGCTGGAGGTCAGTGACGATGGTCAGGGCGTCGCACCGGAGCAGCGTCAGGTCATCCTCCAGCGCGGTGCCCGGCTGGATACTCAGGCGGCACCGGGGCAGGGCATAGGGCTGGCGGTGGCGCTGGATATTGTCAGCAGCTATGACGGCTCGCTGGAAGTGACCGAGTCCGAGTGGCAGGGCGCCTGTTTCAGGGTCACCCTGCCCGGCGCGCCGCTCAGCTGAGTGGCTTGACGAACACCTTGGAGTTGCGCTGGAAGTTGTACAAGGCCTGTTTCCTGGCTGGCAACTGATCCTTGTCGGCGGCGGCAAAACCGCGCTCCACAAACCAGTGCGCGGTGCGGGTTGTCAGTACAAACAGCCGTGTCAGTCCCAGTTCCCGTGCCTGTGTCTCGATCGCTTCGAGCAGGCGGTCGCCACGCTGGCCGCCGCGATAATCCGAGTTGATGGCAACACAGGCCAGTTCGCCGATATGCTCCTCTTCGAAGGGGTAGAGCGCGGCACAGCCGATGATGGCACCGTCGCGCTCCACCACCGTGAAACGATCGATTTCCGCTTCCAGCAGCTCTCTGGAGCGCCGCACCAGAATACCCTTCTCTTCCAGCGGGGCGATCAGCTCCAGAATGCCGCCGACATCTTCGATACTGGCCAGTCGCACCTGTTCATAGGAGTGGCTGACCACCATGGTGCCCAGACCATCGCGGGTGAACAGTTCACTCAGCAGCGCGCCATCGTCGCGGTAGCCGATCAGGTGGCAGCGGGACACGCCCTGCTCACAGGCGGTGGCGGCGGCCTCCAGCAGGCAGGCGGTTTCGGTATAGGGCTGTTCCGGGTCGTCGCGCTGGGCCAGATACTGCTGGACCAGCCGGCGGGCTGTCTGGGCCAGCAGCTCGCTGCGCAGCTCTCCACGGCTGTCGTGGATGCCGCCAGCGGTGCCGAACAGGATCAGCTTGTCGGCCTTGAGGGCGATTGCAGTCTGGGTCGCCACTTCCTCGACGGCCAGATTGAATACCTCTCCCGTTGGGGAAAAGCCCAGATTGGATAGCAGCACAATCTGGTTCAGATCCAGCAGGCGACGAATGCCTTCATGGTCGACACGACGCAGTTCACCGGTATGACCCATATCGATGCCATCCAGCACACCCACCGGGCGGGCCGTCACAAAATTGCCGCTGCATACGCGGATGCGGGCACCATGCATGGGCGTGTTGGCCAGCCCCATGGAGAGCCTCGCTTCAATCTCGGTCCTCAGGCAGCCCACCGCTTCGATCACCGACTCCAGTACTTCGGGGGGAGTCACCCGGAGGTCATGGTGTAGTCGGGTTTCCAGGCCGCGAGTCTGCAGGCGCTGCTCGGCCTGGGGGCGGGCGCCATGCACCAGCACCAGGCGCACGCCCAAGCTGTTGAGCAGGGCGATGTCATGCACGATGTTGGCAAAGTTGTCATCGGCGATCGCTTCGCCGCTCAGCATCAGGACAAAGGTCTTGCCGCGATGTGCATTGATGTAGGGCGATGAGTGGCGGAACCAGTTGACATATTCGGTGGTGACGGCGCTCAAGTGTTGCTCCTTGTGGTTCAGAGGCAGTAGTGGCCGATCAGCTGACGCAGCAGTTCGACGGTGGGCCGGATCTGGTCCAGCGCCAGAAATTCATCCGGCTGGTGTGCCTGATCAATGCTGCCGGGCCCCATGACAATAGTATCCATGCCCAGTGCGCTGAGGAACGGCGCTTCGGTGCCGAAGGCGACGGCCTCGGCACGGTGGCCGGTCAGTTTTTCGCTGAGGCGGACCAGTTCCGACTGAGCCGGGGTTTCAAAGGGAGGTATGCCCGGGAACAGGGATTCGGTCTCGATCTGGACGCCAAAGCGGTCATGCAGCGGGCGTAGCCGCTCACTGACGGCGTTACGCAGGCCGTCCAGTGTCATGCCGGGCAAGGGGCGGAGATCGTACTGCAATTCGCAGCGGCCACAGATGCGGTTGGCACTGTCGCCGCCGTGAATGCAGCCCAGATTCAGGGTTGGCACTGCAACTCGGAACTGCTCGTTACGATACTGCTGTTGCAGCTCCTGACGCAGATCCAGCAGCTGACCGATGGCGGCATGCATGGCTTCCATGGCGTTGGCGCCCAGCGCAGGGTCGGATGAATGACCTGAGCGGCCCTGAATGCGAATGCCCTCCATCAGGATCCCCTTGTGCATGCGGATCGGTTTCAGGTTGGTGGGTTCTCCCACTACCGCCGCACGTGCCAGCGGTCGCCCCGCATCGACCAGTGCGCGGGCACCGGACATGGAGCTTTCCTCATCGGCGGTGGCCAGAATGATCAGCGGCTGCTGCAGCGGTGTATCAACAAACTGGCGTGCCGCCTCAATGGCCAGCGGGAAGAAACCCTTCATGTCACAGGTACCCAGACCATAGAGGCGATTATCCCGCTCGGTGAGGAAAAACGGGTCCGAGCGCCAGAGTTCGGGATCGCAGGGTACGGTATCCGTATGTCCGGCCAGTACCAGTCCGCCCGGGCCTGAACCCAGTGTGGCAATCAGGTTGGCCTTGCCGGCATGACCGGGCACGTGCATCACTTCGGTCTGAAAACCCAGCTGTGCCAGCCATTCGTGCAGGTGCTCGATAACGGTCAGATTGCTCTGATCAAGGGCTTTGGTGGCAGAACTGATGGACGGTGCGGCGATTAGCCGATGCAGCATCGTCAAAGTATCGGGGAGAAGTGCGGACATGGTCGCGAGGGCTCCGTTTTTTGCCCTCATTGTGCAGCCTTTCGCGGAAGGGGTCCATGCTGATCATGCGGGGTCGAGCCAAGGGCTCGCCCCCGCTGTCAGGTTCAGGTAAACATGCCCTTGAGCATGAAGAAGAACATGATGGCCAGGATGGCACCGGCCGGCAGGGTTACGATCCAGGACACGAAGATGGTACCGACGACCTTCAGGTTCAGTGCCGCCAGACCACGGGCCAGGCCTACACCCAGCACCGCACCGACCAAGGTGTGAGTCGTGGAGATCGGCAGACCGGTTCCCGATGCCACCACCACGGTAGAGGCCGCTGCCAGAGTGGCTGCAAAGCCACGGCTGGGGGTCAGTTCGGTAATGTTCTGGCCCACGGTCGCGATCACCTTGTGGCCGTACATCACCAGACCGGCCACGATACCGGCACCGCCCAGCAGCAGAATCCAGGCCGGCATGGCTGTTTTCTGTGCGACTTCACCACCGGCGCTGACCACACCGACGATGGCGGCCAGAGGACCGACCGCGTTGGCCACGTCGTTGGAACCGTGCGCAAATGCCATGGCGCAGGCGGTGAACAGCATCAATACGCCGAACACCTTTTCCACACTGGTGAAGTGGAATTCACGGTCGGCACTGGGGTCAACCTTGATCTTGCGCTGCATGAAGATACCGATCGCCATGGTGATCAGGCCGATGATGACCGAAACACCGGCGCTCTGGAACCAGCTCAGGTGCAGGCCAATGTGTTTCAGACCCTTGGTGAAGGTCACCATGGCGATGATGAAACCGACCAGGAAAATGTAGTAGGGCACGTAACGCTTGGCGTTGGCGAAGGGATTTTCAGTATCGAGGATCAGTTTCTGCACGCTGCGGAACAGGAAGAAGGCGATAATCCCTGCCGTGACGGGCGAAACTACCCAGCTGGCGACAATGGTACCGACCTTGGCCCAGTGCACCGCCTCCATGGAGATGCCGACAGCGGCGAAGCCGACGATGGCGCCGACAATGGAGTGAGTAGTGGACACCGGCCAGCCGAAGTGGGTTGCGACCAGCAGCCAGATACCGGCAGCCAGCAGCGCCGCCATCATGCCGAACACCAGCAGTTCGGGGTTGCCGGCCAGCAGTGAGGGTTCAATGATGCCCTTGCGGATGGTGGCGGTTACCGCGCCCCCGGCCAGATAGGCACCGGCAAATTCAAACAGGATAGCGATCAGAATCGCCTGCTTCAGGGTCAGAGCGCGGGAACCGACGGATGTCCCCATTGCGTTGGCGACATCGTTGGCGCCTACACCCCAGGCCATGAAAAAGCCGAAGACACAGGCCATGATGACCATGATGTTGCCGTACTGAGCAATGATATCCATTGTGTAGCCTTGGTCGTTTGAGTTTAACGTGCGAGAAGGAGCTGCAGGCGGTTGCCGACCTGCTGAGCACGGTTGGCCAGATCGCCAACCCACTGAATGATCTGATAGAGGAACATGACGTCGATCGGGTAGAGCTCCCGCTCAACGGCAAACAGGGATGAGCGCAACTGACGTTCGTGTTCGTCAGCCTTGTGTTCCAGCTGATCAAGTTCGGTGATCAGGCGTTCGACAATATCCACTTCGTGCCCGCGGAAGCCGGCATTGAGCAGTTCGTCCAGTTCGTTCAGCGCCAGTACGGCCTGCTCGATCGCCATCAGCGCCGTATTGAGCAGGTTGAGCAGCTCGGGCTGAATCGACTCGGGGACCGTCATCTGACGTCCCAGCATCAGGCCGGCAATGTCCTTGGCCCGGTTGGCGATCTTGTCCTGCATACGCAGCAGGTCGAGCAGATCGGTGCGGGGCACGGGCAGAAACAGGCTGGCGGGCAGGCGCTGACGGATATCCCGTTTCATGTCATCGGCTTCGTTTTCGAGCTCGGCGATACGGTGCTGGCAGGCAGTGGCTGCGTCCCAGTCATGTGCGATCACGGCTTCGAAGAAGGGGATGAGTTCAGCGGCGCTTGCCTGCGCCTTGACGATGTGCTCCTGCATCGGCTTGAACGGGGAACGGGCAAACATTTGCAAAATCGGGCTGTTGACCATGTGCGTTCCTGTTGCAGGTGGGTAAAAAAATCGACGCAAGTATACGTGCTGATGTCATGGATCTGTAGTCATAGCGTCATAAAAAATGCCGAATTCTGATGTCCGTCAGCCCCGTTCCTTGGGTAGACTGATACAAAGATATCAGGCGATAAAATCATGGCGACAGAGACCGAACTGAAACTGCAATTGAACCCCGAGGATGCGGCGGCCGTGCGGGCTCATCCGCTGCTGGCGGAAGCCGAACACCAGCCACCGCAGACGTTATTGAACACCTATTTCGATACGGCCGACCTGGCACTGGCGGGTGCCCGGGTTGCCCTGCGCATCCGGCGTCAGGGTGAACGCTTCATCCAGACCCTGAAAACCCGTGGCCAGAGCATCAATGGGCTGCATCAGCGTGGCGAGTGGGAATGGGATGTACCCAGTGCTGCATTGCAACCGGCTCTGCTGGGCACCGACATCTGGCCGGATAGCCTGCCGGCAACGGCCGAGATCAGTCTGGTGCCCGTGTTTACGACCGACTTTGAGCGTGAAATCTGGCTGCTGGACTATGCCGGTGCCCGGATTGAGGTGGCGCTGGATCAGGGCCTGATTGTCTGTGAGCGGGAGGGCCACCGACAGGAAGCCGCGATCATGGAGCTGGAACTGGAACTCAAGTCCGGTGATGCAGCGGCACTGCACCAGCTGGCACAGGTGCTGGCGCAGAACATTCCGCTGCAGCCGTTTGACCTGAGCAAGGCACAGCGTGGCTATGGTCTGTTTCAGCAGGCGGGTTGCCAATAACAGAGGAAAGCGAATGACACCGACGGAAAGCATGCTGGCCGACGTGCCGGATAACCTGAGAGACCTGCTGACGCGGAATCTGGAGCGCGTGGCACCGGCGCTGAGTGGGCTAAGTGGGCCATCGGAGACGCTGCAGCAACAGCTGATACGCACGCTGATCGGCAGTGATTTCGTGGCGGGACAGCTGCAGAGTCATCCCGACTGGCTGGCAGAACTGCTTGAGTCCGGTGATCTTGATCGTGCCTATGACGACACAACCTATGCCGACCGGCTGCAGGCACGCCTGGCATCGGTCGATGACGAGAAGGTGCTGCACCGTGAGCTGCGCCTGTTTCGACAGCGAGAAATGGTGCGCCTGATCTGGCGTGACCTCAATCGACTCAGCGACATGCGTGGCACCACCCGGGAGCTGTCCTGGTTTGCCGATGCCTGTATCGACGCGGCGCTGGAATGGCTGTACCAGCAGGCCTGTCTGCGCTGGGGCACGCCGCACTCGTGGCCGGATGTGGAGGGCAAACGCCACCCGCAGCGCATGGTGGTACTGGGGATGGGCAAGCTGGGTGCCTATGAGCTCAATCTGTCGTCCGATATCGACCTGATTTTCTGCTTCCCGGCCAATGGCGAAACCGATGGCGAGCGCAAGAACCTGGATAATCAGGACTTCTTTATTCGCTTGGGGCAGAAGCTGGTACAGGCACTGGACAACCAGACGGTCGATGGCTTCGTATTCCGGGTCGACATGCGGCTGCGCCCTTTCGGTTCCGCCGGCCCGTTGGCCTGCAGCTTTGCCGCCATGGAAAGCTACTATCAGGACCAGGGACGGGAGTGGGAGCGTTACGCCATGATCAAGGCGCGGGTCGTGGCCGGTGACAAGGCGGCCGGTGCCGAGCTGGCGACCCTGCTGCGTCCCTTTGTCTACCGCAAGTACATTGATTTCAGTGCCTTTGAATCCCTGCGCGACATGAAGACGATGATCAACCGGGAAGTGCGCCGCAAGGGGCTGGACCAGAACGTCAAGCTGGGCGCTGGCGGGATTCGTGAAGTGGAGTTCATTGCGCAGGCGTTCCAGCTGATTCGCGGTGGTCGTGATATCGACCTGCAGCAGCGCGAGCTGCTCAATATCCTGCCGCAGTTGCCGGAAAAGGTGGGAATGCCCGACAGTGCGGTCACCGAACTGGTTGAGGCCTATACGCTGCTGCGCAATGTGGAGCATGGCATTCAGGCGATCGCCGATAAACAGACCCAGGAATTGCCACAGGATGACGAGGGCCGTGCCCGTCTGGCCTTTGCACAGGGAACTGATGGCTGGGAAGCGCTGGCGGCGGAGCTGGAGCGGCATCGCCAGAATGTATCGCGGCATTTTGCCGACGTGATCGCGCCGGCTGATGAGACGGAAGAGGGTGAAGATGCGCTGCGTGCCGAGTGGCTGTCACTCTGGCAGGGCCTGATGGATGACGAGGATGCCGGTCTGTTCCTGCGTGAGCAGGGGTATGAGCAGCCGGAACTGGCGTTGAAGGCGCTGCAGGATCTCAAGGCACTGCGCACGGTACAGATGCTGCAGCAGGTGGCGACCGAACGACTGGAAGCCGTCCTGCCGCTACTGCTGACCGCAGTAGGTCAGTGTGAAAACGCCGAGGCGACGCTGCAGCGCGTGCTGGTGCTGGTGCAGGCGGTACTGCGTCGCTCGGCCTATTTCGTATTATTGAGCGAAAATCCGGCCGCGTTGCAGCAGCTGGTGCGGCTCTGCTCCGCCAGTGCCTGGTTTGCCGAGCAGCTGGCCAAACAGCCGGTGCTGCTGGACGAGCTGATCGATGCCCATACCCTGTATTCGCCACCCAATCTGGAAGCCCTGCGTACCGAGCTGCGACAGCAGTTGCTGCGCATCCCCGAAGATGACATTGAGCAGCTGATGGAAACACTGCGCTACTTCAAGCATGCGCACATGCTGAAAGTAGCGGCTTCCGATATCACCGGTGTGTTGCCGCTGATGAAGGTCAGCGACTACCTGACCTGGCTGGCGGAAGCGGTGCTCGAAGCGGTACTGGAGATTGCCTGGCGCAATCTGACCGAGAAGCATGGTGTGCCACAGAAGGCCCCCGGCGTGCCCTGTGACCCGGATTTCATCATCGTCGGCTATGGCAAGGTGGGCGGCATAGAACTGTCCTACGGCTCGGATCTGGATCTGGTGTTCCTGCACGATGCCGCCGCCAATCTGGAAACCGACGGTGAACGCCCGATTGCCAATACGGTGTTCTTCAACCGTCTGGGCCAGCGCATCATCCATATCCTCAACACCTTCACGCCCTCCGGCATGCTGTACGAAGTGGATATGCGATTGCGTCCCTCGGGCAACTCGGGGCTGCTGGTCAGCTCGCTGAAGGCATTTGAGGAGTACCAGCGCAAGGACGCCTGGACCTGGGAGCATCAGGCACTGGTGCGGGCCCGAGTCGTGGCGGGCAGTCCGGCACTGGCGGAACGGTTCGAACAGGTACGTCAGGTAATATTGGGGCAGGCGCGTGACACAGCCGCTCTGTGCAAGGATGTGGTCGAGATGCGTGAAAAGATGCGCCAGCATCTGGGGTCCAGGCCCAGTGGCGATGCCGAGCAGCGGGTGTTCCACCTGAAACAGGATCCCGGCGGCATCGTTGATATCGAGTTTCTGGTGCAGTTCTTGGTGCTGCGCTATGCGGCCGAGCATCCGTTCCTGATGCGCTGGACCGATAACATCCGGATCCTGGCCAGCATTGAGGCCGGGGGACTGCTGTCATCGGACGAGGCAGCGCTGCTGCGTGAAGCCTACAAGGCCTACCGGGCGGCCGGGCATCGGCTCAGTCTGCAGAATCTGTCCGGTGAACTGAGTGATCAAGAAATGACCGATTATCGCCGTGGCGTGGCAGCGGTCTGGCAACAGGTGATGGCCGGTTGAGAAGGTTTGCTGCCCGGGCCTGAGGTATGAAAAAAGCCGATCCTGTGGATCGGCTTTTGGGTATTACATCAGAACGGCTGGTTTGAACCGATTAGAGGCTTTCCAGCCAGCCGTGCTTGTCTTCGGCCTTGCCCCACTGAATATCGTTCAGTGCCTGACGCAGGCGGACAGTCGTCTTGCCGATGCCGCCATCGCCCATCGGGTACTCCTTGCCCTTGTAGATCAGAGTGCCGACTGGTGCCAGTACCGCTGCGGTGCCGGACAGAGCGGCTTCACAGCCCGGACGGGCACTGCGTTCGATCAGTTCTTCCACGGTCAGCTCGCGCTCCTGTACATCCATACCCATGTCACGGGCCAGGGTGAGGATGGAGTCGCGGGTTACGCCGTGCAGGAAAGTGGTATCCAGGGCCTTGGTGATGATCTCGTTGCCATCGATCAGCAGGAAGTTGGCGGCGCCGGTTTCCTGCACGTCGCCGCCCGGGCAGAACAGTACCTGATCGGCTTGGAACTCGGCACGGGCCTTCATGATTGGCTGCAGCGCACCGGCGTAGTTGCCGCCGGATTTGACTACACCCATGTGTGGCGGGCAGCGCATGCCTTCATCGTCCAGCAGCAGGCGCAGGGCCTTGTCGCCCCCGGCGAAGTAGTCACCCACCGGTGACAGCAGCACGTACAGGCAGGAGGTCAGTGAAGGCACGGCCGCCTTGCCGATGGCCGGTTCGGTGCCGATATGGGTTGGGCGAATGTACAGGGAGCCCGGTGCTTCCGGC
>Ga0193959_1001210_pt1 | contig 10337 bp, 4 predicted proteins | sample FB_2_MG_FD_140333 | JGI IMG/M metagenome (GOLD analysis project Ga0193959, IMG submission 140333) | Microbial mat bacterial communities from the Broadkill River, Lewes, Delaware, United States - FB_2_MG | ecosystem: Environmental > Aquatic > Freshwater > River > Microbial mats | place: USA...
CAACGGTGATGAAATTGCCGTGGCCGTGCGCTCTTCCGCCACCGCAGAAGACCTGCCGGACGCCTCTTTTGCCGGTCAGCAGGAAACCTTCCTTAACATCCGCGGCCTGGATAACGTCAAGCAGGCCATCAAGGAAGTGTTTGCCTCCCTGTACAACGACCGTGCCATCTCCTACCGCGTACACAAGGGCTTCACCCACGCGGAAGTGGCCCTGTCGGCCGGTATTCAGCGCATGGTGCGCTCTGAAACCGGCGCGTCCGGTGTTATGTTCACCATGGACACCGAATCCGGTTTCAATCACGTTGTCTTCATCACCTCCGCCTATGGTCTGGGTGAGACCGTGGTGCAGGGTGCCGTAAACCCGGACGAATTCTACGTCTACAAGCCGACCCTGGCACAGGGCGCACCGGCCATCCTGCGCCGCACGTTGGGCTCCAAGGCGATCAAAATGGTCTACACCGACGATGGCAGCGCCGGTAAGGCGGTAGAAACCATCGACGTCCCCAAGGCTGATCGCAGCACATTCTCCATCAGCGATGCCGATGTGGAAGAGCTGGCGCGTATCGCCGTGATCATTGAGAAACACTATGGTCGTCCGATGGACATCGAGTGGGCCAAAGACGGTGACGACGGCAAACTGTACGTGGTGCAGGCGCGCCCTGAAACCGTACAGAGCCAGAACAAGGGTACTGTCATCGAGCGTTACCTGCTGAAAGAGAAGGGCAACGTTCTGGTCGAAGGTCGCTCCATTGGTCACCGCATTGGTTCTGGCCCCGTACGTGTGGTCAGTGGCCTGGAACAGATGCACGAAGTGCAGCCGGGTGACGTACTGGTTACTGATATGACCGACCCGGACTGGGAACCGGTGATGAAGCGTGCGGCGGCGATTGTCACCAATCGCGGTGGCCGTACCTGCCACGCGGCGATCATTGCGCGTGAGCTGGGTATCCCGGCGATTGTGGGCTGCGGTGATGCCACCGAGAAACTGCAGGATGGTCAGGAAGTGACTGTTTCCTGTGCCGAAGGTGATACCGGCCGTGCCTACGAAGGCAAGCTGGCGTTCGAGCACCAGAGCAACAGCGTCGAGTCCATGCCGAGCCTGCCGTTCGATATCATGATGAACGTGGGCAACCCGGACCGCGCCTTTGACTTCCAGTCCTTGCCTAACGCCGGTGTTGGTCTGGCGCGTCTGGAGTTCATCATTAACCGCATGATTGGCGTGCACCCGAAAGCGCTGCTCAACTTCGACGACCAGCCGCGTGACACCAAGCAGATCATCGAGCGTCGTATCGGCGGTTATGCGTCTCCGGTTGATTTTTATGTCGACAAGCTGGTGGAAGGCATCTCCACGCTGGCGGCGGCCTTCTATCCGAAGAAGGTGATCGTGCGCATGTCCGACTTCAAGTCGAACGAATACGGCCACCTGATCGGCGGTGATCGCTACGAGCCGAGCGAAGAAAACCCGATGCTGGGCTTCCGTGGTGCGGCGCGCTACATCTCCGACAACTTCCGTGACTGCTTCGAACTGGAATGCCGTGCGCTCAAGCGCGTGCGTGACGAAATGAAGCTGACCAACGTCGAGATCATGCTACCGTTCGTGCGCACGCCGGGCGAGGCCAAGCAGGTGGTCGATCTGCTGGCCGAAAACGGCCTCAAGCGTGGTCAGAACGGCCTGCGCCTGATCATGATGTGCGAAATTCCATCCAACGCTCTGCTGGCGGATCAGTTTCTGGAGTATTTCGATGGTTTCTCCATCGGTTCCAACGACCTGACTCAGCTGACTCTGGGTCTGGACCGTGACTCCGGCATCATCGCGCACCTGTTCGACGAGCGTAACGAAGCGGTCAAGCGCCTGCTGGGCATGGCGATCGAAGCCTGTCGCAAGCAGGGCAAGTACGTTGGCATCTGCGGTCAGGGCCCGTCCGATCACCCGGACCTGGCGCGCTGGTTGATGGAGCAGGGCATCAGCAGTGTATCCCTGAACCCGGACTCCGTGCTGGATACCTGGTTCTTCCTGGCCAACGAAAAGGTCTGATCAGGCAGTTAAGGCAGGATGCTCAAGGCCTCCTGCCCGTTTGATCCACACCCGCCCGGGATATTCCCTGGCGGGTGTTCTGTTTTTGGGTATCCGGATTAACGGGTTGATCCGTGCGCTGGCGTTCCAAAGCAGAGTTCAGGAGAGCAACGGAAAATATGGTTTATCGTGAGATACAGGATATCCTCGTCAAAGTGATTCCAAACTCCAGCCTTGTTCGGTAGCAAGCAATCGATCGGTTAGTCCGAGGTTTTCCAGAAACGAGTCGTCATGCGATACCACGACCAAGGTGCCTTGGTAACCACGCAACATGATTTCCAATGCCTGTACTGAGGGTAAATCGAGATGGTTGTTCGGTTCATCCAGCAACAGCAGTTGTGGTGGTGAATTAGCATAGAGTATGCAGGCGAGCGCTCCCTTTAGGCGCTCACCGCCGCTCAGCGACCCGCTGGGTGTCGCTATCTTTTGCGCGTCAAGCCCCAGTTGAGCCAGACGCATGCGCAGGTCTCCTTCGGTAGCTGTGCAATTGGCTAACTGTAATTGTTCCAGTACTGTCTTCTCTGGGTCCAGACTTTCCAGTCGCTGATCGAGATATGCGCTTTCGGGCGTCACTTTGGTTACCCCGGCCAAAGGCGCAACTTGGCCAGCGAGCACTCGAAGCAGCGTGGACTTACCACAACCGTTCGGGCCAACTATCCCTATACGCTGCTGTCCACCCAGTGTCAGGCTTACGCGACGGGTTGCACCCGCTACGTACGGCAGCTCTACGTCATTGAAATCTGCTACGCGACGCTTTGCAGGCTGCTTGATTGGTATTTCATGCAGAGTTATTTGCGACTCATCTTCAATTTGCTGTGCGGCTTCACGTACACGTTGATTGAGTTGTGCCCTGCAGGTGGCTTGTTTTCGGTGCAACGTACCCGACGATGCTTCGCTGCGCTCTTTCTGACGGTCAAGTAGAACTTTAGCTTGATTGGCCTTCTTGCCTTGCCGGTTGCCCCGTGCCTGCCGTCGCTCAAGCCGTTCACGCTGCTTCCGCATCGCCTGTTCCTGACGTTGGCGTTCAAGCTTTCGCTCACACAGGTTGTGCAGGGCGTTCTGTCGTTCGTGTGCCTTGGCTGCGGCATAAAATGAGTAGTTGCCCCCGTAGCTGTGCAGTCCTTGCGAAGACAGTTCCACGACATGTTCCATGCACTCCAGCAATTGCCTGTCATGACTGACCACAATCAGTCCGCGCGGCCAGCTTTGCAATTGTTCGATCAGTGCCTGGCGGTTCGGTCGGTCGAGATGGTTGCTCGGCTCATCAAGCATCAGGAAGTCTGCATCCGAGAGCATGGCACCAATCAGGGAAACTCGCATCACCTCACCGCCGCTCAGAATGTTGGCAGGGGTATCTGCTTCAAGGTGACTCAAGTTATTGCGTTCAAGTTCATGGCGGAGTCGCTGGTGTATGTCCCAGCGATCGCCCACGGCATCAAAATCCTCTGGTGCTGTACTGCCTGACTCAATATGTGCCAGTGCATCCAGGGTCTGCTTTCCCCCCGCTAAGTCGGCCACTGTAGAGCCGTCGGGATGCACCACTTGCTGGGAGAGGTAATGCACGCTGCCGCTGCACTGACAATGGCCGGTGGTTGGTTGTAACAACCCGGCCAGGATGCGTGCCAACAACGTTTTGCCAACACCATTACGTCCAACCAGTCCCGTTGGGCGCACATCGAATTGCTCGTGAAGGTCAGAGAAAAGGGTTCTGCCGTCTGGCAGAACGTAGGACACGTCTTTCAGTGCGATATTGGTATTCGTCATGCTGTATTCCAAAGATGCCAAGAACTCCCCCTGCTGCTTGGGGGCTGGTGGAGACTGGCCGTCATTACAACGGCGGCATCAATGGCGCATTGGACAAACACCTCATATTGGAAGGGGTAGATCAAATAGTGTACAAGCACTTGAGGGAATAGCCAATGCGGTCATTTCAACTAACTGAACCACCAGACTCATGACCGAGGTGCCCGACAGCATCCTGCACTGGCCCCGGCAGCCATTTAATCTGCTACTCGTTTTTTGTAACAGAGTGTTTTAACCCGGCACCGAAGCGTGCAACAATAGAGACAATTTACGTCTAATCAACTCTCCTGTCGGTCGGGCCTGTACCATTTGAAACTACTGCCGATCCATTCATCTCAGTTGCCTGATCTTAAAAGGGCGTCCGGTTTTCTGCTGCTTTCATTGCTGTTGATGGTCGCGGCGTTATTGATTCCTCACCCTGAAGTCACGCGGGGCCTCGCCAATTACCTGCCACTGCATACGGCGCTCGAAGTAGTAGCTGTTTCGGTTTCGCTGATGGTGTTTGCCGTTGGCTGGAATACGTGTCAGCGTGACGAAAACAGGGGTGTCATTTGGTTGGGCTGCCTGTTTCTGGGCGTAGCGGTGTTGGACCTGAGCCATCTGCTGTCCTACAAGGGAATGCCGGATTTTGTGACGCCCAGTGACCCTGAAAAGGCGATCAATTTCTGGCTGGCAGCGCGCAGTTTTGCTGCGCTGGGCCTTGTGGGAGCGGCGGTCATCTTCTGGCGCAGGCAGCGTTTGCCGGTTTCGGCTGGGTGGGTGCTGATCCCTGTGCTGTTGATGGCAGTAGCCTTGCACTACCTGTTTCTGCTCCATCCAGAACGTGTCCCTGCTACCTTTGACCCGGAAACTGGGCTGACCGCCTTCAAAATAGGCTTTGAATATGGACTGATTGCTGCGTACCTGCTGGCAGCGACCCTGTTCCTGATCCTGATGACGCGCAGCCGTACGTTCAATGCATCGGGGCTGTTTACCGTTTCCATATTGATGGCCATGAGTGAAATATTCTTTACGCTCTATGCCGACGTGACTGATATCTACAACCTGCTGGGGCATTTGTACAAGATACTGGCGTATTCCTTCCTGTACCGCGCCCTGTTCGTTGAGACGGTTACTTACCCCTGGCGTCAGTTGCAGGCTTCAGAGCGACAACTCAACGCCACGATCAATGCCTTGCCGGACCTGCTGTTCGAAATGGATGAGGCTGGCAACTACCTGGGTGTGCATGCCAGTGAAACGGGGCAGCTTGTCGTGCCGATCGAGCAGCTCCTGTATAAGAATGTGCGTGATGTCATGCCAAAAGAGGCTGCGGATAGCTGTCTTCAGGCGATTCGGGAAGCGGAACGCAAGGGCATTTCCAGAGGTCATCGCCTGATGCTGGAGACTCCCCAGGGGCAGCGGTTTTTCGAACTCTCGGTCTCCTGCCGTCGCTCAAGTGAAGATGCGCCAGTGCGCTATCTGGTGCTTTCACGTGACGATACGGAGTCGGTGCTGCAACAGCAGGCACTGGAGCATCAAGCAAGCCTGAATGAAAGTCTGCTGATGCTATCGCGGGAGATGATGCTGCGTAACGAGGCAGAGTTTATACAGTATGGCGCTGAGCGTGCGCGGTATCTTACCCGGAGTGGAAAAGCCAGTATCTTTCTGGTGGAGGAGTTGGCCGATGCCAGGCGATTGGGAGCGGTTCCGCGGCAACATGACCCCTTGCCACCGGAAATGTTGCACTACCTGTTGGCCGCTCAGGGTTCCTTGATGATTAATGACCCGATGGAGATGGGGCAGGGGGTGGTGCTTCCCGAAGGCTTGGGCAGGCTGATCAGTCTGCCGGTTATCGAGGCTGGCAGAGTACAGTTACTGGTCATTGTGGAAGACAAGGACGAAAAATACTCTCAGCGAGACTTGCATGCCCTGCAAATTCTGGCCTATTCACTCTGGCAACTGGTACGTCGGCAGCGCCAGGACCGCGCCATCGAAACGCTGACCTCTGCCGTGGCGCAAAGTCCGAACTCGGTGATCATTACCGACCTGAATGGCAATATAGAGTATGTGAATGCCGCCTTTGTTGAACGGAGCGGGTATCAACTTGAAGAGGTGAAAGGACATAACCCCAGCCTTGTCAAATCCAACAAGACACCGGACAGCGTGTATGCAGAGATGTGGTCGACGCTTGCCAAGGGTAAAACCTGGCGTGGCGAACTGATCAACAGGCGTAAGGATGGTGTCGAATATTGCGAAAATGTTGTTATCTATCCGGTGCGTGATATGGAAGGGAAGGTGGTGAACTATATTGCGCATCAGGAGGACCTCAGCGCTCAAAAAGCGGCTGATGCGCGTATACAGCAGCTGTCCTACTATGATCAGCTGACGGATCTGCCGAATCACTCCCTGCTGGAGCAGCGCTTTGCGCATGCAGTCAATGTCGTGCAGCAACATCAAGAGCCGCTCGGCCTGATCTGGCTCGATCTCGATAATTTCAAGGTCGTGAACGATGCGTTGGGACACGCCACGGGTGATCTTTTACTGCGTAAGATTGCCAACCGTATTCGAGGGGTGCTGCGTGAGCAGGATATCCTTTCGCGCCAGTATGGGGATGGCTTTATTGTTGTGTTGCCGGGTGCCGATGCTGAGCGGGCGGCGCATTTGGTACAGGGTCTGCTTAAGGCGATCGAACACCCCGTCAGTTTCAATCACCAGGAAGTCAGTATCAGCGCGTCAGCGGGTATTGCGCTTTACCCTGACGATGGCGATTCTCTTGAATCGCTGCTGATGTGCGCGGAAACGGCGATGTATCAGGTCAAGCAACAGGGGCGGAACCATTTCCGCTTCTACTCTCCTGAAATGCAAACCCATACCAGTCGATCGCTGGCGCTGAGCAATGCGCTCAAGCACGCCATGAGCCGCAATGAGCTGCATCTGGTCTATCAGCCGCAGTACAGCTTTGAGCATGAACGCATGATTGCAGCTGAAGTGCTGTTGCGCTGGAACAGTCCTGAATGGGGCATGATATCGCCGGCAGAATTTATTCCCATGGCTGAGCACAGTGGCCTGATCGTGCCCATCGGTGAATGGGTGGTACGCGTTGCGGCTGCACAGTTGGCATGCTGGCAGCAACAAGGGTTCGATGATCTGGTGCTGGCCATCAATCTGTCAGCGGTACAGTTCAACCAGCCCGCGCTGGTGCAAACGCTGGTGGACATCGTGCGTAGCGAAGGTGTAAAACCTTCCTCCATTGAGCTTGAACTGACCGAAGCGGTTGCTCTGCAGGATCCGGAGGCGGCAGCGCGTACGATTGCCCAGCTCAATCAGGCGGGCTTCAGGCTCTCGATTGATGATTTCGGCACCGGCTATTCGTCCATGAGCTACCTGAAGCGCTTTGATGTGGACAAGCTTAAAATCGACCAATCCTTTGTTCGTGAGCTGGAACACAGCAGCGATGACCGCGCCATCGTGACAGCAATCAGTCAGATGGCGCATAGTCTGGGCATGCAAACCATCGCTGAAGGTGTTGAAACCGAGCAGCAGATGGCATTGCTGAAGGCATTTGGCTGTGACGAGATTCAGGGCTATTTCTACAGCCGGCCACTGACCTCGGAGCTGTTCAGCGAGTTTGCCGCTCGTGCCCGTGAGGCGCAGGCGGAAACGCTGATGAGCTGATAGAATAGCCAGAGAGAGTACCGACCGGTTGTCGGCACGATTGCCGTTGATGTCATTATTCGGAATATGATACCCGAGATCTCAGCCCCGCTGTTCTGGTATCCGCAAGGCGCGCTTTCTTATCGGCGTACATGACCGTGTCTGCAGCCGATAGCAGGGTTGTGGCATCACCGAAAGCCCCAGCATCGTGAAAAACGCAGCCAATGCTGCAGGCAGGGTGAATGCGCGTATCACCTGCTCGAATGCTGCAGGTTTCTATCGCATCTCGCAGGCGCTGTATCAGTGGCCCGGTTTCTTCCGCGTGCTTGAGGAACGCGAGAACCGCAAATTCATCGCCGCCCAGCCGTGCAGCTACATCAGACTCTCGCATTGCCCCAGTCAGTGCTTGACCGATCGTAACCAGCAAGGCATCGCCTGTAGCATGGCCATAGGTATCGTTGATCGGCTTGAAACCATCCAGGTCAATCAGCAACAGGGCAAAACTGCGCTGCCCTGACTCTGCCGAGTCGGCAAGTGCACTGGCGAGCGCTTCATCGAAATAGCGTCTGTTGTACAGAGCTGTCAAAGGGTCGTGCAGGGACAATTGCTTGAGTTCCTGATGCGACTGCCGGATTTTTCGCATCATATGGCTGAAGTTGAGCGCCAGCGTTTTGACTTCCAGTGGCCAGACCTTGCCAACATGAATTTGATGGGTGTACTCCCTCTCTTGGGTGATCATGGAAACATCCTGAGCGAGCTGCTGAATCGGCCGGCTCACCCAGCTGCGCAGAATGAGATAAATCAAACCAAAGAAAATGGCTTGTAGAGAAAGGACCAGTAGCATTATCGGGTAAGCCAGGTCGGTAACGGGTGCTTCCAGCCGCGTCAAGGGCACCCTGACATCCACAACACCATTGACCTCCCCAGGCTGTGAGCCGGTGTGGCAGGCGAGGCAGTCAGGCTCGCTGTTCAGGGGCAGCAGGTAGCGAAGGAGACCATTCTCGCCCAGACTCAGTTTTTTGCCATCCTGAATCACCTGCTGTAAGGACGTATCCTGCTCGATCAGACCTGCCTGTTCCAGGCGAGGACCAAACTGATGGGCAACCGGCTCACCGCGGATAATGGCGATCGAGTAGCCTGGCAGGCTTAGCTGCACCTGAGTGAGTAGCTCATCCACTTCCTGGCGGGTAACGCCTTTTCGCATCACGGAATAGAGGTGGTCGTAAACCAGCTGGGCAATATGTTCTCCTTCGTCCCTGGCCACATCCCGTATTACATTGACGCGATAGGAGTGGAACATCAGGTAAACCGAGATCGAAGCCACGACGAGACCCAGGATAAACACCAGGGCCAAAAGGCCGCCAATATTGAACCGGCTATTCTGAAAATGTGTGCGCGATGTTTCGTGCCCATCCATGTATCGAGTCCGACCAGATTTTGGGAGGGGCCATGCTATCGCAGGCTGTGGGGCAGGGTCCATTGAGGGTAATCATGTTCAAGTGACTCTGTCTGCGAACACAAACATGGGCGAATGTCTGTCAGTCTATGCTTTGATGACAGTGAAAATTAATATTGTGTCTGTTGAAGAGTACCCTCTGTCTTTAAGCCACCCTCTAAAGATGCCGCTGATATGCGAGATAAAGAGGCTGGCGTCAATCAATAATACCAAGGAAGCGAAGCCGCCATGGCCGTAGACCTGAGCAACACTTTCGTCGTCGGCATTTCCGCTACGGCGCTGTTTGATATGAGCGAGTCGGATCGAGTGTATCGGCAGGCGCAGTCGGAAAATCCGAATACGGCAGTGTCAGTATACCGTGCACACATGCTGGAAACTGAAAACGAGCCGTTGTTGCCGGGCACCGGTTATCCGCTGGTGAAGGCGTTGCTGGGGCTGAACCAGTATGCCAGCGCTGATCAGCCGTCGCTGGTTGAAGTAGTCGTGATGTCGCGTAACAGCCCGGATACCGGATTGCGGGTGCTGCACAATATCCGGCGTCACGAATTGAAGATTTCCCGTTCGGCCTTTACCGGTGGTGAATCGGTGCCCGACTATCTGGATGCCTTTGATGTGGATCTGTTTTTGACCACCAATGCTGAAGATGCGCAGAAGGTGATTGATGCTCGTGCCTGTGCTGCAGCCGTGCTGAAGGAGCCGCCCACCGGTGCGGAGGGGGAAATTCCCGAGGGACAGGTCAGGATTGCCTTTGATGGCGATGCGGTGCTGTTTTCCGATGAGAGCGAGCTGGTGTTCAAGACTCAGGGGCTGCAGGCCTTCCATGATCATGAAGATGCTCACCAGGATGAACCGCTCGAGGAAGGGCCCTATGCTCACCTGTTGCGCAAGCTGTCACGGTTGCAGGAGCGGCTGCCGCAGGGTGTGGACCGGTCGCCGGTGCGTATAGCGCTGGTCACGGCCCGTGACAGTCCGGCCGAAATGCGGGTAATCAAGACACTGCGCAGCTGGGGGGTGCATGTTGATGAAGCTTTCTTCATGGGTGGGGTGGAAAAAACCAAGGTGCTGAAGGCTTTTCAGCCACATGTGTTTTTTGATGATCAGGATGTGCATCTGGATGAGGCGGCCAAGCTGGTCCCGTCCGGCAAGGTGCCGTATTCCAGTGCGTCGGCACTTAATCATCTGGCAGGTAAAGCGACAGAAGCTGTAAAAGAGTGACAGGTAGGCCAGGCAAGGGCTGCTCAAATCGAGGGATTGAAACGATTGACTGCTCCCCTCCCTGAAGGAAGGGGATTCCCAATTCACCGAGAACCGGACACAGGTACTTGACCTATGCCACTTACATTCTCTCCAAGGGCTAACACCGCCAGCCCG
>Ga0193959_1001216_pt1 | contig 10307 bp, 12 predicted proteins | sample FB_2_MG_FD_140333 | JGI IMG/M metagenome (GOLD analysis project Ga0193959, IMG submission 140333) | Microbial mat bacterial communities from the Broadkill River, Lewes, Delaware, United States - FB_2_MG | ecosystem: Environmental > Aquatic > Freshwater > River > Microbial mats | place: USA...
CGTGCGACTTCTCGCAGATCCTTTTCAGCGTCTACTGATAGTTCATAAGTCAGTCTCATTTGGCACTTTCTTCATTCAATACCTCATCGAAAATATCATCAACAGACTTAGAGGAGGTTTGCCCTTCATTGGCTGCTTGTACACGAGGCGCCAAAAAGCTTTCAAGCTCATTTAATGCTGCTGCTTCGTTATTGTCAGGTAGGGTACGCTTTAGCACGTATTCTTTGATGGATTGGCCTTGGAGAGCGGCTGAAGCCTTTAATCGTTGGTGTTGCTCAGGTGTGACGTCTATAGAGAGTCTCATAATAGGTTCCCATTAGGTTAATTCGTATACACGTAATTTATACAAATCACAACAAATCGCCAATTTGTTACAAATGTTGTTTTTGGCGTGTATCGATAAAACCCATCACTTTTTGCTCAATTCCTTCAAGTGCCTCTCTTAAATCATCAATATCTGTATACCCCGTATAGTCATCAGTTACATCCCTACCAGATAAATGATTCAGCAGGTTTTTTTTGATTGTAGAGCCTATCCCTGCAACCTCAGCCACGCCAGCAAAGGTGCGGCGTAGGTCATGGGGAGTAATATGTAAGCCGGACTTTCGCTTAATGTGCTTGGTAATGGCTTTAGGTTCACTTAGGGAAAATAGTCGGCCATCGGCTGATTCGCATATTCTCTCTTGGATTAACTGTTTTAGAGTCTCCGTTAAGGGTAGAGTGTGGTCTAAGCCATTTTTAGTATCTTTAAATGTCACTGTCCATCGTTGTAGGTTAATGTCTTCCACGGTGAGCTGCTTGGCTTCTGAAGAACGACAGCCAGTTAGTAGTAGGAAGGTGAAGAAGCTTTTTTGTATCGGGCAAACTAGATTATTGAGCGCTTTCCAGAAGATGGGGAATTCTTCACGGTGAATACGGCGGGTTCTGGGTTTTTGCTCTACCCACATTTTTAAGCCAGAGTTGCCTAGTTCTTCAGCGGGCCAGGTGGGTAGATTTAAAGAACGGTCTAGCGCACGGTTAAAGTTAAGAATACGCCTGAGTTTTTTCATGACTTCATTTGCACCAATACCACCGTCACCTGATAAACCTCTCGCGTTATTGTGCTGGCTTATGTTATTCATTATTAGCCTGTGAGTGGCAAATAGCTTTTTAGCAGAGCACAGCTCTTGTAGCGGGGTATTGAGCCATTTCTGTAGATGGCTCTCGATGCTATTACGCCAATTGGTAATCACTCGCTCGGTATTGTTTGAGCCATCAAGGTAATTATCTAGGGCTTTTTGTAACGTGAGTGATTGAGTCGTTATTTTTCTATCGTTAGGGTTAATACCTTGATCAAGTTGCACCAGAATTTTATTCGCCTCAGAGCGGATGCGTTGTACACTTGGCATTTCGTGATTAACCGAAAATGGAATGGCGACTCTTACCGCTTTTGATTGGCCAGTAGGGCATTTATAAATGGACAGCTTCACCTTGCCGGATGGGTGATGAACCGCCCTAAGATATTTAATCTCAGTGTCTTTGTACTCTATGCGTTTATCAGGTGGTGATGAGCTTAAACTCAACAGCCAGTCTTTGGAAAATCGATAACTAGTTTTCATTCTGGGTTAGCTATGGGTTAGTTTTTCGTATGATTCAGAATGATGCTAGGTTATCAGTGGTGATACTTAAGTCAATTAAAATCCTTTAAAAACAATAGCTTAGTTATATTGTGTGATGAGGTGTGATGAGGTGTTATGACGAGTTATATGGGGTAGGTAACGCTGGCAGTGTTGAGGTCAGCGGTTCGATCCCGCTAGGCTCCACCAATAAATCATTGAAAATCAACGACTTAACAATTGCTATCAAATCGTTTATGTCTCATCTCTGATCGTATGGTCCCTATATGGTCAAATCTGAATACAATAAAAATAATTTTGAAATTAAATATTAAGCACTCCTGTTAGAATCTTTTAAACTAATAAATTCTTCGGTTTCTAGCATGGAAATAAAAACGGATTTAACCTACTTGCCAGAAGGTAAGCAAAACACTATCGCTGCAATTCGCTGCATCATCCTTAATGGGGTGAACTTTATGCTGAGAACAAAAACGGTCATAGTCATGTAGTCTGGTTGGTGCTCTTTGGTAGCTATGCCCGCGATACCTATATTGATAATCTTATAAATGGTTATATCAGTGATTACGATATTTTAGTGGTGATTAATGGTCAAAAATTAGCCGATGATCTGAAGCTCTGGAATAGGCTTGAGGATAAGATAGATCGTTTAACCCGCTCGCCTATCAACTTGATTGTGCATACTTATGAGGAAATCAATCAATGGTTAAAAGAAGGTCATTACTTCTTTAGTGATATTCGTAAGGAAGGCATTTACCTCTACACCAGCAAGCCCAACAGAGGCTTGCCGGAGCCTAAGCATTTAACTAATACAGAACGATTACCAATTGCACAACAGCACTTTGAGCAATGGTTTGAGAATGCCGAGCGCTTTTACATCAATGGAAAAGAAAGCCATGATAAAGGTTGGTTGAAAGAGTCGGCGTTTATGTTGCATCAAGCAACTTTATAGTTGCATTCTGTTAGTGCTATCAAATTATCGTCCGCGAACTCACAACATTAAAAATCTTCGTAATATGGCGATTGATAAAACTTCGCCAGAATCCTCATTAAGTGAAATTTTTCCCGGTCAAGATAAATTCCAGCGCTGTTGTTTTGAGAGGTTAAAACGGGCTTATATCGACTCGCGCTATTCTGAACACTATAAAATCACCCAAGAGGAATTAACGTGGTTAGCTGGTGAAGTTGAAAAATTGAAAATACTTACACGGTCAATTTGTGAAGCACACATTACAAAACTTCAAGATAATTAGCTCTTGGCATAATAAGGTGTCACCAATCAGTAGACATTTTTGCTTCATGATATATTTACCTACTTTTACAAAATAAATATAGTTAGCAGCAATGAAAATTTATGGCGCGATTCTCACTGTTTTTGCCTCATGGCCTTGACTTTTTTGCTTTGAATACGCGATTATCAGCCCAGTGTTATATCGCTGCCATATTTCATATTAAGTACATATGGAGAATAAAAGGATATAAGTAACTAACTTGGTATAGGAGAGTATTATGGAAGTGCAGATAGTAATATCAGGGTTAGGGTTAAGTATAAAACCCTTGAATTTAGGAGTTAATGCAATATCGGGAGCCTACTTAAATTTTAGGTATAGCTCTAGCTCTAACGTGGTGTACACCATCGCGATAACCAATACCCTTAGTATTGGTGGGAAAAGTGGCAGCCTTATCTATGGTCAGGTGCAAACAGAGTTTTTTCCTGTATTACCAGAGCGCCACCCTTGGGCCAAAAATATAGACACGCTGAAGGAAATAGTGGGTCAGAATGTTGAACTAAGTGTAGGTGGGATGCTTCTCGGTGATGGAAATGTAACAGTCAAGTTAGTGAGCATAGATGATAATTACAACACTAATACCTTAATCTCAAAAGCTAACGTTCCCGCTATAGGTGGTCAAGCTGCTACAACGATGGTGAAAGGGATTGCAAAACACTTCCCTAGACCATCTGTAAAAGAGAATGCCACAAATGCAGCGGCTACCCAATAGCTACAGCATAGGCGAATATACTAATGTTGAAAAAAATAAATTTTTTGAAAATATTTAATGGATTCCTCTACGCATGTAATTTGTGGTTTGGTATAAGCTTAATTTTTTTATGCTTGAATGCTAAAAATATGCTTAGAGAAACAAGTATAAGTGTTTACGGCTCCCAAACACCTCTAATGGGATCCAACTTTTTAGAAGCTGCTACATCGATACCGGTTGCAATTATTATTGTAGTCTTAGCGCTTGGTGTTGCACTTAAAAGCCTGATAATAAAAGATTTTAATACACTTATGATAATCAATTTATCTTCTTTCATAGCACTAGGTATTATAGCTTCGCTTTATACTTATTTTATTTTTCTGCCAACACTAAGTTTATAATAAATTGTGAATTAATGGAGTAAATGTCATGTCTATTTTTTTAAAATATGGGAATATTATTGGAGAAGCTGCTGACTCAAATCATAGGCAGTGGGCAGATGTAAATTACATAAAATGGCTTGGTGTTGAGAGAAAAATAACCTCTACAACATCAACCCAAGGGGATAGAGAGTCATCCAATGCTAACATCAAAAACTTATCGATAGTACGCGCTCAAGATAAAGCCTCTCCTTATTATATTATAGAGGCATGTTGCGGTACGGGTAAGGAAGTACAAATTGCATTAACCAAAACGGGGGAAGGCAAGGGATCTGACGTATTTATGTTATATACATTAAAAAACGTCTTAATAACTAACTATACAACTCTCGCAACTGCTCAAAGTGAAACACGCCCTATAGAAAGGTTAGACCTAAGCTTTGTCGATATACAAATGAGATACTGCACTTATAATGATGATGGAGTTATTGTAAACCCTGTAGCGGTTGGTTTTAATACTGCAACAAATCTAAAGGCTTAGCTGTATGAATTTTTTTCAACGCTTTTTTCTAGTTTCTCTTTCTTATCTTTAAGTAGCTGTTGTAGGTCTTTATCATTTTCAATGACATGAGCAATAAATTTGATTTTGACCTGCTCTTTTAACAAAGCATTTTTCCTCTCATAAAATTTATCAGGATCATTACTTGTAAATGTCATATTGGCTGCCTGATACACACGATTTTCTGCAAACATAAAGGGAAGTTCCTTATCTTTGTACTCCTGATCTGATTTACCTTTAGAGCGCTCAGGTAAGCCATTAATTACCTCTGCTATATCTGCGGTAACAGGCAGAGCGATAGATGTACGAAATTGATAGTTAAAATATTGCTCTAATCCGTAAATCATAGGTTTTTTATATTCACCCGCCTCGTAATATACCCAATTTCTTGCTGGATTAAGCGATCAAGACCATTTTCTAACAATTTATTAATGATCTCGAACACCTAATTATCGGGATCACCATTCAATAATAATTCACGGACTGTTTTCTGTACTTGTTGGGCAGTTCCATATTGCATATGAAAATCTGCATAAAGATCTCTCATCCATTGCTGAATATCTTGAGCCGTCTGCACTTGTCCTGAATTACCGTAGCGCTGCAACTCATTAACGTAATCACCATAAGACAAAAGAGCTTCCTGTAGTTTTTTGTAGCCACTTTCCATTTCAAAGGATGTGAGTGCGTAATCTTTACTGAACAATGGCATTAGCTCAGTGTAGTGGCGGTCGAGCATTATTGGCCTTGTGTGGTCGTTTGTAATTATAAAACCATAACCACTCTGTAGCATACTTTTGCACTTCTTCGAGTGTATCAAACAAATACTTACTGACCCAACCGTATCTAACTGTTCGATTAGCACGCTCAATGTAAGCATTTTATTGTGGATTACTAGGTTGAATATATTCAATGCGTATATTCAGTTTTCTGGCCCAGTGGGTAAACTCGTGAGTTATAATTCAGGAGCATTATCACAATGTATCACCGACGGTTTTGAGCGCCATTCAAGTAATTAATTTAACGTTCGAATTACCCTTATTGACGATAAAGAAAACCTTGGGTAATCCCCCAAATAATTCTTTGTTAGTGTATTAACAGCTAAAGAGAAACTTAAAAAGCTTAACAGTGACTATTAGGCTTTTTTGTTTGTGGGTTAGGTATGGGTTAGTTTTGGCTTTGGTTTAGTCGGTTATATATCTCGCTTACAAGTTAAGTTAGCCATAATCATGTCGCAGTCTGCTTTCGGCCAATAGATGACATTATTAAATTTCAATCTTTTTCCAAAAAGCTCCACACAAAAAGCGTAGGTTCTGCTACCTTTTAGGTTAGTCTAGGTACGTTGGTAGGCTTTAAGTTTATCTTAAGAGCCGCCCCTAGCTGCTGTCTTTCAGCAACTGTAGTGTGAAACATATGGATATGGTAAAGAACTAAGCCTTGCAAAATAGTGTAGGCAATGCCATTTCTTTCCAACTCCTTGGCTAAGGCCCGGAGCTTATCAATGGGAAGTTTGTTGGGAGCAATGAGATAAATGGCTGCTTGGATAAGTTTATAGGCATTGCTCCCTTCTTCGCATACAATAATATCAATATCTTCTTTTAGCTTCTCTGATCCGATTGATTCGGCAGCCTTGCCTACTACCCCGGTGCATATACCTCGTATCATTTTTGATACAAATCCCGCTGAGATTTTTTTGACTTCGGACTCGCTCATTTCCTTGTTTTTTCGGGCGATTTCAGCCTCAACTCTTTTAGTTAGATCATCTGGAGATTCCAGTACCGCGTCTAAAGTATAAGCCAACAATCGGAGCGGGGCTTCTATGGCTTCCTTAAGGTAGGTGTGCTTTCTGTCCCGACTTATAGATCCGTAGTAGTTTTTTAATATTTGCCCAAGAACTTCTGTAGATCTAATTAGCCTAAATAGGTCGGCGAGTGGCTCTTTATAGTCGTCGTGGCCTTTTGCCAGTTCGGTTTCTGAAGGCTCGTATTCGACTTCCTCGGCAACCCTTCGTTTGTTCTCTTGGCTCTCTTCGACATTTAAGTCTGATATTACGATTTCTGAAATAGAGCCTATAAGGTCATGTAGGTAGGCTGAGTCAGACTCAAAGAGGATAGGTGGGTGTTGAGCGAGGCACTGTCCAAGATTTTTTGACACGCTATCGACAACCCAGCTGCTATTCTTATGGTGCGTTAAAAATAGTATTAGATTTGAATTTTCTCTCGTGCTTAAATTTTCACAGGCATTTTCAATGATATCTATTATTTCTTGGTCGTCGATGTTGTCCGCAAAAAACTTACCTATAAAGAAATATTTGATATATGGGTATGAAAACCCGTAACACATGCCATCAAAGTTTAGTATTTTTGACTTGGCGAGAATTTTAAGCTGCTTGTCCAGATTTACCGTGGTGTACTTCTTAGAGAATTCATCGTTAAATTTCTGTATCTCACTTTTCTCTAAATATTCTCGCCCGAGAGACCTGTAGAACCATGCTAGGTGGGCAAGATAGGTAAAAAGTTCGTCGAATATGTCTCTGCCGACGCCTGATTCATCAAGATTTTTTGTTATAAGGTACTGGTAGTAGTAAGACATTCCCGAGTTATGGAGATCTTCGCTTCCAACAGAGCTGCTACTTTGTATTAAAACCAGAAGAAATAGCGGTCTTGATGGAACTAGATTTTTCCCAAGGACGGTTGTTATCACGCTTTCAGTGTTGTGACAAGCTACTTCAAGTTCTTTGGGGGTTTGCCGGTCGGTGTTGGAATGCCACCTTTTAATGAGCTGGTATCTCAGGTTGCATCCAAAGTCTTTAATTGAATATTTGATGTATTCGGTCATTCTTTTATCATGCTCGTCAGATGTAGTTAGCCCTGAGTTAAGAATAGTGTCGCAAGTTATTAATACTGTACCGAAATTTTCTTCTATATACTCGAATATACTTGAAACTCCTTTACTTTGCTTGCCGATCTCTTCGTAGCTGTCCAGAAGAAGAACTCTTTTTGATTTTTCTGATCGCTCAATGATTTCAGAGTTGATGTATTCTATTTTCACGGCTTTGGCTAAGGCTTTCTTTATTCCGTTGCGAGTGTTTCGCTTAATAGTTTTTGCGTCTAAATATACTGGATATATTCCAGTTCCATAAAGGCTCATGAATGAGTGGTGGAGTATTTTTGTTTTTCCAGACTGCTCGTCTCCGAATATGATCGTTTTCTTTTCTATGAGGCTGAGTTCGTCAAGAGTGATATTCTCTGATCCGTTTTCACCTTCTAGTTCTGGGCTGACGTAGATGTCTGAAAAATCAATCTCGGCCTTATCTGGATGTACTAATGCTGCTCCTGGGTCTTGTAGTGTCTTGACGAACTCCCTAGTGAGAGAATCGTCTTCGCCAACTGTACAAATTTCCAGTGAATGATCTTTTTGGGGTTCCAGTACATATTTGTCGTCAGTTAGAATGTACGACCTTTGACATACTTTAGTTTCTGCTATGTCGATAGAAACCACAGAAAACCCAGAGCCTTCTGTTGAGTGTGGTTGAAGTGCGTTAGATTCTATAAAAATAGTGCTGTTGCTGTCTAAGTTAGATACAGAGCTAATAGTGTTTACATGTTCGTGTCCGGAAAAAACAATGCTAGAGCTAGCTAGAATTAATCTTCGAAACTCATGATAGGTTTGCTGACAGTACCAGTTAAGAGGATGGTGCACAAAAGAAAGTCTAAAGTCGCAGTCCTGTCTAAGCGTTTCTGCATAGTTGTTTATAGGATATACGAGCTTCCCTGGTTCTTCGTGAATAGTAGACATCCATGATGCGTTGATCAAAGATAGTCTGATCTTTTTTCCACCAACATTAATCTCGATTTCTTTCCATAGCTTGTCGGAATAGATTGATGCTCTTGGGGATAGAGCCTCTTCGAAGGCGAAGAAATCCTCTTGAGCCTGCGTGCAAAAATTAACGATCTCTGTTTCATACGATTTTTCTTGATTTGCTAAGACGCTCTCGATAATAGTCGAGCGAATACTATTCTCAGGTATTAACTTGCAATCGTGATTGCCGGGAACAATCACAAAATCAATAGGAGTGTTTGACTCCTTGGATAGATTTTCTTTTATTGTGCCTAAAAAGTCTGTGGCTAGCTTGTATTCTTCGGCCTGCCCTGAAAATGCAATATCACCCGTTATAGCAATGAGACAATGGCTACTTTCCCGGACTTGTTCGAAAGCGCAAGATACAATATCTCTAGCTTTTTGAAGAACGAAGTCATCAGGGTATCTAATATGTAAATCACTAAGGTGTATAACGCATATATTCATTTTTTCCGCGAGTCCTATATGGTCTTAGCGCCCCGTAGCATGTTGGAATTCAGGGAGCAGTTTGCTTAATTTAAAGTCCGCTAATAGGCGAAATAAGAAGCCAGAGTGCGCACGAAATTCATTTTTTAAACATCCGCTTTGGGTTGTGAGTTCAACTGGTCGCTGCAACACTCTATCATAATGATAAAGAGATTTTCACAAGTTTTCCCAAATAATACCGCCAACAAACAGTACGATAAAACTAGCTATTGTAATAAATATAATTATTCGAACAATTTCGCTAAACTTAGCCAGCAAATACCCTGTACCAAATGCACCAATAAGAATTACCCCAAGGCGAATATACTTTGGCCATTCCATATTAGAGGTAAGGAAGTAACACGCAAACCCAACAATTAATGCACTGACCCAAAATACCTTTTGTTTCCATTCTTGCGATAAATGATCGTCGTACTCCTCTTCTGAAAGGTATGAATTACCAACCTTGTATCGAGCCATAACTTGCCTTTTATTGTTTAACGATCATAGGAAACTATTTTTTAAATGATATATTTCGTGCCATTTCTTTTGTTTTATTTATTTTTCGATCAAAAGAGTGTTAGCTTATGAGTTCTATATAAGCGTTTATCATAACAAAATATCACAGGCTGTAGGAATAGATAATCTAGGGATCATAACAATGTTAACGTTTACATTTTTTAGTTGGCATCTTGTTCAACGACCAATAAGGTGATTGTGAAGTTGCCGGCGAGCGAATGGCTCAGTAGGAATGTGATCGAGCTGCTGATAAGCGCTCTAATGATATGAATGCAGATAATTTAAAGAATCTAAAGTGATAGATTTTTCAATGAGATTTATTTTTAGGTGTGTAGTTTGTCATCGAGTAGCACGCTCGGATAAGTGACTTCGCCCAATGCTCTTTTAGGTGTGTTGTATGCATTGAGTGTATTTTTATAATTTAGTAAATGACCTGTTAACCCAGGCTCAGTCGGCGCTACAAACTAGATTTGTTAGCATTATTTCTGCCGCTATTAATTTCTCAGCTTCAGCTAGGGCTATATGATACCCACTTTTTTATATAGACAGCATAGTGATTATTTTAAGCGCTCACCTAATCGATTAACCACATCTCTTCTCTCGTGTATCGCACCAATAGTAATTGGTTTTTCTCGATACCCTGAAAGATAAAAAATATAGTGGTATTCATACTTAAGCACAGACAGTTGCGGGAATGATTCTGAAAAAGCCCGTGCTTTCACAGTACCTTTGCCAATAGCCTCAAAGCTATTTTTTAGCCCATGCCGATATTTTTGAAGTGCTTCTTTACCCCATTTGTCGAGGGTATAGCGTGCGACTTCTCGCAGATCCTTTTCAGCGTCTACTGATAGTTCATAAGTCAGTCTCATTTGGCACTTTCTTCATTCAATACCTCATCGAAAATATCATCAACAGACTTAGAGGAGGTTTGCC
>Ga0193959_1001220_pt1 | contig 10300 bp, 8 predicted proteins | sample FB_2_MG_FD_140333 | JGI IMG/M metagenome (GOLD analysis project Ga0193959, IMG submission 140333) | Microbial mat bacterial communities from the Broadkill River, Lewes, Delaware, United States - FB_2_MG | ecosystem: Environmental > Aquatic > Freshwater > River > Microbial mats | place: USA...
AATTATCTTGAAGTAATATCTCTTCTACTGTCTTAGTCATAATTGTAAAACTTTGAGGCAAAAATAATCAAACATTTTATTTAGGTACTGCTATTCTTAAATAAAAAGTTTTGTTAAAAATAAAAGTGTGTACTGTTTCAAAAATTTGTTAGGCTGATAAATTCATCGAAAGCGGCAATAAAAAAGTTGTTAGGCTGTCAAATTCATCGAAGGAGGCAGTAAAAAAATTGTTAGGCTGTTAAATTCATCGAAGGCGGCAATAAAAAAGTTGTTAGGCTGATAAATTCATCGAAAGCGGCAATAAAAAAGTTGTTAGGCTGTCAAATTCATCGAAGGAGGCAATAAAAAAGTTGTCACACCCACAATGTACGACAATGTTTATAACCGTGTGTTGCGGTAAAAAAATAAAATTAGCAGTTTTTATTCCAACTAATTTTTTACATTTGCCTTTGATTAACGAATAGGAGTGCCTTTTAAGGCTGAGATTATATCCTTTGAACCTGATGCAGGTAATGCTGCCGCAGGGAATTTCAGATTATTTCTTTTTTATATTAAAACTCCCATTCTGTTTTCGAAATAGTAATATTATTTACCAAATACTATTAAAAAAATGGAAATTGAAGTAAATGGTGTATCACAGCACTTAGATGCAAATCAAAACCTAAAGAATCTTATCGACAAAACCGTATCGGACACTCGTGGCATGGCTGTGGCTGTTAATAATACGGTTATTCCGCAAAATTTGTGGAGTCAAACATCGTTAACCGAAAACGATAAAGTTCTGTTAATAAAAGCAACCCAAGGAGGTTGATGATTTATGAAATTTGGTAGAGGCTTTACGTGTAAAGTCTTGTAGAAATTAAATTTTTTAACTCTTTTATTAATAGAATAATTATGAATAACGATATAAATAAGATTATTACAAAAAAGCCTTTTCCTGGCTCAAAGAAAGTATATGTTAAGGGCGAAATGTTCGATATAAACGTGTCAATGCGCGAAATTGAATTATCAGACACGGTTGATTTCGATGGTAACAGAATAGAGAATCAGAATATTACTGTTTACGACACTTCTGGCCCTTACACCGACGAAAATTACAATGTTGATATTACCCAGGGGTTGCCTAAAATACGTCAGCAGTGGATATTAGACCGTGGCGATGTTGAACAGCTTAACCAAATGACTTCGCAGTATGGCAACCAGCGTCTTAATAATACAGAGCTAGACTCTATAAGATTTAAGAATCATACAAATAAACCACTAATTGCCAAGCAGGGAAAGGTAGTTACACAGTATCAATACGCCAAGCAGGGATTAATAACGCCCGAGATGGAATATGTTGCTATACGCGAGAATCAGAAAATTGACTCGTATAATGATTTGCTTAGAACACAACATGCTGGGCAAAACTTTGGTGCAACAAATCATATTTCGCATATAACTCCAGAGTTTGTGCGCAACGAGATTGCCGAAGGACGTGCAATGTTGCCTGCAAATATTAACCATCCCGAATCGGAACCAATGATTATTGGTCGTAACTTTTTAGTTAAGATTAATGCTAACATTGGTAACTCGCCAACAACATCGAGCATTGCCGAAGAGGTTGAGAAATCGGTATGGGCAATTCGTTGGGGTGCCGACACCGTTATGGATTTGTCGACAGGTAAAAATATTCACGAAACTCGCGAGTGGATTATTCGTAACTCGCCAGTGCCAATAGGTACAGTGCCATTATATCAGGCGTTAGAGAAATGTAATGGTAAGGTAGAAGATCTTACGTGGGAAATTTTTAAGGATACTCTTATTGAACAGGCAGAGCAGGGTGTCGACTATTTTACTATTCATGCTGGTCTGCTGTTGCACCATATTCCGCTTACCGCTAAACGTATGACAGGAATTGTTTCGCGTGGAGGTTCGATAATGGCAAAATGGATGTTGACATATCATAAAGAGAATTTTTTATATACTCACTTTGCCGATATCTGCGAGATACTTTCGCGATACGATGTGGGAATATCAATTGGCGACGGTCTGCGTCCAGGATCAATTTACGATGCAAATGATCGCGCTCAGTTTGCCGAGCTTGAAACAATGGGCGAATTGACAAAAATTGCTCGCGAAAAGGGAACTCAAGTTATTATAGAAGGGCCTGGTCATGTGCCAATGCAGATGATAAAACAGAATATGGACAAGCAGCTAGCCGACTGTATGGAAGCTCCTTTTTACACTCTTGGACCTTTAACTACCGATATTGCTCCGGGTTACGATCATATTACATCGGCAATTGGAGCAGCACAAATAGGATGGTACGGAACAGCAATGCTTTGCTATGTTACGCCAAAGGAACATCTTGGTTTGCCCGATAAAGAAGATGTTAGAGTTGGTGTTGTTACATATAAGCTTGCAGCCCATGCAGCCGATTTAGCCAAAGGGCATCCTGGCGCTCAGGTGCGCGACAATGCTATGTCTAAGGCACGTTTTGAATTCCGTTGGCGAGATCAGTTTAACCTTGCTCTTGACCCAGAAAAGGCATTAGAGTATCACGATAAAACTCTTGAAGGAGAGAGTTATAAGTCGACACCATTTTGTTCTATGTGTGGCGAACACTTTTGCTCAATGCGTAACACTCAGGAATTGCGAAAAATGGCAGGTAAAGAGACTCGATTAACAGACGAAGAGCTATCGGCAAAGTTAGAAGAGAAAGCTAAAACTTTTGTTGAAGAGGGAAGCCTTTTATATAAATAGTTTAGTTTACCATTAAGCCTCAAAAGTTTTTTAATTAATATTTTATAGAGTCGCTATTTTGGCGACTCTATAAAAACTTACTGAGGATTATATTTTATAAAGCAGGATGAAACCATTCTACTTACTATTGATACCATACGAAATTAAAGCAAATGGAATCGCAAAGAATAATAGTAATATCGTCACCAACAGCAGTACCTTCGGAAATAGAGAAAGTATCTTCTCTATTTAATGCAGGGCTTAAGCAATTTCATGTTCGAAAGCCAAACTTTTTGCATAGCGACATGGAGAACTATATAAAAAGTATACCTATATGCTATCATAAATATCTTGTTCTTCATTCGCATTATGGCTTGGCGGTTAAATATAACTTAAAAGGCATTCAAATAGGATACAAAAGTATTCAGTATACATCTCTTTACAGTGGCAAATTCTGTTATTTAGGATATTCAGCTCATTCGTTTTCTGAAATAGAAGAGTATAAAGATTTTTTCACCCATTTTTTTATTAGCCCCATTTATAATTCTATTTCTAAGAGTGATTACAAGTCTAATTTTTCAGAAAATCAGATTATCAATTATCTTGAAAATAACTACAATACTAATATAATTGCTTTAGGAGGAATAGATGAGAGTAACTGTAGAATAACTTTAAATATGGGGTTTTCTACGTTGGCTTTTCTAGGTGCTATTTGGCAAAGCAACGATGTTGTTAAAACATATAGTAATATTTCAAAGAGTTTAAATTTTCGACCAACAGTTCTCTCAATAGCAGGTTTCGATCCAAGTTCGGGTGCGGGAGTTTCGGCCGATATTAAAACATTTGAGCAACATAAGGTAATTGGTTTTGGCGTGACAACTTCAATAACTTATCAGAACGAGAGTGAGTTCTTAGATGTCGATTGGTTGTTAGCTAGTCAGATTGAAAGACAGATTGATGTTTTGCTTATAAAGCACAATCCTTTATTTGTTAAGATTGGTTTAGTAGAGAATATTGAAACTTTAAAAATGGTTGTTCGATATTTGAAAAACAGAAACAGTGAGGTTAAAATAATTTGGGATCCTATTCTTAAAGCTTCGGCTGGCTTTACTTTTCATAACACTATCGACAGAGAGAATCTGTTTTTATTACTTCAAAATATCTATCTCATTACTCCCAATATACCCGAGTGTAAACAGCTTTTTGGTACATGCGACTATTTTACAATTCAACAAATGATTATTGATAACAACATTAGCAATGTGCTTATTAAAGGAGGTCATTCGGACGATAATAGTTCAGTTGATGTGTTAATAACTAAAGATGATATAATTAAAATAGAAGGTGTAAGGGTTAATAATAAAGGAAAGCATGGTTCGGGATGTGTTCTTTCGTCGGCTATTTGTGCAAACCTATCGCAAGGATTTACACTGGAGTTTTCTGTACGAAAAGCCAAGCTATATATTACCCAATTTATTAGTTCAAACGATTCTCTTTTAGGGTTTCATAATTAATGCAATATGGAAAAAGTAATTTCTAAAATTCAGTTTATTACCAACTATCAATCGTCGATATCGCATTTCGATCAGGCAAAAAAAGTATTAGAAGGAGGTGTAAAATGGATTCAGTATCGTCCTAAGAGTATCGATTTGCAAAGAGTTTTAGACGAAGGAGGGAAGATAGCCGAGCTGTGCAAACAAAACGAGGCTACATTTATTGTTAACGATTATGTTGAAATAGCTAAAGAGCTAAATGCCGATGGTGTTCATATTGGCAAAAACGATATGTCGGTTACTGATGCCCGTATTTTGTTAGGTGAACATAAGATAATTGGTGGAACAGCTAATACTTTAACCGATGTAATAGACTTAGCAAATAATAAAGCCGACTATATTGGACTAGGGCCTTACAGATTTACCCAAACAAAGAAAAACCTAAGCAGGGTTATTGGAGCAGAGGGTTACACAAAAATTATTTCGTGTTTAAAAGATATGAATATCGATATTCCAATAATTGCCATTGGAGGAATACAAATACCCGACATTAATATATTAATGAATACAGGTGTTTTTGGAATTGCCATATCGTCGTTGCTATCGGATGCCGATAATATTACCGAGAAAACAAATGAATTATGCAATATAGTATCTGAACGATATCTATTGTAGATACAAATACATAAAAAGTAGTAACCAGAAAAATCAAAAAAAAATATGGAACCTTTAAAAATTGCAGATACAATATTTACTTCTCGACTATTTACTGGAACAGGTAAATTTTCGTCGGGAATAGTAATGCGCGATGCTCTTGTTGCATCTAAAAGCGAGTTGGTAACAATGGCTTTACGCCGTATCGATTTAAAAAATCAAAACGACGATATATTACCTTATTTACAAGAGGCCAATTTTAAACTGCTTCCAAATACATCGGGAGTTAGGAATGCTAAAGAGGCTATTTTTGCTGCCGAGTTGGCTCGCGAAGCTCTTCAAACAAACTGGCTTAAACTTGAGATTCATCCCGATCCACGATACTTATTGCCCGATGGAGAAGAGACTCTTAAGGCAGCCCAAGAGCTTGTAAAGCGTGGATTTATTGTTCTTCCTTATGTTCAGGCCGATCCTGTTCTTTGTAAAAAACTTGAAGATGTAGGAACAGCTACTGTAATGCCTTTAGGATCGCCTATTGGTAGTAATAATGGTTTAAACACTCGCGATATGATTCGAATAATTATTGAGCAGAGTAATATTCCTGTTGTTGTTGATGCTGGTATAGGTGCTCCCTCGCATGCTGCCGAGGCAATGGAGATGGGTGCCGACGCTGTATTGGTAAATACAGCTATTGCGGTTTCGCAAAATCCTGTTCAAATGGCTATTGCTTTTAAATTAGCTGTTGAGGCTGGTAGAATGGCTTTCGAGGCAAAACTGGCAAAACAATCATCAATGGCAAATGCCAGCAGCCCATTAACATCGTTTTTATCGTAGAGACTTAAAATGCAACGTCTCTAATGCAACCATTATTTGCAACAAAATCTAAACAAAATGTTTACAGACATAATAAAAGAATACAATTGGGAACAGACTACCAACCTCATCTATAGTAAAACTGTTGACGATGTTATTTCTGCTTTACAGTCTAAAAAGCCTACAATCGACGATTTCATGGCGTTAATATCGCCAGCCGCCGAACAATATATTGAGCAGATGGCTCAAAAGAGTAGTCTTATAACTAAAAAGCGATTTGGCAAAACAATACAGCTTTATGTGCCGCTTTATCTATCTAATTTCTGCCAAAACAATTGTGTTTATTGTGGGTTTAGTGCTAAAAATAGTATTAAACGCAAAGTTCTGACTTTTGAAGAGATTGAAGAAGAAGTAATAGCTATAAAAAAGCTAGGGTTTCAACATATACTTTTAGTAACAGGCGAGGCCGATGTTAAGGCTGGTGCCGAATATCTTGCTAAAGCTTTTGCTGTTATTAAAAAGCATATGTCGTCAATTTCAATTGAGGTACAACCTCTTAAAGAAGAGGAGTATTCAAGCTTAATAAGCAGCGGACTTAATACTGTGTATTTATATCAGGAAACATATAATAAACAAAAATATGCTGATTACCATTTAAAGGGCAATAAGGCAAATTTCGAAAATCGTATTGATGCCTACGAGCGTCTTGGTAGAGTGGGCGTTTATAAAATAGGATTGGGATTTCTAGCAGGTTTGGAAGATTGGCGAACAGATGCTTTTTTTACTGCTTTGCATTTAAATTATTTGAAAAAGCAATATTGGAAAACTAAATTTTCGATATCGTTTCCTCGTCTTCGTCCGCATGTTGGACAGTTTGAGCCTAACAGTATTATGACAGATAAACATTTAGCTCAGTTAATATTTGCCTATCGCCTTTTCGACGAGAATGTAGAGATAGCCTTATCAACACGCGAAAGTGCTAGTTATCGCGATAATATGATTTCCCTTGGTGTTACATCAATGAGTGCCGAGTCGAGAACCGATCCAGGTGGATATGCTCATCCCGAGCAGAACAAAGAGCTTGAGCAATTTACTATTAACGATAATAGAACCGCTGCGCAAATGGCCGAAACAATTCGTAGCAAAGGTTACGAGGCTGTTTGGAAAGATTGGGATTTTTGCCTTCAATAAATATAAATAATGGATTTAGAAAGATATAATAGACATATAATACTTCCTGAAATTGGTACTGCTGGTCAGCAAAAACTGTTGAGCGCCAAAGTACTTGTTATTGGTGCTGGCGGGCTAGGTTCGCCAGTATTAATGTATTTGGCAGCCGCTGGAATAGGAGAAATTGGTATTGTTGACGATGATATTGTTAGTTTAAGTAACCTTCAGCGTCAAATTTTATATAAAGCTACAGAGGTAAATCAACCCAAAGTACTTGTAGCTAAACAGCGTATTCTCGAGAATAATCCAACCTTAAAAATAGAAACTTATCAGGCTCGTTTTACAGAAAGCAATGGTTTAGAAATAGCTAAAGGGTACGACTTAATTGTTGATTGTACCGACAATTTTGCCAGTAGATATATTATTGACGAAGTGTGTCGTAAACTTAATATACCAATGGTTTACGGGTCGGTATCGAAGTTTTGTGGTCAGGTGGCTGTATTTAATTACAATGGAGGTAAGCAGTATAAAGAACTTTTTTTAGAGCAACCCGAAGATGATTTATACGACTCTTCTAAACTTGGAGTGATTGGCGTTTTACCTGGTATAATTGGATCGGTACAGGCTAACGAGGTTATTAAAATAGTTATAGGGTTAAATGATGTTTTAAGAAATAAGTTGTTTTTGTTCAATTCAAAAACAATGATATCTAATATTGTTGAGTTTTAAATAAAGTCTTTTGCACCATTAATTGTGAAAATAGATAAGTTGCTGAACTTAAAATGATATCAGGATAATATGTATAGTTTTAATTTTTCTAAAGTGTAATATTAAAACTCCTTATGAGGAGATTATTAACAGATGCTTATATTTTAAAATGTTTGTAACTATAAATCTAAAAAGTTATCATTTCTGTTGGTGGTATCGATATGGTATTGCCTTGTATTTATAATTGGTAGAATAATTATTCTATTTGTGTATGGTCAAATAAAAAGAGGTTGTAATATTAATAAAATTGGCAAGCCATTATTATTGAATTTCATTTAGTTTTGTGGCTTTATATCTCTAATTTTTATACTATTTTATATTACTTCTTTTTAAATTGACCCTTAAAAACACACTTATTGAAATATTTTTCATAGAATGTTAAAATTATACTATTTTTGAGCAAAATATATGAACAGACATAATGACCATATTACATTATAAATCGCAACTTTATCTTTATCAGACAGCCATTAATGTTGGTTATCTAAAAATGTTTGGCGGTTTATAGTCCACTTCATACCCTTTATCCATCTGCTCTAGATGGCTTTTTTTTGTTTTGTCATAATATAAAACTAAATAATACATTCATAATGATTCACGAAAAATTATTGAACCCGCAAAGCATTGTTGTTGTTGGTGGTTCGGACGATATTCAGAAACCAGGTGGTAAAGTATTAAAAAATATTATCGATGGTGGTTTTAAAGGCGGTTTGTATGTTGTAAACCCTAAGTTGGATAATGTTCAAGGAATTGAATCTTCGCGCGATGTGAAAGATCTTCCTAATGTTGATGTTGCTATTCTTGCTATTGCAGCTAAGTTTTGTCCATCAACAATTGAAGTTTTAGCTAAAGAAAAAAACACTCGTGGTTTTATTATTCTTTCGGCAGGATTTTCTGAGGAAAACGAAGAGGGAGCAAAGCTTGAAGCACAAATTGTTGAGACAATAAACTCTGTTGGTGGTAGTCTTATTGGACCAAACTGTGTTGGCTTATTAAATACAAACTATAATGGTGTATTTACTACTCCAATACCATCGCTTGATCCTAAAGGTGTTGATTTTATCTCGGGTTCGGGAGCTACAGCAGTATTTATTATGGAGGCAGGTGTACCTAAGGGATTAACTTTTAATAGTGTTTATTCTGTAGGTAACTCGGCTCAAGTAGGAGTAGAAGAAGTTCTTGCTCACCTTGACGAAACTTTCGATCCTGCTACTTCATCAAGAGTAAAATTATTATATATCGAGAATATCGATAAGCCACAAATGCTTTTAAAGCATGCTAAGTCGCTTATTAGTAAAGGATGTAAAATTGCTGCTATTAAATCGGGTAGCTCTGAGGCAGGTAGCCGTGCTGCTTCGTCGCACACAGGTGCTTTGGCTAGTCCCGATGTTGCTGTTCAGTCGTTATTCCGTAAAGCGGGTATTGTACGTTGTGCTGGTCGCGAAGAGCTTGCTACAGTTGCAGCAATCTTTATGCACCCAGAGCTTACAGGCAAAAATATTGCAATTATCACTCATGCTGGTGGTCCTGCAGTAATGCTAACTGACGCTCTTTCAAACGGTGGATTAGAGATTCCTCATATTGAAGGTCCTAAGGCAGATGCTCTTTTGGAAAAACTTTATGGTGGTTCGTCGGTAGCTAACCCAATCGATTTCCTTGCTACAGGAACAGCTGAGCAGCTTGGTCATATTATTGATGCTTGCGAAAACGATTTCGATAATATTGATGGTATGGCTGTTGTTTTTGGTTCGCCAGGACTATTCCCAGTTTACGATGTTTACGATTTGTTGGACGAGAAGATGAAGAGCTGTAAAAAGCCTATTTATCCAATTCTTCCATCGGTAATTAATGTAAAAGACGAGATTGCTCACTTCATAGCTAAAGGCAGAATTAATTTCCCTGATGAGGTAATTTTTGGTGATGCTCTAGCTAAAATATATAATACTCCAAAGCCAGAATATGCAACTACAGAGTTAGCTGGTGTAAACCGCGAAGCTATTCGTAAAGTAGTTGATGAGGCCGAAAATGGTTATCTATCGCCAGAGCAAGTTCAAGAACTGCTTGATGGTGCAGGTATTCCACGCGCTGGCGAGGCTGTTGTTGAGAGCGCCGACGATGCTGTTGCTCAGGCACAACGTCTTGGTTATCCTTTGGTGATGAAGGTTATTGGACCAGTTCATAAATCGGATGTTGGTGGTGTTGTTCTTAATGTAAAAGACGATGCAACTGTTAGAGCTGAGTTTGAGCGTATGATTGTTATTAAAGAGACTACTGCTATTCTTATGCAGCCTATGCTTTCGGGTACCGAGCTTTTTGTTGGTGCAAAAGCAGAGGAGAAATTTGGACACATGGTTCTTTGTGGTTTAGGAGGTATTTTTATTGAGGTTCTTAAAGATGTTAATGCTGGACTTTCTCCGCTTACTGATAAAGAGGCCGATAGAATGATTAAGACTCTTAAAGGTTATGGAATTATTGAAGGAGCACGTGGTCAAGAGCCTGTTAACGAGGATATCTTTAGAGAGATTGTTGTTCGTTTATCGAAATTAGTTGAAATAGCTCCAGAGATTTTCGAAATGGACTTAAATCCACTTCTTGGTAGCCGCGATAAAGTTGTAGCTGTTGATGCTCGTATTAGAATAGAAAAATAAGATTATGAGAAAATTTTCGAAGTCTGAAAA
>Ga0193959_1001221_pt1 | contig 10297 bp, 9 predicted proteins | sample FB_2_MG_FD_140333 | JGI IMG/M metagenome (GOLD analysis project Ga0193959, IMG submission 140333) | Microbial mat bacterial communities from the Broadkill River, Lewes, Delaware, United States - FB_2_MG | ecosystem: Environmental > Aquatic > Freshwater > River > Microbial mats | place: USA...
GGTCCGAGTTTTTCCCAAGGTCGGTTTTCAATTCAATGGTGATTCAAGTAGATTGAAAACTTTATTTGACAGCCCAGAAAAAGGTACACTATTTAATGAACCCCCTCCCATGTTATTAAATTCATCATCAAAAACTACAAATACTTCAATGTGCATTAATAGGAAACAAATTGAAAATGTGGAAATCCAGAAACCAACATTGATGCATCAACCAGCATTTCATGAAAAAGTTAGATACGCAAAAGATTACCATATTATAAGATCACCACAAATGGATGACATTTCTACAATCATGGACACAATAAATACAATTCAAACTATTGAAGATGATAGTAAATTAATGCCACCGCCACCATCGACTATTCGAATGAACGTTTCCAATGAAACAGTCAATTCTGTTAAGAAAACCAATCCAAACAGATATTATTTTGATCATTTGGATGATGATGAGACACCATTACTCGGACCATTTTCAGATGAAGAAAAAAAACATTTCATGAATTTTATAAAAAAATGGGAAAATGGAAAAAGATGGGGAGATATTTCGAGATATATACCTAATAGAACAGGGAAACAATGCATGGGTCATTACAACCTTCTTTTACAGACCAAAACGCTTGAATATGATATTTTGGAACCAAATAAAACCAAAAAAAGAACATTAGACGAAATATCAGATGAAGATGATTCTGAACTTTGGCCAACATATAAGAAAGTGGCATTTATGAAGAGACACACTTGTCCTAATTATTATTATATGCATTTTTGTGACGAAGAGCAAAAAATAGGACATTGGAATGAAGATGAAAAAAAAAAATTACAGGATGAACTAAAAAAAACTGGAGTTGTTCCAAAAAAATGGGGGTTATTTTCAAAAAAATTCCCGGGTAGAACAGGAACACAATGCAATGGACAATATTTAGATCTAATAAAAAAAGGGGTGATTGAAATTTTAAAAGATGTCAATGAAAAACATCATAAAAAAATCAAATTTTTAAAATAAAATTTGGATTTTATATTCATTCGTCCCATTCAATCGACCGTCACCAGAGATTGACCAGTTAAAACCAAATAGATCAACTTCATCCATAATCAAATTCGTGACCAATTGTTAGAAATGGTACTATATAACGAACATATATATATCACACACACGATCGCAGAATTGAACTGCTGAAATGGAAAATAAAATGAATAATGTTGTCAACGAAGAATTATGCAGATCTTCATTCTCCATATTATTGGAAGCAATAGACATAAAAGAACGTCAAGAAGAAGAAGAAGAAAAATCGTCAAAAAGAAGAAGAAAAATTGTCAAAAAGAAAAAAAATGAGAATGATCGTCAATAATGGCGATGTGCCACCAACACTAAAATAATAAAGATCATTTTTTTCGATCTATACTTTCATTCGCATTGTTTCCGTATCACACTAAATCATTATCATTGTCAGTTCACTGATGAAAGTATACTTTCATCATTCATTTTCTTTGTGGTGCATCATTCATCACTTTATTTTTTTTCATTAAATAGAATTTTTTTGATCCCATAATTTGTTGATCATTAAAAAAAGTCCTGACAACTTTTTATCAAGATCGATAATACCATCGAACTTATTGACCATTTCCAAATATATCAAGTCGAAAATACAATGAAATATGAAAATGATTCACATAAAGACAAGAATGTTATTAACACCACAGCCGTCGGCACTATTCAACAAAATGGTTCAGATGACAACCGATTATTCAAACTGGACATACCAGAAGATTTTTTTATATTGGGTTATTTTACACCAAATTTACAGGGAAAATACGGACGTATAGTTGGAGTCTCGAATGAAGATCCTGATAATGTGTCTTTCGAATTGACATCCACCACACGAAAAGATGGAGGACATGGTGTCATTACTGACATCCCCAGATTTTGCATGAAATTAATATCATCATCAACATGCACACAACCATCAATAATAAAGAGAAAAATAAATAAATTTTGATTGTTTTCATTTTGGAATTCTTCTTTTATGAATTTCGTCAATATCTATCTTTGGCAATTCCATTTTACTTATTGGATGTTCTTCAAGAAAAATTTTTGTTTCCTCGAGAAATTCTTCGTTCTTTTTAATTCTAATTCTCACAGACTCATTAAATTCCTTTTCTTTTTTCAGTTTCATCATTGTATCATCATCATCAGCCCAAAGAATTTTCTCAGGATGATCCTGTGAACATTCATCATTTTTCATTTTATTCTCCATTGACAAATATTGTCGTGATCAAACTACTACACTCAGGTTGTCATATTATTGGTAGATTTTCATTTTTCATATGCAAATAAATAGTATTTGTATATGCAATGCCCACATACCATTATCCATCACTGAAAATGGATAAATAGCACTGTATTTTGCATTTGGTATTATCAAAATAAGCAAAGAAAAATCCGAACATTGATCATAACAGATGATGAGAAACAGAGGCAATAAAAAGAGGAAAATCCATGTATTTCATGATGATGATAATGGAGGAAAGAGCATGGTATCAAACAATGGCTCAAAGAAACGTTTGACATTAAATAATCATGACAATGATAGAGTTTATAAAAAAATTAAATATGATGATGATGATGATCTAGAGAGAAAAGATGAAAAACACACAATGTTAACAACGACGGATGTCAGTGAAAATGATGTTGTTATCCGATTGATGGGTTTGTTTAATACACTGGACATCAATATTTACAACTTTTTAAAAAAATGTTGTTTTAATGGGAAGATATCTTCGAGTGACATATTATTACAATATTTAAAATCAACGGATAAAAATCTCAAATGTTCACTGAGACACCTCTTTTCAAAAAATTCGATATTTCCCACTGTCCTAAGAAATTCTAAATTGTTAAGTGCAAATGCTAAATCGTTTCATTTCGATGTTGTTGGTGACACTGTCATGAACAGGTCCACAGATGGTATAATATCACTGGAGTATTCACACTTGGATACTTTGGATGGCATGACAGATCCATATTTTATTATTTCCAAAGAAACGGAATCATTTTTGAAGAGTCTTATACAAAGCACCTATGATTTTTGTGAATTCAATATGAAATATTTACGTGCGTCATCGTCTGTAAATATGATTTCCATTTTATTCTCTTCTCCAAAAAGAATTACTTATTTTTCAAATTATACTGACGGAAATTATTTTCGTTTGAATGTTACCAATGCCAATATCAATGATTTTATTGATTTTTTCAAAAAGGCAACATCATTGCATTGCCTGACTTTGATAGAATTGTCCATGACAAACTTATCGGAGTTAAATCAAAGAAGTTTTTATAATGCCATCTTCCGATGTAGGTCATTGAAAGTTTTTAGGATAATAAATGGTGTCAATATAAATATGGAAAGTTTATTTAAATCATTGAGGGAACATTCTCATGTATCCCGACTCAAAACATTGAGTCCACATTGTTTGGGTGGATTAACAACGAAGGGGTGCATTGCCCTATGCGAATATATTCAACATTTTGATATCAGACCACTATCATTATTATCGTCATCACCAACGTTATCTGATACCATTCAATACGACACTACTGGAAAAGACAATAGAAATAGCTTGACTTCCTTGGATTTGAGTGGTATGAAAATTACAGATGAAATGCTCAATATAATCGGTGATGCTTTTAATAATGTTAAAAACAATGATGTCAAAATCATCTCAGATATTGGTCTTGGATCCAATCTATTTAAACCCGTGTTTTTGGGATATTTCTTGAGAAAATCCCAAAAACATATCAAATCATTGAATTATTATTTCTCAAAATTACCAGATTATATGATGAACGAAGAGGACTCTGTGATCAATGTGATCAACGTCATTTTAAATGACAAGAATCCAAATTTATTGAAATGTAAGATGTGCTTTGATAATCAAACGATATTCAATTTACCATTGGAAAAATTAGATGTATTCTACAATTGGAACATATTATCATGTGGTATCACTGGATTCGGAAAACCGGATTTTATAAAAAATATTCATAAGAGAAATAGAGATTTTTTGAAAATGAGAAAATCATTTCATTTTTGGACAACAAAACGCAATGACTTTAGCAACAGATTTCGTCTTCTTCACAATAGGCAAATGGAGGACAATGATCAATATGACAATGGTGATACAAATAAAAAGAATGAATTTGTATTTGACATCGGATTCATGGATTGTTTGTCGGATGTAAGTATTATATGCTACAATCAATAAATTTATTTAATTTTCCATAAATTTCATGTATTCATCAGATTCTTCACTTAATTTCCCATGAATATTTGGATTGGATTGAACTTTGAGATAAAAATATAAATATTTCAAGCTAAGTGTGGTGATCTTATTATTCATTCGAATGAGTTCACCAATCCCATCAAATGTCGATTCCAAATATTCTTCAGCCACTTCATGTAATATATCTTCAGATACTTTTGAAAATTTCAGTCCTTTTGAATCAAGATCATCGTTTTCTTGTAATATTTCCGTGAGTATGGAATGGAGCATTTTTTTTTCAATGTATTTTGGATTCATTTTTGATTGATATGAATACATAAATTTTTTTTTCATTTTTTCATTTTTTTCAATCTTTGATGGTTCCAATTGTTTTCTTTTTCTGATGATGTACTTGTCATTCTCTTTGCTGTGCTGATATAATTGTGCAAGCTCCTCCTCCTCCTCTTCGTCCATTGCATCCACTATTTCATGTTGGACTTTTTCATTGTTTTTTAACATGTCATTCAATAATGCATCATCCAATTCTTGTTGCGATTCAAGATCATCCAATACCACATCTCTTCGTTTGATTGTATACATAGTCCCAGTCACTTTTTTTTCTTTCTTTTTGTTTTTTGTTGTCTTTTCCACTCCAGTTGAAGTTTGTGATGATATTTCTGATTGTAATACCACTGGAGCCTTCTTCTTCGATGTTTTTGATTGAACTTCCATTTTTTCATTTTCTTTTGGTGGACATTTATTCATTGTTACATCATTTTCTTGGATATGAATTTTTTCATCGTTAACATTATTTTCTTTCTCATTTACCATTTGCAGTTTTGGAGATTCCGTGTTCTGATTATGATGATGCACATCTGTACCTTGAGTAGAACCACCATCATTGTCGCCAATGGATATGTTATTGACGTCCGGTTGTGGTTTATCTATGATGACTGTATTCTTCGATGTTTTCAATTCAATGGTACTAACTTCTTTCTCCATTTCTAAATGTATTCTTTTATCACTCAAAGCATACTCATTGAAAGGATCACAGTCCGGAAGTGTGGGTGAAATAGGTTCAGGTGTTTCTTTTCTCATTTTTTCAAGTTCTTCGATTATGATTTCTGCTCTGCACTTCACTATTGGTTTCTGAATAAGTTTGTTAGTAACACGCTCCAAAGTCTGTTCAACGATACCATTGGAATGACCCAACACATTTCCATGGTGAGTCGAATCCATTGAGTCATCGATACTAACACTTGGTGCTGTTGGAAATATTGTGATCATACTACCGTATTGATTGTTTATGCAAATAGGTTTTCTGTGTTTTCTGGACATGAATAGAATTTTTGTTGTTGTTGTTGTTGTTGTTGTTGTGATAGTGGTGTTGAGTCTCAAAATCAAAAATCTTCTTCTATTTATACTATTGTCCATATTTCGTGTACATGATGATTGGATACGTACAATTAACAAGATGAAGTTGAAATATGCAACGATGATTGGTTAAAAATATCCACAAAAAATTAGTCAAACATTTATTACAAAATTGAATAAAATGTTGATTAAACCAATGTCCTCCATTCCAAATGGAACATTGGTGTGATTGGCAGCATTCAATTCCACCAAGATGCCTTTTTCAATGTAACTTTTCAATAGTGAAATAAATGACTCTTGCATGTGATCAATGTTGATGCACATGGTGGACTTGTGTATTGAAAAATATTTCTTGAATAATTTCAATGGTTCATTGGACAAGTTTTCAACTGCATTGTTCGCATCTCCATGGAATCGTTGAAATACACTGGTGCCCATTTCTTTATAAAAGAGCAGTAACTTTAATATATTTTTCTCTTTCATTTCAACAATGACAATTTTGATGAAATCCTTCAATGATTGAATTTTTATGAATGTTGATATGATTTTTTCATCTTCTCCCATTTTTTCATAAATACTCGATGGTGACGGATGAGAAGGCGTCAATGTCTCCGAAGATTCGTTTGGTGCTTGTGATACCGATGACGATGATGATTTTAACTGTGTCAATGCCTTTTTTTTACAATCATCGTTATCATCGGTTTTTAAATCCAAAGATATTTTTTGGTCTTTTGCATTTGAACAATCACTTTTAATAACTTCTTTTTTCTTTTTTCTTTCTTGTATTGGTATTGTTCTTTTACTTGATGATATCTTCTTTTTCTTCTTGGAATTCTCAGTGTCAGTGTGTTCGATTGTCAAGTCATCGGTTTTGCTGGCTTGAGAACCATCAGTATCTTTATTTTCATTGATCTCAACTGTTGGTGATTCATATAAAATATCAAAAATACTTGAATTTTTTCTTTTTTTCAATTCTTTTTCTTCTCCAATAATGTCATCGTCATCTTTTTTATTTATATTGAAAGTGATCATATTTGAATCAGAATCAGAATCCTCTTCCGACGACGACGAGATAATAGATTTTAAAGAAATGGCACCAGTGACACGTTTTCTTTTCTTTGTGATGTTTTTGGATTTCTTCCCTCCAACGAATGTCAAGTCTATACCATTTGTATCTCGACTAGTTGTGTCCGCTTCTAATTTATTCAGTTGACCATCATTGTCGGCAATTGAAACGTTTTGATTATCAATGGATTGTTTTCTTTTTAAGCTCTCTTCTATTGGATCTTCATACATTTTTGGGATTCCAACAATTTTTGACCATTGTTCACACACTTTACTCATCTTGTTTTATGTAAATTTGCTGAGTTTGTTGAATATATAACTTTTCTTTGTAGTTGTTTCGATGAGATTGGTTATTTTTTTTATTGTGGGAGAAGTTGAAATGTGAAATGATCATTGGTCCAATTTTAAAAAATCAATTTTTATTTTATTTTTTACTTTTTTTTATTTTTTTTGTATTTTTCATGCATTTCCTCATTTCTTTTTCTTTTTTTATTATTTTTTTCTATGATTCTATCAGAATCTTCCTTTTCTCCATCACATTGTTTCACAATGAATTTTTTTCTGTCTTTTTTCCTCCAACGTTTCAATGCTCTATTCTTAGACAATTCTTTCTTTTCTTGTAGTCTTTCTTTTATGTCATACAAGTTTTTTTTAACTGATGGATCCGTTTCCGCAATTTTTTCAAGTTCTTCAATGATTTCTTCTTCTCTCTCAGTATCCATTTCACTATCGTCATCTGAATCATCATCTGAATCGCTTGTACTTTCATCTGGAATATCGGATCTTTCGTTTTCCCATTCATCTTCTTCTGCATCTGTATCCTCGTCCAAATCCGAATTAAATTCGTGTTCCGATTTATGAAATTCATCTAAGTCTGGAAATCCTTTTTTATCTTTTTTTCTATCAAAAATTTTTTTTTCAATTTTTCTTTTGATATTTTCACCTTTTTCCACCACCACTTCTTCTTCGCTGCTACTACTGCTGCTGCTATCACTACAATCTGTATTTTCATATGATTCGGAATCATCAGTTTCATCATCTTCACTTGATTCACCGCCATCTGAGTCTGACTTTGAATTTGAAAATTCTATTTTTTTTATAAATTTTTTTTGTTTTTTATTTTTAGAATTAATAACTTCTTCATCATCGGATGTAATCCAAATAGCTGTTGCTTCTTGTTTTTTCTCATCTTCTGATGATGCTTCATATTCACTGTCTGATGAAATAGTAATAGTTGTATCCATTTTATTTATTCAAGTTATTATATTTCAAATTGTATTTATTGGCAAATGTGTGTGTATAAAATACTCCCATAGGTTCATTATATGAAGTTGAAATGAAGTTGAAATGAATGAATGTCATTGGTGAATATATAATGATTATGTACCATATTTTTCTTGTTTGATTTAAATGCACATACAATGGTAAATATCAATGATTCATACAACTGTGCCATTTCAGGGCAATGAGATTGGAGAATATGTCATCTGATACTACGACATTAGAACGGATGGCACTGGAAATCGTTGACAATGGAAAGGAATTTCCAAATGATCTTGAACTTGCAGAAAAAATTGTCAAGAATTGTCCACACTATTTTGAAAATGCTCCAGATGACATACAGTTGAATGAAAAAATTACAAGATTGGTGTTGAGTTATGATATATGGATGTTTCCAAAAATATCCATCAAATTCTCTCGAAATAAGTCGTTCGTTATGGATTACATCGAAAAGCATGCAAATGTGTATTTGCATTGGACAACAAAAAAATTAAAAATGGATTCAGATTTAGCTATGAAATTCGTAGTGTGTCATGGAAGGAAGTATTTTAGATCAATCCCAGAATGCTTCCAGAACAAAAAAGATTTCATTGTTGCGGGTATGAGAAATGGATCAGACGTAAGGTTTACTAAAATGACGGATGAATCAGTCAGAGACGATGAAGAAATAGTGAAATATGTGATCGACAATCATCCGGGCTCATTTAAATTTATTTCACAGAAATTAAAAATCAATATGAAATTTATCAATGATTTATTGAAGCAGAATGTGCAAGTATTCAAATATGTTCCATTTTCTCTGAAGTCCAATGAAGATATCGTCAGACAGGCGATTCGTGAAGATGGAAGATTATTGGAATATGCGTCTGATGGTCTCCGGAGCAATAAGTCTATTGTTATGGAGGCATTGAAATGTTCGTATCCAGTGATAAAATATGTGCATAAAAGAGATCTTTTGGTAGATAGAGAATTAATATTTTTGGCTCTGAAAAATTGTCCTAAAAATGTATATGATCTTCCAAGCAAACTTTCAAAATATAAAGATATTGCATTGGCTGCTGTAGAATCAGATGGAACCACGTTGACTTGGTTTGATAATCACATAAGAGACGATAAAGAGGTAGTCAAGAAGGCAATGCAGACTTATCCTCGGTGCTATCTCATATCTTCTCTCAGACTTCGATTGAATGAAGAATTTTCTAGGTATGCAATTGGATTGGATGGTTATAACATGACAATGGCACCTACGTCACTGAGAACTGATAGGGATGTGGTACTGATGGCACTGAAGACATATCCTCTTGCATTGAAATTTATTGATGGTGAATGTGATACATTCAGAAAAGATTATGATTTGGTGATGACGGCATTGGATTATTCAAGTGAAAATTATTGGTATGCTTCTCGCGAGATTCGAAACAATGAACGGGTGGTATGGAAAGCTTTATCCAATGATATTATGGTGTTTCCTTTTATTCCATGGAACAACTGGGATAACAAAAAAGAATTTTTGAGGAAATTGATTATGAAATATAACAAATATGCGATTCGTATTGGTGATGGAAGAAATTGCTCGGAAAAACACAGAATACTGAGAAAACTTGTCGGATATGACATTAGGAACGACAAAGAACTTCAAATGTTGGAACATGGATACCAAAATGTTCCAAGAAACTTGGTTCAATTTCATGATGTTTCATTTTCATTTAAAATTGAAAATATTATTCCCATAAAAAGAAAAAGATTACTCGATGATGTTGATGAAGAAGAAAGTGATTCAAAGAAAATAAAATAAATTTTTTCCAATACACTGAAATTGATATGATCCACTCCTTTCCCATCGGAAAATTATAGACCAATCAAAACGAAGCAACAAGAAAAAGAGTAAAAACGGACCCTCTGAGACAGTTCCAAGTTTTGGAAATTAGATGAGAATCATTCAGTGGAATGATAGTAGGTTAGGTAACGCAGCAACATTAGGATTGACAACGCAGCATCGGATTGAACTCTCGGAACCAGTTGGTATAGGGGGAATGGACCAGAAACCCGCCTAACCTACCATCCTGAAGATCTTTCTAATACCGTTGACTTGGAACTGACTCGGTCACATGGATCAGTACAACTACACAGGGTGGGTATTTGTCCTCGGCGCAAGCGCTTCCGAACACTAAGCATTCTACGTACTACAACAGACGGTCTGAAATCGAATTGAAACTCACAACCTGATCTACCGGTTCAGCTTGTTTCAAAGTGACATCGGCGGTCTCTTGAACTCTGGTACAAAATACACCACTTACTGTGAGCTGGTCCCTCACAC
>Ga0193959_1001222_pt1 | contig 10295 bp, 15 predicted proteins | sample FB_2_MG_FD_140333 | JGI IMG/M metagenome (GOLD analysis project Ga0193959, IMG submission 140333) | Microbial mat bacterial communities from the Broadkill River, Lewes, Delaware, United States - FB_2_MG | ecosystem: Environmental > Aquatic > Freshwater > River > Microbial mats | place: USA...
GGGTTTGTAGATAAGTTTTATGATGATTTGGGAACAACTCCTATAAATAATACGACAAACTAAATTATAGGATAAGAGTAGTAACATAACTACTCCTTAAATTCACATTTTTAATATATGCTTAGTTTTATCTCGCATAAAAAGTGTTATTGATATCTATTGTGATTCCATTTATATATTCTGGACAGTCTGTCGCTAACCAAACTATAGCTTTAGCTACCTCTTGTGGCTCTGCGAATCTATTGGTTACTACTGCCGCTTTAAAAGCTTTTTTTCTTGCCTCTTCATTATCATTTTGCATATCTGTTTCAGCAGCACTTGGTGCTACACAGTTTACAGTGATACCATCAGCGCCTAAAAGTTTTGCATAGATTTTTGTAGCGTTTATAAGTCCTGCTTTTGCTATACCATACCAAACATCAGGGTGTCCTATTTGACCTGCTATTGAAGCTGTGTTTACTATACGTCCAAATTTATTCTCTTTCATTTTTTTTGAAAAAGCGTTCATCAGTTCTACTGGGGCATGTAGGTCAACATTCATAAGTTTTGTTTTTGCTTCTTCTGGGTAGTTATCGTAGGTATATTTTGGTTGCATAAATCCAGCGTTGTTGATCAAAATATCTATATCTCCTACTTCTTTGATAAATGAAGGGAGGTTTTTTAAGTCGGATAAATCAACTTCGATGATTTTTATATCTTCGTTTTTTTCGAGTGGAAATTTACTAAAGTCTCTTCCTGCTACAATAATTTTATAGCCCAATGAAAGCATCATTTTTGATACTTCTAGTCCTATACCTTTATTTCCACCTGTAATTAAAACTTTTTTTTTCATAAATATCCTTTATAATTAACAATAAAATAATTTTATTTTATTTGTTATTTTAGCTTATTTATGTATATTTATGATTAAATTTTACTTTTAAAAATTATTCATCAAATGTAGATTTTTTATGAAACAACTCATAGTCAGTATAGGTGTCATCATCAAAATCATTTAAATCATCATCAAAATCATCATCGATATTTTCACCATTTAAAGTTGTTATCTCATCGTCAATTGTAAATAGTTTTTCATAACCTAGTTTTACCAAAAGCTTATCACAGTCATCAACTGTAAAACTTTTATCTCTTAGTTTTAAATTGAACATCGCTAAATGTTCTTCATTAACACCATTTGATTTCAACATAAATATAATAGATTCTTTCTGCATTTTAATTTTACCCGTTTAGTTATTATTGAGGAATAGGAGAACTTAAAGAATAAAATTTTATTCAGACTTTGCTTTATTTTCGCAGTCTGTAAGTTTTAAATCACAAGTATCATAACAAGCTTCTGAGTCTTCGTTAGTTCCCTGATCACATTTTTCTAAGCATATTGAATATTGTTTTTCACAATAATCATTTAAGTCTATATTTTCTTCAGCATTTTCATTTGCGATAAGATTCACAGATAAGATAAGTGCAATAAAAAATATTGCAGTTTTTTTAAGTACCATTCACACACTCCATTAATTTTAAGATAAGTTTCTTTTGTTAATATAGGTGTACTTTACATAATGTAAGTACACAACAAAACAATTCCTTGAAACCGAAAAGTAGCACGCCAATGACAACTATAGGATTTCAAGGTTCTTTTTATTCTCGTATTCACTGATAAAATTATAAACTAAAAATTGATTTTTTAAGCTAAAAGATTTCTGAAGTTAAATAAAGATAAAAAAAACTCCTTTAAATACTGATATTTTATCCCTAAATTTGCTAGATATATCGACAAAATATTTTAAAAATCAAGTATTAAACTCTCTAAAATTTCTATTTGTTCTTTTTTTGAATAATTAAATTTAAATTCACACTCTTTTAGATAGTAAAAAAAGTTCTTTTTATCTATCCCTTTGTACTTTAAAATTGACTCTTCAAAATAGATCCAAAATTTGACTATAGTATTATCAATTTTTTTAATTTTTGCAATCTTATTAAACATCATAAAAGATGAAAACTCTTTGAAGTATACCTCTGCTAAATCATCATTTTTAAACTGCTGTTTGTATCTATTGAGATTTGGCATAAGAAGATTGTATACTTTTGTTTCATCATAACAAAAAGTTAAAAAGTTTTGTGCATCAAAGATGTTTTCTTTAATTTTCTTTTTACTTTTAGGTAAATAAACATATTCGTCATATTCTTTTGATTCGTAGTGTGTGTATTGTTCTTCAAGATAAGAGACGAGATATTTTCTATACTTTAAAAATCGTTTTTGAATTGTTATATAATGTACATCTAAACTTTTTGCAGTTTCATATATATTTTTATCTTCACAAAAATAGTTTATAGTTTTTTTTTCTAGCAAAATTTTGAGAGCACTAAATTTTCTTGCACAGCGAGAACATTTCTCTTGGCCTGTTTTCAGTTTATATGTGACACTGTGATTACAATATGGGCATTTCATATTGTATTGTATCAAATTTAGTGCCAAAAATATATAAGAAGTTTACTTATTTATACTGATATAAGAACTTGCTATATATAATCACACAAATTTATTATATAAGGTTTTTAAAATGAAAAAAATAAGTGCACTTTTATTAGGGTTAGTGATAGCTTCAAATGCCCACTTTTTAACTTTTTTACCATCAACTGATAATGTTTCAAATAAACAACAAACAAAAGTTGAATTTGATATCTCATTTATACACCCTTTTGAACAAACAGGGATGACGATGGAAAAACCGCAGATTTTTATCAATAGTGCAAAAAAACCACTTGCTTTACAAGAAACCACAAAGTTCGAGCATAAAGCATGGAAGAGTAGTTATACGATTAAAATGCCAGGTGTTTATAAATTTTTTGTACAACCACAACCATATTTTGAACCAGCAGAAGAGAAGTTTATCTCACATGTACCAAAAATCGTGATTAGTTCGTTTGGTTTAGAAGATGGTTGGGATGAACCACTTGGATTAAAATATGAAATTATCCCTATGGTAAAACCTTTTGGTTTATATAGTGGAAATCTTTTCCAAGGGAAAGTTCTTCACAACGGAAAACCAGCTTCAAATGTAGAAGTTGAAGTAGAACTCTATAATGAGTTTGGACTCAAAGCTCCAAGTGATGCACATATCACACAAGTAGTAAAAACTGATGATAACGGGGTATTTTCTTTTACTATGAACCATAAAGGTTGGTGGGGATTTGCTGCACTTATAGAAGAGGGTGAATTAAAACACGAGGGGAAAAACTATCCTGTAGAAAATGGTGCTTTAATGTGGATTAAGGCTTACTAATATGCATATTTCAGATGGGGTTCTTAGTTTAGAAGCTACAGTTGTAGTTTCAGCTATTTCACTCATAGCTCTCATAAAAGCTGTAAAAGAGTTAAAAGATGAAGAGATATCTTTAACAGCAGTTGCAAGTGCTATGTTTTTTATAGCTTCTTTTATCCATATCCCATTTGGTGTTACACAGATACATCTTATCCTTTTAGGGGTTATAGGTATTTTGATATCTTGGAGTAGTTTTGTAGCTATTTTTGTAGCACTACTTCTCCAAGCTTTACTTTTAGGATATGGTGGTATTGTAAGTATCGGGGTCAATCTTTTTTTAATGGCAACACCAGCAGTGATAGTACACTATCTTTATCATACTGACTTTGTAGGCAAACTCAATGATAGACTCAAGTACTTTTTAGTTGGTTTTACGGGAACTTTTTTTGCAACGCTATTTTTGACATTAATTTTGTACTTTTCCAAAGAAGAGTATGATTATGCAGCTTTTACAATATTTACTGTGAATATAGTAACAATGATTATAGAGGGAATCGTAAGTATGTTTTTACTTTTATTTATAAAAAGAGTTTATCCAAAAGTATTAAAGGATTAATATGAGATATCTATTTTTACTATTTTTACTATTTAATTTTTCAAATGCACATAAAATAAATCTTTTTATCACAAATGAAAATGATACCTTAGATATATACTCTTATTTTGCAAGTGGTGCACCATGTAAAAATTGTGAAATAATTATCAAAAATGAGAATCAAATTATTTTAAAAGACACTCTGAATGATAAAGGTAAATACCAATACAAACCTACAAATAAAAATATTGAAGTAATCGTAGATGCTACAGGTGGACACAAAGCGAGTGAAAAACTAGAAATAGCAAACATCCACAATGAAGATTTCAATGAACATATAAAAAAAGAAGAAAATAAAAAATATACCAATATCCTTTTAGGACTTTTTCTTATTTTTGTACTTTTCTTTCTTTTAAAAAAAATAAAGAAATAAAAGATGAAAAATAAAGAATCCTTAGTAATGATTAACTCTTTTTTGTATTCGTTTATAGTTGCTTTTTCTACTTTGGATTATTTGTTTATTATCCCTATACTAGTAGTGTTGTTTTTTGAAAAAGCGTATCTTTTTAAAATCATTAAAAAACTTGTTTTATTAAATACTTTTATAGTGATATTGGTAGTTTTTGTTTATTTTCAAAATCCTACAGAAGCTATAGAACTCTTAATCAGAACCAATTTAATTTTATTGTTTAATATTGCACTTTTTCATAAATCTAAAGGGTATGATATAGTAAGAGGATTAGATGCTTTAAAATTTCCAGCAAAAATAGTGAGTGTTTTTTATTTTACACTAACGCTTATAAATTATTTGATTTTAGATTTTAAAGAGACAAAAAACACACTCAAAGCAAGAGGATTTCAAAATAATACCTCGATGTTTACATATAAAACTTATGGTAATATTTTTGCAATGATATTTATAAAAGCGTTAAAAAAATCGGATGATATGCAATACAGTATGAATTCAAGAGGGTTCAAAGATAAAATATATTTTTTAAATTCAAACACTATAAATATGTTTGAAAAAGCTTTGTTCGCTTCTATAATACTAATTTTAATAAAGGTGGTATATGAGTTGTTCAGTTAATTTAAGAGAGATCTCTTATACAAATAATAAAAGTGAACTTTTAAAAAATATAAATCTTAATTTAGGACATGAAGAAAAAATAGCAATCATCGGTTCAAATGGGAGTGGGAAAAGTACACTATTAAAAATTATTGCTGGACTTGTTGCTCCATGTAGTGGGTATGTAGAGATATTTCATAATAAAATAGATAGTTTAAAAGAGTTTAAAAATTATAGAAATGATATAGCATATCTTCCACAAGATGTAACAAATCACTTTTTATGTCCTACAGTTATAGAAGATGTGATATTTTCATTACGAGCTAGAGGTGAATCAGAAGAAACAGCTTTACAAAAAGCAGATACAATTTTGGAAAACCTTCATATAAATCATCTAAAAGAAAGGGTGATTTTTGATTTAAGTGGTGGAGAACAAAAGATAGTAGCCCTAGCAGGTTTACTTATTTTAGAGCCTAAAATTTTGCTTTTAGATGAACCAACAAATGCTTTAGATGAAGATTCAGAACAAAAAATAATCAAAATACTGAAATCAATAAAAAAATCGATGGTAATAGTGTCACATCATAAAAGTTTTATAGAGAGTTTAACCCCAACAATTTATAAATTAGAGAGAAGTATTTTAGAAAAAATCGAGTAGGTGAAATGATTTTTTTTAACACATACTTCATCGTTGTTACGATAAAATTAAATTAATAAGATAAAAGGAAATAATATGTGTAAAGATTGCGGTTGTAGTATAACAAATGGAGGTGAGACACACTCACATAGTCACGATCATGACCATTCACATGGGCATAGCCACGAGCACCAAGAGGCACATCAGCATTTGCATGATAATCCACAGTTAAATGATAAAAAAACAATAGATGTTATCACTAAAATTTTAGATAAAAATGACCACGAAGCAGGGCATAATAGAGAGCATTTTAACTCACACAATGTTTTAAGTATAAATCTTATGAGTAGTCCAGGAAGTGGGAAAACAACACTTTTAGAACATCTTGTAGATGTAGCAGATTTTAAATTTGGTGTAGTTGAGGGTGATTTAGAAACTTCAAGAGATGCAGATAGATTAAAAGCAAAAGGTATCCAAGCTCACCAAATACAAACAGGATCAGCTTGTCATCTTGATGCTTTTATGGTGCATAAAGCATTACACCATATGGACTTAGAAAATATCGATGTATGTTTTGTAGAAAATGTAGGAAACCTAGTATGTCCAGCATCGTATGATGTAGGAAGTCACTTAAATATAGTTCTTGTGAGTATTCCTGAGGGTGAAGATAAGATAGCTAAATATCCTGTGATGTTTCGAAGTGCTGATTTGATTTTGTTTACTAAAACAGATTTACTTCCACATTTTGATTATGATATAGAAGCTGAAAAAGCAACTGCCAGAAAACTCAAACCAAATGTTGATATTTTAGAAGTAAGTACAAAAGATGTTGAGAGCTTAAAAAAAGTTGCTAATTGGATCAAATTTAAAATGGAGATGCGATAATGTGTTTATCGATTCCTTCTAAAGTAACAAAAATCGACAAAGAAACAAACATGGCAACAGTTGATACTATGGGAGTATCAAGAGATGCGAGTTTAGATCTTATGGAAGAGGGTGATGTAAAAATAGGGGACTATGTTTTACTTCATATTGGATTTATTATGAATAAAATAGACAATGAAGATGCACTAGCCTCGTTAGAAACCTACAAAGAGATAATCGAAATCATGGATGAAGAGGATAGGCAAAAAGCGATACTTGAAGATGATGAGTGTCCAAATAGAGCTTTATAGATGGAACTAGAACTAAAAAATCTTTATGATGATTTTAGAGATGCAAAAACTATCAAAGCATACAAAAAAATCATTGAAGAGGATGCTAAAAAACTAGGTAAATCTATAAATATCATGGAAGTTTGTGGAGGACATACTCATACTATTATGAAGTATGGTATCCCTCAACTAATGCCAGAAAATATAAACTTTATCCATGGACCTGGTTGTCCTGTGTGTGTTATGCCAAAAGAACGAATCGACCATGCGTATGTTTTATCGATGCAAACAGATGTGATACTTGTAACTTTAGGTGATATGATAAAAGTACCTGGAAGTAATGGTAGCTTACAAGATGCACGAAGTAAAGGTGCAGATGTGAGGTTTGTATATTCACCTTTAGATTGTATAAAAATATCTAAAGAAAATCCAAGTAAAAAAATCATCTTTTTTGCTATTGGTTTTGAGACAACGACACCTATGACAGCAGCTTTAATAAATACAGTTATCAAACAAGATATTAAAAATATTTTTTTACACATAAATCATGTCACAGTACCAGAAGTGATGAAAGAGCTCATAGATAGTAGAGATATACATGTAGATAGTTACAACAATAAAATAGATGCTTTTTTAGGACCTTCACATGTAAGTGTGATAAGTGGAAGTAAAATCTATGAAGAGTTTGCTTTGAAATATAATCGTCCTGTAGTAGTTGCTGGTTTTGAACCTGTTGATGTGATGCAATCAATCTCGATGATAATTAAACAGTTTTTAGAAAATCGTTGTGAACTAGAGATAGAATATGATAGATTAGTAAGTTATGATGGAAATAAAAAAGCACAAGAACTTATAGAAAAATATTTTGAAAAAACAGACCTTTTTAAATGGCGAGGTTTAGGAAATATTGCTAAAAGTGGACTCAAACTAAAAGATGAGTATAAAGCGTATGATGCAGAAATTATCTATAAAGATATCTTACCCATAGAAGAGATAGAAGATCATAAACTTTGTATTTGTGGAGATATTTTAAGAGGTATGGCAAAACCCATGGAGTGTACTATTTTTGGAACAGCATGTAAACCAACTACCCCAATAGGAAGTTGTATGGTAAGTAGTGAAGGGGCATGTGCCGCTTATTATAAATATGGTAATCTTATAAGCTAACACTTGATAAACTTCATTTACGCAAGGAATAAAAATGAATAATAATATAGAAAAAAGTTTTTTAGATAATAAAAATAAAGAAAAGGATATGTGGAGAATTTTTAGGATAATCAGTGATTTTACTGATGCCTATGAAGAGTTTTCTACACTGCCTCATGCTGTTTCTATTTTTGGGAGCGCAAGAACACCTAAAAATGACAAATACTATAAAACAACTGTAGAGATATCAAAACGTTTATCAAAAAAAGGATACGCAATCGTAACAGGTGGTGGCGGTGGTATCATGGAAGCTGGAAATAAGGGTGCAAAAATTTCTGTAGGTCTAAACATCAAACTTCCAGAAGAACAACATATGAATAAATATGTAAAACACTCACTACAGTTTAGATATTTTTTCACAAGAAAAGTAACTTTTATCAAATACTCTGTTGCATTTATAGCGATGCCTGGAGGATTTGGAACTTTAGATGAGTTATCTGAAGCTTTATGTTTAGTACAAACAAAAAGAATGGGTGCTTTTCCTATTGTGTTTTTTGGAAAAGAGTTTTATGAGCCTTTAGAAGCATTTTTTAAAGTGATGCTAGAACATAAATATATAGATGAAGATGATTTAAAATCATACCTGATTACTGATAGTGTTGATGAAGCTGTAAAATATATCGGTAAACATTGTGTAAAAACAAAAATAGATAAAAATATAGAGGGATTAAAATGACAAGTTTTTTATTAGAGTTTAGTATGTTCCCCACATCTGCAGATGGTAGAGAAGGTTCTTCTGTTTCAAAACAGGTGAGTAAAGTAATAGATGCGATTGATAAATCGGGAGTACCATACCAGCTTACTGCTATGGGTACTATTATAGAAGCTAAAAGTATGAAAGAGGCTTTAGGTATAGTAGAGTTAGCTTATACTCAACTTGAAGATTGTGATAGAGTGTATAGTTCACTCAAATTTGATATACGAAAAAACTGTGAAAATAGACTCAAAACAAAAGTAGAATCTGTAGAAAAAAATCTTAATAGAAAAGTAAATAGTTAAGACTATAAAAAGCAAGGATAAACCTGTATGAATAAAACAATAACACTCTCAAATGGAAATGGTGGAGAAGAAAACAACGAGCTTATCTCTAAAGTATTTTACAAACATTTTAAAAATGATATTTTAGAAAAAAGTGAAGATGCTGCTATTTTAAATGTAAATGCTGGAGAGTTAGCTTTTTCTACAGATAGTTTTACAGTGAGTCCATTGTTTTTTGCTGGTGCTGATATAGGAAAACTTGCCGTTTGTGGTACATGTAACGATTTAGCGATGATGGGAGCGAAACCTAAGTATCTAACTTGTAGTGTGATTATTGAAGAGGGTTTTGAGGTGCGAGACTTAGAAAAGATTGTACGAAGTATGAAAACAGAACTTGAAGTAAATGGAGCTATCGTTGTAAGTGGTGATACAAAAGTAGTACCAAAAGGGAGTGTCGATAAGATATTTATCAACACAACTGGAATAGGGGAAGTGACAAGAAAAGGTATCAGTTCAAATAAGATAACTACAAATGATCTTATTTTAGTAAATAGAGATATAGGGTGTCATGGTGCTACAATTTTTACAGCACGTGAAGGTATAGAGATGAGTAGTAGTTTGATGAGTGATTGTACCTCTTTATATCCACAAGTAAAAGCACTGATTGATGCTGGTATAAATATAACAGCTTTAAGAGATGCTACAAGAGGTGGAGTAAGTGCTGTACTTAATGAATGGTCAAAACAATCAAACATCTGTATAGAAGTAGAAGAGGAATCTATCCCTGTAAGTGATGAGGTTGTAGGTATTTGTGAGATGCTTGGATTTGAAGCAACAGCTTTAGCAAATGAGGGTACTTTTGTATTAGCAATAGATAAAAACGATGCCAAAAAAGCTCTAGAGATATTAAAAACATTTGAAAAAAATAGTATGGCTAGTATTATAGGAAAAGTGACAGATAAACATCTTCAAAGAGTCGTTTTAAATAGTAGTTGGGGTACACAAAGATTTTTAGAAACTCCAAGTGGAGAGCTACTTCCAAGAATCTGTTAGAGAAAAAAGTAGAATAGTTTATGAAAATACTTTTAGTTGTATCTGCTTTTAACTCTTTATCTCAAAGTATTTTTGTAAAACTACAAGATGAAAAACATATTGTAAGTGTAGTATTTGCAATAGATGATAAAACTATCATAAATGAAGTAGAAAGATTTTCCCCTGATATGATACTTTGCCCATATTTGAAAAAATATATCCCAAAAGAGGTATTTACAAAAACACCTACTTATATTATCCATCCTGGCATTCGTGGAGACAAAGGGCACCACTCTTTAGATCATGTGATACTTGATGAGAGAAAAGAGTGGGGAGTAGTAATACTCAAAGCAAATGAGCACTTTGA
>Ga0193959_1001228_pt1 | contig 10274 bp, 10 predicted proteins | sample FB_2_MG_FD_140333 | JGI IMG/M metagenome (GOLD analysis project Ga0193959, IMG submission 140333) | Microbial mat bacterial communities from the Broadkill River, Lewes, Delaware, United States - FB_2_MG | ecosystem: Environmental > Aquatic > Freshwater > River > Microbial mats | place: USA...
ACTTTCTGCTTTATACAATGTAGCACATGGAGCAGGACTTGCAGTAGTTATTCCAGCATGGATGAAATGGTATAAAGAGCAAAACAAGGCTCAATTTAAAAGGTTTGCAAAAGAAATCTTCAATAGTGATGATGAAAACCAAAGTATAGTCGGACTTGAAAAATGGTTTAGTAAGATTGGTGCTCCGGTAACATTAAAAGAAGTGAATATTCCAAGAGATGGTATTGAAGAATTAGCAATAAATGCCAATGGAACAGCTAAAATGTGGGGATTTGATGCACTTTATCCAAAAGAAACAATTGTTGAAATACTAGAAAAAGCATAGGAAAAAAACATTATGAAAAATGTACTCATTATAAACGGTCACCAAAGATATGATAAAGTTGCAGAAGGAAATCTAACAAAAAGTTATATAACTTTTGCCTCTGATTTTTTTGAAAAAAATGGCTTCATTGTAAAAAGAAGTGCAGTTGAAAGTGACTATGATGTTAAAGAAGAAGTCGAGAAATTTGTTTGGGCAGATTATATTTTATTTCAACATCCTGTCTACTGGATGGGACTTCCTTGGATGGCTAAAAAATATATTGATGAAGTGTTTTCTGCAGGTGACCATAATGGTATATACATAAATGATGGAAGAACTAGGAGTGATGCATCAAAACGATATGGTAGTGGAGGATTGATGCAAGGTACAAAGTATATGTTATCTCTCACTTATAATTGCCCGACAAGTGAATTTTCTGCTAAAGATGGGTTCTTTGACGGATTGTCATTAGATGAAGCAAATATAGCTACTCATAAAACATTTCAGTTTTGTGGACTAGAGCCACTAGAAACATACTCTGTACACGATATATTTAAAGGTGATATGAATCTAGAAGATGAATTATCAAAATTTGAAGACACATTAAAAAGAAATTTTTTATAAAATATAAGAATATTAAAGGATGAAACATGAATAAAAGTTTTGAAGAAGCTATGGATTTCAGACACGCTTGTAAAGTGTTTGATGATACAAAAAAGATATCTGATGAAGATATGAAATATATCCTTGAAGCAGGTAGAAAATCACCTTCTTCTTTTGGTATGGAAGCATGGAAGTTTTTAGTAATTACAAATCAAGAACTAAAAGAAAAATTAAAACCAGCATGTTGGAATCAACCACAAATAGATACTTGTTCTCATTTAGTAATTGTACTAGCTGGAATAGATAGTGTAAAAGTAGCATCAGGTGAAGTCGAAAAAAGATTTGCAAGAAGAGAAATGCCACAAGAAAAACTTGATTTTTACATTGATCTTTATTCTAATCATCTAAAAGATGTCTTAAATACTGATGAAAACATCTACAATTGGACTTCAAGACAAGCCTACATTGCAGCTGGTAATATGATGACTGCTGGCGCTGTTTTAGGGATTGATTCTTGTCCTATTGAAGGATTTGATAAAAATCAAGTTGAAGAAATTTTAGGACTTGATACTACAAAACACCAACTAGCTATGGTTCTACCTTTTGGTTATAGAATTGATCCTCAATCAACTCAACAAAGATTGCCTTTAGAGGAAGTTGTAGAATTTATACGTTAGATTATTTATAGGACTAAAAGGGGATTTTCCCCTTTTTATCCAACAAAAGAAGTCAGCTCCTAATTATATTTATCATATTGTGTGTGATTTTCTAACTTTTGCTTGTTCTAGCTCCCAATACTCCATATCAAAACAATCTTTTAGACTGATTCCCTGATATCCACCAAGTTTATCGGCTCTTAGAACTGCAAGCATAGTATGTTCTACAATATCATTTATAATACTTGCTTCTTTTTCAGTTTTTCCAAAACTAATGACTCCAAAATCTTTAATAACTGCATAATTTGGAGCAGGATTTAAGCATATTTCATCTTTACTAAACTCTTCAAAGTATTTTTTATACTCGCCCATAAAATCATAAAGAGCTTCTTCCATGTCATCTTCGACAACCATAGGAACTCTTTTTGTTCTTATTATGTGCTCCGGTGTTAATACTCCTCTTGTTGCAAATTCTTTAAGGTTATCTTGTGAAGCATAAAAAAGTGCAAGAGCAGATTTGTTTACATGTAAAGATACTTCATGTCCTTTGTGGTGTTCTAGTAAAACTTTTAACTTATCAAGATTGATATAGCGCTTCGATGGATTTGGATTTATATCTAGCTTTACATTTTGATTTAAAAAGTCCTCGGCTTTACTTACGGCTTCTATCATCTTGTCATACGATTTTTTAGCATCATTATCAAAGGTAAATATCCCGTGATTGTGAAGGATGATTCCTTTACATGTAGACCAATCAAAATCTTTTATCATCTCATAAATAGTCTTTGCTAAAATGAAACCTGGCATAACATAAGGAACTATCAAAAAATCTGGATAAAGGTTTTTTATGTGTTCTTGCCCATTTTTAGAGTTTGAGATAGTCACCACGGCATCTGCGTGAGTGTGGTCAACTACTTTAAAAGGTATAAGTGCATGAAGTATAGCTTCAACTGAAGGATTTGGTGCCGACTTGTCTATCATCGCTGCTTTTTGTCCGCTAACCATATCAGTATCACTCAGAGTCTCTAGTTTTGCCATATCTAAAAGTGTGCTCATTTTCACTGGAGCAAAACCCTCAGCTTTGATAGAGACCAAATCCCAACCACTTCCCTTGACAAAAAGTATTTCTTCACCATCAACTTCAATTTTTACAGAAGTATTTCCTCCTCCATGAAGTACAAGTTCATCACTTTGACCAAGTAAATTAGAAGTAAAAACCCGTAAGTTTATATCATTCCAAAGATTTGTCATCTCACTGTCCCCTTTTTGTTGAACAAGTCCAACAAAATTCCTCGCGACTGAAGCATGAAGTAAACTTCTATATTCATTATAGTACTTCTAGATCATCAGAAAATTTTTCAGCACAATAAGGCTCAAAATTTGATTTGTAATAAGCATAATGAGCTGATGCTTTATGTCCATCAAGCGCTTTTTCATCTCTCCATGACTCAAGAACTACAAACTTTCTAGGCTCATCTTTTAGTTGACATATATGATAAATAAGACAACCATCTTCAGCTCTTGAAGCTTCTACCATGGTTGTTAAAAGTTCTTTCATTTTTTCTATGCCATCATCTTTTGCTATAAAAGTTACTTGTTTTGTTATTGTCATCTCAACTCCTAGTTTTTTAATGATTTTAACATTTTATTGTTAAATTAAAAAACTATTTGTTATTATTCATAAAGAAAATGCTTGCTTTATGCAACTGAATAATCTTATTTAATAAGCAATTCATTTAACACTTGTTTATATGTTTCAACAGGGTAAGCACCATTCATTGCGTTCTCGCCATTGAACACTATAGTAGGGACAGATGATACCCCTCTTCTTTTCCAATAATCCTCTTTTTCTTCAACGGATTTTATAGCATTTGGATCATCAAGTCTAGCCACTGCTATCTCTTCATCTAAGCCAACACTTTTAACAATTAGTTTTAACTCTTCACGGTCTGAAACATTTTTTCTCTCACCAAAATTCGCTTTAAACAAAGCTAGCTTCAATTCAGTTTGTTTTCCTTGTTCTTTTGCATAATCCAATAATATATGGGCATCTTTAGTATTAACAATGCGTTTCCCCTCATAAAAATCAAAGGGAAATCCAACTTCCTCAAAAGTCTTTTTACTACCTTCTTGAGTAGCTTTAGCTTGCTCAACACTCATGTTGTATTTACGCCCCATGTGTTCGATGATATCCTCACCCTCAGCAGGCATATTTGGATTGAGTTCAAACGGGTTCCATTCAATCTCAAACTTATCTTCTACACCGAGTTCTTTCATAGCCTGTTCTAGTCGCTTGTATCCGACAACACACCAAGGACAAACGACATCAGAAATGATGTCGATTTGGATTTTATTTGTTAATTTCATTATGCACTCTTTGCTTTTTTAATTGCATCTAAAATGTCTTGTGGCTCACATCTTTTTGTATAATCTTCATCAATAAATGAAAAAATAATCTCTCTCTTTTTATTAACTACATAAATAGCTGGCATTGGAATCTCATAACTATCTTCCGCGTTTGATGCTGGAATATCAATACCAAAACTTAAATATATAGGGCGTAACTCTTCTGCAAGTGAAAAGATAAGACCATACTCTTTAGAAACTACATTTTCTGCATCACTCAGTACTTCAAACTCTAATTCATTTTTTTCTTTAGTAGTCATGCTCGCATCTGGACTTTGTGGTGAAACTGCGATAAGCTTTGCTCCAAGTGCTTGTAACTCATCGTTGATTCCTTGAAGTGCTCTAAGCTCAAGATTGCAATAAGCACACCAAACACCACGATAAAAATTTACAACAGCGAAGTCATTGTTTTCCAGTATTTCAAATAAAGATACCTCTTTACCTACAGCATTTGGTAACTTAATCTCTTTTGCTTTGTCTCCAATGCTTAGAGCATTTTTACTTATTTTTGCATCTGCTAGGTTCTTTGTTGCTTTTAGCATTATCTCTTGAACTTCTTTTGGAGCTTTCTTGCGAAACCCTACTTGGTACTCTTTAATTGTATCTATTAATTTTGACATATTTGATCCTTGTTTTGATTTTTAATTACTTTTTTTAACTATTATAGAATACTTGTTCTAAAATAGTTAAAAAAAATTATCTAATCATATTTAGCATATTTTGAATGATAGCTTTACCATCTTCACATGAACTGTTGTACTTTCCATGTACATGAAACCCATGAATCAAAGTAACAAGTGTCAATGCCATCGCTTTTGCATCTCCGCTAAATTCACCCATATCTTTAGCTTGATTTAGACTTTTTTCCAATCCTGCACATATATCCTCAAAATATTTTTTTGGTATTCTATATGTATCTTCTAACATAAACTCTTTTTCTCTCATACTATTAGAGTATAAACATCCTTTAAAATTATCGCCAAATCTAAATGCATCAAAAAAAAGTTCGATTCCTTTTTTGCCAGGATTTTCTTTTAAAACAGAAAGCTGACGAATACCTCGTTTAGAATAGTAATGATCTAATGCATCTTTAAATAGCCCGTCTTTATCTTTAAACAAAGAGTACATGGATCTGCGATTTAATCCAGTACATTCTACAAGTTCAGCCATAGATACACCTGCATATCCCTTTTTCCAAAAGATATCCATAGCATTATCAAGTACTTTATTTAAATCATATTCTATCGGTCTCGCCATTATTTTTTCTCCATTTGCAAAATTATAGAACAATCATTCTCAATTGTCAAGAGTTAATAAAAAAAACTATTGTTTATTTTTTGGGTAAATCAAATTTAAAATTGATTATCATTTAAATTATGAATAAAAATTTACAAACAGTCTTCACTTATCATGAAGAGACAAAACACAACTATAACAGATATGCAAGGTCACTAGGTTATATGGACTGGGCAAACCAACCTAATCCGTATCGATCATACAAAGGTTCTTTACATGTAGAACTTCCAATCGCACTTGAAAACCCTACACCTCCTTATCATTTGATATTTGAAGGTGAAGTCCCAACAGCACCATTGCTTATAGATTCTATCTCTCAATTTCTACAATTTTCCATGGGAATTGCGGCCATAAAATCAGATGGGATGAACGAATGGGCGCTAAGATGCAACGCTTCAAGTGGAAATCTTCATCCTAGTGAATCTTATCTTATTGTACCGCCTATCGATGGCATAAATAAAAATACAACTATATCTCACTATACTCCAAAAGATCATGCTTTAGAGATATTAAATGAGTTTGACTCAGATATTTGGGATACTTTACCAAAAAACTCATTTTTTGTAGCCTTAAGCTCAATAACTTACAGAGAAGTATGGAAATATGGAGAAAGAGCTTTTAGGTATGTCAACCTCGACGCAGGACATGCTATGCGCTCACTTCAAATCAGTGCAAAAGCCCTTGGTTGGAAATATAGATACTTAAATGAAATTTCTGATGAAGATTTGGCGAAACTACTAGGATTTGATCAACAAAATCGCTTTAGTGAGAGTGAAATCCCTGACATGTTGTTACTAATCACTCCTGATATATATAACAATAAAGTCGATATCTCACAACTCACGCCAAATTCGTTTGAATCTATTGCGTTAAATATTGCACAAGAATACCAAGACTGGCCACTCATAAAAGAGATAGAAGATGCAACCTTTACATGTAAAGAAAACAGATACCAAAAAATAGCGCAAAAAGCTATCAAAAGAGAACCTACAAAAGAGTCAAAAGAGGTCATCTTAAAAAGGCGAAGTGCCCAGATGATGGATGAGTCTAACTCCAAAATCTCATTTGAAAAATTTAAAACTATACTTAATAGTTCTAAAGAGAGTTTTAGTGGCTTTGAAAACTTGGTCAATCTAGTCATCTTTGTTCACAATGTTGAAGGATTACAATCAGGTTTATATGCTTTTATAAGAGCGAAAAGCTACTTTGATGATTTAAAAGTTTCTTTAAACAAAGAATTTTTATGGGAAGAAGTAAGTGAAGATTTGTTTCTTTTATCGGATGGTGATTTTAAACAGAATGCAAAAAATCTATCTTGTAATCAAAGCATTGCAAGTGATGGGGCTTTTTCATTGGGAATGTTGTGTCCTTTTGCAGATGAAATTGTACAACACGGTGCACACAAATACAAAGAGCTTTACTGGGAGTGTGGAGCTATAGGACAACAACTCTACCTTGAAGCAACTGCCGTTGATTTTCAAGCGACAGGAATTGGTTGTTATCTTGATGATGTTTTTCACTCTCTTTTAGGATTAAAGTCAAATAAATTTCAATCGCTATACCACTTTACGGTAGGAAAAGCACTCATAGATAAAAGGATTTTAACAAAAAAATTATATAATAACCGATGAAAAAAAAACTAATTATAGATACTTTAAAAAATTATGAACTCTTTAAAAATGAAGAGTTCATATCTCTAAAAAAACTTACTCAGCAAGGTTTTAACAATACAAATTACATACTTACAACTTCAAAACAAACATATCTTATAAGAAAATTTCAAACAAATTTATCCATGAATAGAAAGTTAGAATTCAAAATTTGTCTTGAAGTCTATAAAAAAGGTATAGGAGCTAAACCTTTTCTTTTAGATGAAAAAAACACTTTGATTATTTGTGATTTTTTAGAAGGAACACACAAATATAAACTTAAAAATCAAGAGATTAAAGAGGTGGCTTTACTTTTAAAAAAGCTACATCAAATACAAATACGCAATAAATTTTTTAATCATACAAAAGATTTTGTTTTATGCCATCATGACTTAAATCCCAAAAACTTTATCTTTTCAAAAGATATAAAACTTATCGATTGGGAGTATGCCAGATTTGATGATAGGTATTTCGACCTCGCAACTGTTGTGATTGAATTTAATCTAAACAAAAAAGAGGAAAAACTATTTTTAAAAACATACTTTCAAAATCCATTTAAAATAGATAGAAACAAAATAAGCTTTTTTAAGGTAAAATACTTCACTCTTTGCATAGATTGGTTTTCTAAACAAAACCATCAAAAAGAAAAAATCAAATATAAAAAGCAATTGTGTGAATATAACAAAAGATAAAATTTCTTCTATTTTTTTCCAATACTCAATACCTTCAGTTTTAGGTATGTTAGCAATCTCATCAGCAAGTATTATTGATGGTTTATTTGTGGGTAATTTCGTTGGAGCTTCAGGGCTTGCTGCAATTAATATATCTATGCCTATATTTTCACTTCTATTTGGATTGTCACTCATGTTAGCTGTTGGAAGCAGTGTTGTTAGTGGAAAGCTTATGGGAGAAGGTGACACAAAAAGTGCTTCGATTATATTCACTAAAACTGTTATTTTTATTACTTTTTTTAGTTTATTGTTATGTAGTGTTTTACTGCTTAATATAGAGACTATTTTACAGCTATTTGGAGCAGATACAGATTTAACAAATATTGCCATTAAATACCTTTCTATTATGCTATTTTTTATGCCTTTTCTTATGATAGGTATTGTTTTAGACTATTTTGTTAAAGTTGATGGTAGACCTAACTTAGCTTTTTTTGCCCTTCTTTTAAGTGCAGTTATCAACATAATTTTAGATTGGTTTTTAATCGTTTACTTAAGTAAAGGTATCTTTGGAGCAGCCCTTGCTACAGGTGTATCCCAATTAGTACTGATTATTATTTTTCTTCCTCACTTTTTTTCAAAAAAAGCAACACTAAATTTTGTAAAACCTATAGGTAATTATATTCATATTATAAAAGCTGCAAGCAATGGTGCTTCAGAATTTGTCAATGAAATGTCCATAGGAATAACGATCCTAATTTTTAATTACATCATGATAAAAACTTTTGGTATTGAGGGCATTGCTGCTTTTACTATAATAAATTATATTTTATGGGTAGGAATTATGATAAGCTTTGGAGTAAGTGATTCCTTGCAACCTATAATAAGTACAAATTATGGAGCAAAAAAACCTCAAAGGATAGAAGACTTTTTAAAATTTGCTGTTACTTCAGTGAGTGTTGTGGGCATAGTTATGATAAGCTTAATGATGCTTATTCCAAATCAATTAGCCACTCTTTTTATAGGAGATTCAAGTAATGAAACAAAAAAAATAGTTTTAGAATTTACAGCACTTGTATGGCCTGTTTTTCTTTTCAATGGTCTTAACTTAACTATTTCAGCCTACTTTACTGCTGTACATAAGCCCTTGCCTTCTGCTTTAATAGCAGTTTCGAGAAGTTTGGTTTTACCTGTTTTTTTTATTTTCACACTACCTTATATATTTAATTCTAAAGGAATTTTTTTAGCCCTGCCTGCTGCAGAATTTTTTACATTTATCCTTACAATCATATTGTTTAAAAAAACAAGCCCTAGAAAAATATTAGAATATGAAGTTTAATAATCAAAAATAATTTAAAAAGATGAAAGTATAATATGTACATTATTTACAAAAAGTTATGGTTCTACCTATATCAAGATAGAACCATTTTTAATTAAATGCTTTGAACGATATTTGGTTTAGAAAACGCATTGATTGGTTTAATAATACCCGTATACTTTTCAACTTCAGCAAGAGCTGTATGTGATATATTACTCTGAGCCAATTTTGAAGTACCTTTATCTATAGTAAGGACATTTACATTACCATGTTGACATAAAGATTTTTCACCCGGAACTTCAGGAGAATACCAAGCACCTTCACAAAGAACAAGAACATCACTTTGAACCATATCTGTTACATAAGCACCTGCAAGTGTTTCACCACGATCATTAAACAAACGAACAATATCACCTGATTCAATACCTCGTTTTTTAGCATCGTTTGGATTTATAAGAACTGGCTCTCGTCCAGAAATCTCATATACATGACGCAAGGCAGAGTTATTTAACTGTGAATGTAATCTATACTTAGAATGAGGACTTATCACATGCATAGGATATTTTTTAGTTTTTTCTTTATTACCCAACCATTCTATTGGCTCAATCCAACTTGGATATCCTTTACAATCATCATAATTAAACTTAGCAACTACAGGAGAATAAATAGTAATTTTTCCTGATGGAGTACCTAATTTAGTTTTATAAGGATTTTTTCTGAACTCTTCATAACGAGTATAATTCTCACTAGATTTATCATCTTGCATAAAACGAACATAACCTTGTTCCCAAAAAGTATCAAACGAAGGCATTGGAATTCCCATCTCTTTCCCTTTTTCTTTAGCACCAGCATAAATGTGTTTAACCCATTCAAGTTCTGTTTTTTCTTCTGTAAATACTTCCTCGTATCCCCATCTTTTACATAGTTCACGACAAATCCAGAAATCACTTTGACTCTCACCAGCTGGTTCAACAATTGGCTTTCTAGCCATAATATATTCATTAGTAGATCCAGAATTATCTATATCTATTCTTTCAGTTTCAATAGCAACAGGTAAAACAATATCTGACATTTTAGCTGTACTTGTCCAATATGGTTCGGCGGTGATAACAGTATCTACTTTTTTCCACTGATCAATCATATTATTAACATCATTATGTCTTGTAAGAGGAGAACCAGATGCATTATACATTAGACGAATATGTGGAAGTTTGATTTTCTTACCGTTTTGATCTATTTCTTTACCAGGGTACTCTAAAGCTTCAATAGAACGAGATGATGGAATTGCATAAATTTCATTCTTCATCCATGGAGCATTTGGATATTTCTTATTATATTTTTCAGGTATAGATTGACTGATACCAGAGATTCCTG
>Ga0193959_1001232_pt1 | contig 10261 bp, 6 predicted proteins | sample FB_2_MG_FD_140333 | JGI IMG/M metagenome (GOLD analysis project Ga0193959, IMG submission 140333) | Microbial mat bacterial communities from the Broadkill River, Lewes, Delaware, United States - FB_2_MG | ecosystem: Environmental > Aquatic > Freshwater > River > Microbial mats | place: USA...
CAACACAATGAATTAAAAAGAACGAGTAGACTTTTAGCGAGGACACTAAGTGATTGTTTTTGTTAAAAAAGAACCATAATGAATCAAATGAAGTGGCGGAGAGAGAGGGATTCGAACCCTCGATCAGGTTTCCCCGATACTCCCTTAGCAGGGGAGCGCCTTCGGCCACTCGGCCATCTCTCCGTAGGTTTTACTTGTTGGGTACAGCTTCTGTATCAACGGGGCGGCATAATACCACATTATGCAAAGAATCAAAGGGTTATCTAAGATATTTAATGTATAAAAGCTAACTTATATCGATTCAATGCGTTACAGCGATTATGGGCATACCCTATAGCCCATTACATAGCCGATTTAGTTACTATGCGCGCCAAGATAGACGCGCATGATAACTACCGTTCATCTATTAACAGGTAACTATTCACCCTGCTCTTGTTGCTGAAGCTTTTCACGTCGAATGCGCTCGTAGATTTCCTCCCGATGAACAGGGATTTCTTTAGGGGCATTAACCCCAAGGCGTACTTGATTGCCCTTGATGCCAAGAACTGTGACGGTCACTTCATCGCCAACCATAAGTGTTTCGCCTATACGGCGCGTTAGAATTAACATATGCTTCTCCTTTCCTTATCCTGTAAATGCAAGGTGTACCTAAGTTATACGCGAATCTTTATCAGCGAGGTCATCACCGATCCTATAAGTCCCAGATGCAAGTGAGCTCATTGTAGCCAATAAAGACAGGTAACCAAAATAAATGTTTCACTTATCTATAATAATTATGAAAGAAACACTTATTAGGCGCTTTTTTCAGCATCTTGGTCTAAACCAAAGGCTGTGTGTAAGCTGCGTACTGCCAGCTCCAAATAGCGCTCTTCTATAATCACAGAGATTTTAATCTCTGAGGTTGTAATCATTTGAATATTAATATTCTCGGTCGCAAGGGTTTGAAACATACTCGCTGCCACACCCGCATGAGAGCGCATGCCTACACCAACAATCGATAGCTTAACGATACTATCATCGGTGACCACTTCACGTGCGCCTAGTTCTTTCGCTACCTGATCAAGCACTACTTTCGCTTTTTCCATATCAGTGCGATTAACGGTAAACGTCAAATCCGTCGTATTATCAGCAGCGACATTTTGTACAATAACGTCTACTTCGATATTAGCCTGGCCAATGGGTGCCAGTATACGCGAGGCGACTCCGGGTGTATCGGGGACACCTAAAACGGTTACTTTAGCTTCATCGCGATTAAACGCAATGCCTGAAACAATGGGTTGCTCCATTTGAGAGAATTCCTCATCAAGGGTAATAAGCGTTCCAGGCCCATCCTGAAAACTGTGTAATACGCGCAGTGGTACATTGTACTTACCGGCAAATTCAACGGCACGAATCTGCAAGACCTTTGAGCCAAGGCTTGCCATTTCGAGCATTTCCTCGAAGGTAATTTTGTCGAGGCGCCGGGCATTGCTCACCACTCGCGGGTCGGTGGTGTAAACACCATCAACATCGGTATAAATTTGGCATTCATCGGCGTTCAGTGCTGCGGCTAGTGCAACACCGGTGGTAACAGACCCCCCTCGCCCTAACGTCGTGATATTACCGTCGGTATCCATACCTTGAAAGCCAGCTACGACAACTACTCTACCTGCTTTTAAGTCCGCACGCATGTTTTCATCATCGATTGACTGTATACGTGCCTTTGTATGCGAATCATCGGTAAGAATACGTACCTGCCCGCCAGTATAAGAGCGAGCATCACAACCTCGGCTTTTTAGTGCCATGCACAACAGGGCAATAGTGACCTGTTCACCGGTCGATAAGAGCACATCCATTTCCCTTGGGTCTGGATTAGGCTGCATCTCTTGTGCCAAGCCAACAAGGCGGTTAGTTTCACCGCTCATAGCGGAGACGACAATGACCATATCGTGCCCATCAGCTCGAAACCTGGCCACTTTATCTGCAACGGCCTGAATACGCTCTACTGTGCCAACTGAGGTACCACCGTACTTTTGAACCAATAGGCTCATTAAAACCTTCCCTTATTTAGCTATAGTCGCTGCTTATTATGTGTTCGCTGCAATGTAAAATTGTTGCGCGAGGCACATTAAACAACATATTAAATTAAATGTTAATACTTTTGTATTATAACAGCCGTATTAATGCCTTTTTTTCACAAATCTTATACTTTGTTACTGTGCAACCCACTGCTGTGTTGCTTTTAGTAATGCATCAATGCCGTTAACATTGTCGCCTGCGCCACGTGCCAGCTCTGGTTTACCACCACCTTTACCGCCAACAAGCGGGGCAACGGCTTTAATCAAATCACCCGCCTTATAGCGGTCTGTGAGTGATTTGCTAACACCGGCAATTAAGGCCACTTTGTTATTATCGGTACCTGCGAGTAAAAATACGCCATCCTGCAATCGGCTTTTCAGCGAATCGGCCAGTCCCATCAGAGCTTTTGCCGAGGTATTTTCAATATGTTCAGCAACGAGGGTTACGCCATTAATCTCTTGTGCTGCTGAGAGTAAATCACCGCTAGCGGCACTGGCCATTTTGGCTTGTAATGCCGCTAATGATTTTTCTTGTGTTTTTGTCAGTGCTAGTAGCTGCTCTACTTTTTCAACAACATTGGCTGTATTGGCTTTTGTTACCTGCGCAATGGCATTGAGCGTTGATTCAATATCGGCTAGTTGATCCAGTGCTTTTTGGCCGGTAACCGCTTCAATACGGCGCACACCCGCCGCAGTACCTGATTCTGATACAATGCGAAAAACGCCAAGGTCACCGGTACGCTGTACATGGGTACCGCCACATAATTCAACTGAAAAGCCATCGCCCATACTCAATACACGGACTTCATCGCCATATTTTTCACCAAAGAGCATCATAGCGCCTTTGGTATTGGCTTCTTCCATTGAGCAAATATCGGTTGTGACTGCGCTATTGCGGCGAATTTCATCGTTAACACAGCGCTCAAGTGCCGCTAGTTCAGCCGGGGTAACGGCCTCAAAGTGAGAGAAGTCAAAACGCAGTTTTTCAGAGTCAACTAGTGAGCCTTTTTGCGTCACATGCTCGCCCAATATTTTCCGTAAAGCTGCATGTAGCAAGTGTGTTGCCGAGTGGTTTAAAACAGTGGCCTGCCGCAGGCTGTGGTCAACATCGGCATTGGCTTGATCACCGACACTTAACGCACCGCTTAATAAACGGCCAATATGCAGATGGTTGTTACCTTGCTTTTGGCAATCGAGTACTTCAAAACGGTTGTCGCCGACGGATAAATACCCGGTATCGCCTACCTGCCCGCCCGATTCAGCATAAAATGGGGTTTGAGCTAATACCACAACACCTTCATCGCCTTCGAGTAATTGATCGACGGCAGCGCCCTCTTTAAGCAGCGCAACCACTTCGGCGCTATGGGTTAGTGTGTCGTACCCTAAAAATTTTGTATCACCGCTGATCTCAACTGTTGCGCTATAGTCTACTTTAAAGCTGCCGGCCGCTCTTGCGCGCGCGCGCTGCTCGGCCATGGCTGTTTCGTAGCCGTCTATATCCAACTGATAGCCCTTTTCTCTGGCGATATCGTTGGTTAAATCGGTCGGAAACCCATAGGTATCATGTAAAGCAAAGACCACACTACCGGGAATCGTATCACCGGTTAGCTCTTTCAATGCAGACTCAAGTACCGCAAGCCCGTGCTCTAGTGTTTTTGCAAACTGTTGCTCTTCAATTAACAATATTTTTTCTATCTGCGCCTGTTGGGTAACAAGCTCTGGATAGGCCTCGCCCATCACTTCAGCTAAGGCACCGACAAGTTGATGAAAAAAGACACCATGGCAACCCAGTTTATGGCCATGGCGCAGCGCGCGACGAATAATGCGCCGCAGTACATAACCACGACCTTCATTGGAGGGTAAGACACCATCAGTAATTAAGAAGGCACAGGAGCGTATATGGTCAGCAATGACTCGGAGGGATTTTTCACTCAAGTCATCAACACCGGTAATAGCAGCAGCAGCTTTTAAGAGGTGTTGGAACAAATCGATATCGTAATTGTTGTGTACCTGCTGCATCACTGCTGCAACACGCTCAAGCCCCATCCCGGTATCAACAGAGGGTTTGGGCAAATCGACTAAGGTACCATCACTTTGGCGCTCATACTGCATAAACACCAAATTCCATATTTCAATATAGCGGTCGAGGTCATCGTTCTCGCTACCTGGTGGGCCACCGGCAATATCGGCGCCATGGTCGTAAAAGATTTCTGAGCTGGGTCCACAGGGGCCTGTATCACCCATCTGCCAAAAGTTATCTTCATCGAGGCGAGAGAACCGATCGCGGCTAACACCTACATCGTTAATCCAGATATCGGCTGCTTCATCATCTGAGATATGTACCGTCACCCACAGTTTTTCAGGGGGAAGTTTGAGTACTTGCGTTAAAAATTCCCATGCGAAGTAAATGGCATCGCGTTTAAAATAATCGCCAAAACTGAAGTTACCTAACATCTCAAAAAATGTGTGGTGGCGTGCAGTATAGCCGACATTTTCAAGGTCATTATGTTTACCACCAGCACGGACACAACGCTGTGAACTGGTTGCGCGGCTATAGTCGCGCTTATCATCACCTAAAAATACGTCTTTAAACTGCACCATACCTGCATTAGTAAACAGCAATGTCGGGTCATTGCCTGGCACCAGCGAGCTACTGGGCACAATAGTATGGTTTTTACTTTCAAAAAAAGATAAGAAAGCTTCGCGGATATCAGCGCTGTTCATAGGTTGATCCAATCATTAACGACGTATACATAATGCAGTTGTAATAGTATTTATTATCAATTGCCAGCAGTTTATATAGGCCCCGGTAAAAAGGCAGGCAAGTATAATACAAGGAGGTAACCGCAATAAAGCCAGTAATGCGCTTAAATACGGTAATTTGATGCTAATCACTAAGGTTTTAACGTAAAGTTCGCCAATATAGCAAATGAGAGCAGCTAAACGCCTAAACTGCCTTCTTTAAATGTGTGCTTCGCCAGAATATGCAGGTGCAGATGAAAAACAGTTTGACCTGCTTTTTCCCCGTTGTTAATGACAACCCTAAAGGCATCATCTACTCCTAGCTCTCGTGCAATATCACCAACGGCCAGCATGATATGCCCCAATAGTGCTTTATCTTCAAGCGTGGCATCAGCTAGCTTAGGAATGGGCTTTCTAGGTATCACTAACACATGCAGTGGCGCTTGCGGGGCAATATCTTTAATACAGATACACTGCTCATCTTCGTACACAATATCCGCAGGGATATCACCATTAATAATTTTTGTGAACAGTGTCTCTTGTGTCATTTTAGCGCCTATTGCTAGTGGGATTTGCGTCGCTGAGCCTTTTCATCGGTACTGAGCGTACGCGCTTCAGATTCAAGCATCACCGGTATACCATCGCGAATAGGATACGCCAAACCGCTAGGTACACAGATTAATTCTTGTGCTTGTGAGTCATATTCCAGGGGTGCTTTACTCACAGGGCACACCAGTAAGCTCAATAGTTTTTTATCCATAGTTTATCTTCATTTATGGTTAGCTGTATCAATGATCATTGGTTTAACTAACAGTTGAGGATCTAAGCGCTGATTAAACCAGTTCATCCGCCAATCAAGGTGCGGGCCTGTGGCACGACCTGTGGCGCCAACCTCGGCAATTATATCGCCTTTTTTAAGTTGATCGCCTTCTTTAACTAACACCTTATTGAGATGTATAAACGTTGATGATACACCATGTCCGTGATCAACAATAAGTGTACCACCTGAAAAATACATATTTTGATGCACCAATGTGACAACACCAGCGACCGGCGCCTTGACCAGGGTCCCTGTTGGGGCGGCAATATCGATACCGTAATGTGGGCGACGAGGCTGGCCGTTATATACCCGACGGCTACCGTAAACACCGGTAATAGGCCCTGTTAATGGCCATTCAAAGACATCTCTAAAATCTTCGCGTTGTGAATGTACTTTGCGAGCAGCACCGACTAATCGCTGCTCACTGCGAATACGTTTTAATGCAGTCTCGGGTACATCAACGGTTTTTTTCGGCACGCCATTAATACGCTGTTCTTTATATTTACGCTGTTTAACAGCAAAACGGTGCAGTATTGACTGACCGTTAGGCATGGTTTCGCGCAGGCTAACTTCAGATTTTGTGTCGCGCCCAATACCAACAACGAAGTAGCCCTCGCGGGTGACTTTAACGGTGCGTTTCATAAACTCTATGGTATGCCCAGGTACTGTGCGACCTCGCACTAGCGCACCTTGCACCCATGTATCATAAATATCGAGCGCCTGTGTACTTGTTGATAACAAGCCAGACACCAAGAGACAGACAAACATTGAGAGGTAACCGGTACGCATTTCTATATCCTATATTGAGCGACAAATTGGAATGATAAGGCAAGCTATTAAGGTGTGACTGAATAGGTCTGTAGAAATGTTCAGTCAACAAAAAGATATACAACTGGCTGACCGAGAGAGCCTGAACACTACCTTAAGCAACACTAGCCTTGGTTGTGCCCATTATAAAAAATCCCCGCACTTATGCGAGGACTTTTAAGGGTAAGAGAGTGAATTAGTGATTAGAATAAATCAAATAACACTGTAGCCTTAAGAATCAACGATCAAATTACCATCATTGAGTAATTGTTGCAGTATAGCCTGGTTGTTTAATGAACCAGCAGCGGTTAAATCAACGCCTTCAAGGACAACAGTTAGCGATTCGCCACCGGCTGTGGCACCGTTAGCATCCACAGTAATCGTAGTATCGGTGCCATCAGAGGTCACGGTTAGATAACTATCGAGTGTTGCGGCAGTAGCATCTTCTCCTTGCAGAAGGTCAGCCAGATTAAGCGCATCACCACCAACACCAGAGGTAAAGTCGGTAATGGTATCGGTGCCAGCATCCGCATCACCGGCAACCCAAAGGTAAGTATCGGAGCCACCATTACCAATCAGCGTGTCGCTACCTTGCCCACCAAAAATAATATCGTCACCCGCAGTGCCAACTAGTGCATTATCTGCATCCGTACCGGCTTGGGTGACGGTTGCCGCCGTCGCCGCTGACCCTGCTGCGGCTGGTAGTACTTGAACACTGATGGTCTGCGTTGTACTCGCCGTATCACTATTAGATTGCTCTGTTGCTGTGGCCGTCACGGTCAAATCAAAGTCACCTTCAAAACCATTTGGAGGCGTAATAGTGAGAGAGTCCAAACTCCAAGAGGCAACATCAGCCGTTGTATTACCTGCTGTAGCACTAAAACTATTAGTGCCATCACTAATAGTTGCACCAACAGGGATAGCACTGACTTCAAGTGTTAGCAGCTCAGAGCCATCAATATCACTCAGGCTCGCGACAATTGCTTGCAATACAATGGGCGTATCCGCTGTACCGGTATTGAGTTCAGCGGGGTAAAAACCACCATCGCCTGAGCCCACAAATTCACTGTGCTGGCCACCACCATTATCGATAGCGACAATATCGGTATAGGTTGAGTAGCTTGATAACGGCTGTGCCCCGCCACCATCTTGCTCTAGCAAAATACTATAGCGGCCAGGACCATTACCATTATAAATGTTAGCCTCGAAAGTATAATAACCCGACACAGCCGGGGTAAATGTCTCAGCAATAGGGGCAAAGCTACTATTGTTCGGGTCTAAATCGTCGTTAGTCGAATCAAATAGTCCCCAATGGTTAAAGCCTTGACTGAATACAACATTATCGCCAATTTCGATATGCAATGTATCATCACGAAAACCACTGAATTCGTACTCGCTACCGGCTTCTAAAAAGATAAGCCCAGTCGCTCTCACGGCAGTATCAACGGCAACGTTAGTGCGATCATCAACATTAGCACCAAGATCGTTAACAACCGTACTCGTCGTTGGTATCTGATCGGCCATCAATGCTTCAAGGTTCGCCGCATCTGTGGCATTAGTAGTATTAATACTGGCAATATTGTCAAAGGTTTCTAACAGTAAACCATTAGATGCCGGCAAGGTAACATTTTGTTGTGGATTATTATTATCAACAACCGTTGATGACAATGATAAATTAGGCGCATCAGCATCGGCGGTAACACTTATCGTTAATGTATCTGTTGCGCCAATATTCGTGGTGTAAGTAGCAACAGGAACATCACCACTATAATCACCGTTCACAGGTGTAAAAGTATAGCTACCATCACCGCTAATTTGTAATGTACCCACACCGGCAATAGTGGCGGTATCACCGGCATTGTAAGTGGTCGCATCACCAGCCACCGTAAACTGGGTGACGCTGGTATTGTTGGCTTCGTCGTTGGTTAATACATTACCGGTCGCATTGTTATCTTCAACAATAATATTAGTGTCCGCAGTCGTATCGGTATTGTCAGGCGTAATACTAATCGAGAGCGTATCGGTGGCACCGGTATTGGTGGTGTAGGTGGATACCGGTACTGCTCCGTCGTAATCGGCCACTGGGGTAAAGGTATAACTGCCATCACCATTAAGTTGTACGGTGCCCACGCCAGCAATAGTGGCGGTATCACCAGCATTGTAAGTGGTCGCATCACCAGCCACCGTAAACTGAGTCACGCTGGTATTGTTGGCTTCGTCGTTCGTTAATACATTGCCGGTGGCGTTTGCGCCTTCGGCAACCGTCGTCGTATCAGAAGTGGTATCGGTATTATCCGGGGTAATACTGATCGAGAGTGTATCGGTGGCACCAGTATTGGTGGTGTAGGTCGATACAGGCACCGCCCCATCGTAATCCGCTACCGGCGTAAAAATGTAACTGCCATCGCCAGTAATTTGTAATGTACCCACACCGGCAATAGTGGCGGTATCACCAGCGTTATACACAGTAGCATCACCAGCGACGGTAAATTGGGTGACGCTGGTATTGTTGGCTTCGTCGTTGGTTAATACATTACCGGTGGCGTTTGCACCTTCGGCAACCGTCGTCGCATCAGAAGTGGTATCGGTATTATCCGGGGTAATGCTGATCGAGAGTGTATCGGTGGCACCGGTATTGGTGGTGTAAGTAGATACCGGTACTGCCCCGTCGTAATCCGCTACCGGCGTAAAGGTGTAGCTGCCATCGCCATTAATTTGTACGGTGCCCACACCGGCAATAGTGGCGGTATCGCCAGCATTGTAAGTGGTCGCATCACCAGCCACCGTAAACTGAGTCACGCTGGTATTGTTGGCTTCATCATTAGTCAGCACATTACCGGTGGCGTTTGCACCTTCGGCAACCGTCGTCGTATCAGAAGTGGTATCGGTATTATCCGGGGTAATACTGATCGAGAGTGTATCGGTGGCACCGGTATTGGTGGTGTAGGTAGATACCGGTACTGCCCCGTCGTAATCGGCTACTGGGGTAAAGGTATAACTGCCATCACCATTAATTTGTACGGTGCCGACACCGGCAATGGTGGCGGTATCACCGGCGTTATACACAGTAGCATCACCAGCCACGGTAAACTGGGTGACGCTGGTATTGTTGGCTTCATCATTGGTCAGCACATTACCGGTGGCGTTTGCGCCTTCGGTAATGGTCTCGGTATCGGCGGTTGTGTCGGTATTATCCGGGGTAATGCTAATCGAGAGTGTATCGGTGGCACCGGTATTGGTGGTGTAAGTAGATACCGGTACGGCCCCGTCGTAATCGGCTACTGGGGTAAAGGTATAACTGCCATCACCAGTAATTTGTAATGTACCGACACCGGCAATGGTGGCGGTATCACCGGCGTTATAAGTGGTGGCGTCGCCAGCCACGGTAAATTGGGTGACGCTGGTATTGTTGGCTTCGTCGTTCGTTAATACATTACCGGTGGCGTTTGCGCCTTCGGCAACCGTCGTCGTATCAGAAGTGGTATCGGTATTATCCGGGGTAATACTGATCGAGAGCGTATCGGTGGCACCGGTATTGGTGGTGTAAGTAGATACCGGTACTGCCCCGTCGTAATCGGCCACTGGGGTAAAGGTGTAGCTGCCATCACCAGTAATTTGTACGGTGCCGACACCGGCAATGGTCGCGGTATCACCGGCGTTATACACAGTAGCATCACCAGCCACGGTAAATTGGGTGACGTTGGTATTGTTGGCTTCGTCGTTCGTTAATACATTGCCGGTGGCGTTTGCACCTTCGGCAACCGTTGTCGTATCGGCTGTGGTATCGAGATTATCAGGGGCAACATTAAGGGTTACTGTTGCCGTTGATGTGTCG
>Ga0193959_1001236_pt1 | contig 10240 bp, 10 predicted proteins | sample FB_2_MG_FD_140333 | JGI IMG/M metagenome (GOLD analysis project Ga0193959, IMG submission 140333) | Microbial mat bacterial communities from the Broadkill River, Lewes, Delaware, United States - FB_2_MG | ecosystem: Environmental > Aquatic > Freshwater > River > Microbial mats | place: USA...
GATTTAAATGGAACAACATTAATAGGTAAAAAAACTTATAACTTAAATACCAAGGCTACTCTCGATGGAACAACAACAGCTTCACCAGGCTATACACAAATAATCGATAACTCTACGGCAGATAAAACTGCAATTGATACATTAGTCTTACCTGCTAGCTGTACAACGCTTGCTGCAACCAATCAAGCATTGACTAATACTATACTTTTTACAGACGGTACATCTAGTACAAATAATTATATGTTTTCAAATGTAGGGGATGTAAATATAATTCTTAAAGACAATGATTGGACACTTAAGGACCAACAGGTAGGAAGCGGTAAAGCATTTGATGATTGTATACCAAATAGCTCATCAAATATACCTGATGGCAACGGAAAAGTTGGTTGTCTAACACAAGGAACAGAGCAATTTACTTTTATCCCTAAAGATTTTTCAAATACTCTTACACTTAGAAATTTTAATAACTCAACTTTTACTTATATATCAAATGTTTCAGATATGAGTGCTTTCATAGATATAGTTACTACTGCTAGACTAGAAGATAATACTCCAGCAACAAACTATACAGCAAATTGTTTTGCTAAAGATATCAACACTACAGTGACTCTTTTAAATAATGTTCCAGCTGCACAGTGGTTAACTAACGATGACAATGCTAGAAATAGAATTTTATTTTTTAGTGGAACCGATGGTACTACAACCTCAGAATCAAATGCAACTGTTGCTACTTCTACTTTATCTTCAGACCAAAGTAATTTTGTAAATAGTATTGCAAACTTACAAATAAACTTTAACTTTCAAAGAAGTAATACATTTGTAGATGAACCATTTCAAATACAAAAAAATGACTTTAACATAACCATAACGGATAACAATGCAACAGGAAATGATTTTGATAGGACTACTGATGTAAACACAACATTTTACTATGGTCGTTCTCATGCACCAGACCAAAGATTTGCAGGAAATGTAGGAAATGCAGCTATATATTATGAGATATACTGCAAAAGCTGTAATAAAACAGATATGAATATAACAGGTAATGAAAGTATTGATAGTATAGATTGGTACACAAATCCTTTGCATACAAACATTAACTTTGGAAACTATTACGATGCAATACCCACTGCTCTTAGTGGAACAACTATAGGTGCAACTAATTTAAATACTCTAGGTCTCTCTACCGTAGTTTTACCTCACAAAGACAAAATATTAATGAACTCAGACTCATGGCTGATACATAGTCCAACAGATTTTTTAGTAGAGTTTTATCAAGACGGAGCAGAATGGGCAGGAGAAGGGCAACTTGGGGACACAGTAGATACAAATGTATCAATTAGACAAAATAGGAGATTAGATTGGTAATAAAATTGCGTAAAGCCTCTTCTATGATTGAGTTAGTAATCGCTATTGTAATAATGGGTATAGCTGTGATGACACTACCTCTTATGCTTGAACGAGTTCAGGAAAATAACGCATTTGCTATGCAACAAGAAGCAATACTTGCAGCCAAAACGCAACTAGGCGATATGATAACCTATCCTTGGGATGAGAACTCATTAAAAAACAATGTAGTAGCTGTCTTAGATACACAAAGTGCTAGTTACCAAAGAGAAGTTAATACAACAAGAAGAATTGGTCATGTAAAGCAAGACAAAAGAAGAAAGTTTTTTAATAATACAACTAATGCTTCTGTAATTGGAACTGCAACAAACAATATTACTGATATAGCTGATTTTGACACAGATGTTGCAGTGTTAAATAAACTTAATGCTGCAGATGCAGACTTTGCAGGGACTCTTGATTATAGATTTGATTTTAACATGACAACAAGTGTAAGATATATAAATGACAGCCCAGTAAACTTTGTTTTTTCAGATGCCAATATATCTACAACAAGTAATATAAAGATGATTACTGTTACTTTACAAGGTGATAATATTAGTACTTTTAAATTAAGAGCTTATTCTTCAAATATTGGTGAGTCAGAACTTTTAAGGAGAAACTACCCATGATACGAAAAGCTTTTACTATGCTAGAGTTAGTATTTGTTATCGTGATTATGGGAATTGTAGCTTCTATTGGAGCTGAAATCATTGCAAACCTTTATGAAAACTACATAAAAACAAGAGCTATTAACAGACTTCAATCACAAACTGAATTAGCCCTTGACCAAATAGCAAAAAGATTACAGTATCGCATTAAAGATAGTGCTAGAGCGATTGATATTTCAAATCCAGCTAGTCCTGTTTATACACCTCTTTCTGATGCGAATGCAAGTTTTACTATTTTAGAATGGATAGGCATAAGCAATGAAAGTTTTCTTGAAGGATGGAGTGGTTTTATAGATTTAAATTCAAACGATACAAATGCTACAGCAAGAACTCTAAAAACTTCAGGAAGTGATTTAAATACAACAAATAATATAATTAAAGCTTTAACATATGATGATGTGTCACTAGATAAATCTACCGCCTCCAATAAGGTTCCTGCTCTAATATTTAAAGGCAAAAGTTCCTATAATGTAAATAACTATTATAGCTCTGGAGTAAATAATCATACATTGAAAATAGAAAGAGATGGTACAAATAACGATATATTCAAAATACCAAATGATGACAATGTATCAGACAATGAAATTTTTGAGCAATATTGGTTATCTCATTCTGCATTTGCTATTGTCCCAAATGGCTCATTAAGTGATTTTAATCTTACTTTACATTATAACTATCAGCCCTGGGAAAGTGAAGATTACAATAGCACTACTGGAGTGACTATAGTTGAGCATGCTAGTACTTTTAGATTTACCCAAATTGGAGAAACAATAAGAGTTAAATTATGTGTCCATGATAATAACCAAAGTGGTGATTATGATTTTTCATTTTGTAAAGAGAAGGTGATATACTAATGCGAAAAGGTTTTTCTTTATTGACAGCTATCATATTTTTAGTTTTAGTTGCTACCATATCAGCTTTAGCTTTAGTACTCTCAACACAATCAGCAAAACAAACAGCAGATATATACTTAAAAAATCAAGCTGAATTACTACTTAGAAGTGGCACTGAGTATGCATTGCTAGCTATGAGTGGAACAGACTATAATGCAACAAATTGTTTAAATAATCTATATGTAAGATACCCTGAAAATGGAGTAAATTATACACATGATATAAATATAACAATTTCATATTTAGGAAGTGGTCTACCAGGTATTTGTAATCAGCTCGATAATACTTTAACAACTCCAGAATCAAATAGAACAGTTATTATAGATACTGTAGTTACAACAAACCCTACCATATCTAATGAACCAATCCGTATGCACAGAAGAAGTATCCAAAAGCCATAATACCATTTGTACAACAGACCATTATATCATAACATTCACAACAAATGGTATTTTTTATTTTTATATATTTTACCCCTTTTATTTAAGTTTTCTTTTGTTATACTTTGTTTATAAACCCCTAGGATTAGGGATACAAAGGAGACAAGATGAATTTAAGTATAGTAGGAAAACAGTTAGAATTAACTGACGCAATCAAAGCTCATGTAGAGAGTGGCAAAGATTCATTAAGTAAGTATAACTTAGACATTATTTCAACAAGAGTTGTTCTCTCAGCAGATGAGAAAAATGGCAAAAAAGGATTTAGCGCAGAATTTGCTATAAATCTTGCACATATGAATACCGTAGTAATTAAACAAAAAGACAAAGACCTGTATGCTGCTATCGATTTAGCAATTGAGAGAGCTAAAAAAGTTCTTAGACGACACCATGATAAAATTACAAATCATAAAAAGAAAGAAGAAGTTGTTGATATGCCATCTTTTGATGATGCAGATGAAGTCATCCCAACAAGACTTCTTAGTTACAAGCCAATCGAGATTGAAGAAGCACTAACTGAGCTTAAAGAAAGTGGAAAACAATTTTTTGTTTTCATAGATATGGATGATAAAATGCGTATAATCTACAAAAGAAGTGATGACAAATTTGGTCTTTACTAATAATTAAAAAGGGAAAGCTTTTAAAGCTTTCCCAATCTTCTCTTAGCCTCAATCAAAATATCCTCTTCCATGTCATAGTACTCAAACTTTTGACCACTTTGTCGTAGACCACCTAAAACATCGCCACCTTTTCTATAACGCAAATCTAGTTCAGCTATATCAAAACCATTGTTTGTTTTTTTAAACTCATCTAATCTTTCTGATTGATTTTGATTTGTGTATAAAAAGCAGTACCCTTTTAAGCCATTTCTACTTACTCTCCCTCTTAGTTGATGTAGTGTTGCAAGCCCTAACCTCTCAGCTCCAACGATAACAATAGTTGAAAGTTTTGGCAAAGAAATCCCAACTTCAACCAAAGTAGTAGCTATCAAAATATCTCCACTATCTTTAAAATTTTCCAAAACCTCTTCTTTCTCTTTATCAGCCCCAAAAGTAACAAAAACATTTTTATAGTTCTTTTCCCAATAACCCCTAGCCTCTTCTATAGACTGATACTCAATAGTCTCACTCTCTTCAACCAAAGGATATATCACTATAACTTGCCTACCCTCTTTTATCTCATTTTTTAAATGCTCTGTTAAATTTTTAAAATCTGGCTTTCTAATGATAAGCGTATCTATATCTTTTTTAAATGGAGTCTGTTTAATAAAAGAAAAATCTACCAATGAAGACTGAATCATACTCATAGTTCGTGGTATTGGAGTGGCAGAAAACTGTAAAAAATGCGGATGCCTTTCCTCATCGATTGAAAGTTGATTTATAAGCTCTCTTTGCTTTGTTCCAAATCTATGTTGCTCATCAACCATTACTAAATCAAAATCAGGAAGTTTTCTATGTAACAAAGCATGAGTACCGATTATAAAGTCATATTGACTTAAATCCTCTTTTTTTGAAGTGGCACTCACGACTAATACACTCTTTATCTGTTTTGGCAAAAACTTTTTAGCTTCCTCAAAAAGTTGCTTTGCAAGTATAGTTGTTGGAGCCATCAAAACTGCTCTTTTGGGAAAGCACATTATCACACTTGTAAGGATAACCATAGTCTTACCACTACCCACATCTCCCATAACTATTCTTCTTGCCGCTTTGCTTGAGTTAAAATCTTTTTTGATATCTTCTATAGTATTTTTCTGGTCGTTTGTAAGTTCAAATGGCAATGATTGTATAAAATCACTCTCACTTGAGCTCAACTTGCTCTTAGGCTCAAAGTCTTTTTTCTTTTTACTAAGTTTTTTTATAAAATTATATATCTCTAAAAACTTCACTACTCGTAAAGCTTTGTCACTTAGACTATCTTTACATGTAGGACTTGGAAAATGCAAACTCATAATGACTTCTGCCTCATTATCACTCAAGCCCTCTTCTTTTAAACCTTTACATGTAAGGTATTGTTTTATCAAAGCCATCATAGTTCTGTTTTGCAAAGGTGTTTTATACTTTGGAAGTATAGTGTTGATTTGAGTTACCACTATGGGCTGGATTATAGAAATCTTACCTTGGTTCCACTCTATTTTTCCTCTTACATGTAAACTCTCACCAACTTTAAATAAAGCTCTATGATATGGTCTTGGGCTAAAAACAACACCGTTTATCTCTTGGTCCCAAGCTTCTACATAAAATCTCAAACTCAAAACTCTTGAAAGATTAGAGCGCAAAACCTTTACATGTAAAGTGTTAAATTCATTAAGAACAGGTGTTTTATTGAGGTAAGTATTTTCGTAAGATTTTGGGATAAGCAACGCTAAATCAAGTAGATTGCTTACCCCTAGTTTTTTTAGTTTATCACTATTTTTTTGCATCAGTTACAATAGAAAAACTTAAGTTGTTTATCTCATCGTGTTGTTTTATAAATTTGTTTAAATCTTCTAAGCTAAGTGCCTCTATTTTTTCAAGTTCTACTTTTGAATGGCCCAAGTCAAATCCACGATAATACTCTGTAAATGAACTACTCAGTCTTTGTGAAAGCGTCTCATTCCTTAAAGGTTCACTTCCTAGTAAAAATCTTTTTGCTTGGTCAAGTTCATCTTTAGTCACCCCACCATCAACAAATCTTTTCACTTCAGATTTTACTAAAGCTTTTGCTTCTTCTAAGTTTTCATTTTTTGTTTGTAGATGACCTGAAAAATAAGAATTAGAACGATTTATGCTCGTTCTTGCGTAAGCACTATAGGCAAGACCTCTTTTTACTCGTATCTCTTCCATCAAACGGCTTCCAAAACCACTAGCACCTAAAATAAAGCTTGCAACTCTTGATTTATAAATATCTTCATTATCACTTTTTAGATTATAAGGTGCTCCAAAATAGATATAAGCCTGTTCTGTCTCTTTAACAACTCTATTTTCCTGTATTTTTTCATTTACTTTATAATGTTTTAGCTCTCTTTTGCTTCCAATTTGAATATCTACTAAAAGCTCTTTTAACGAAACTTTTACTTCATCCATACTAATATCTCCACCCACAACAATAATCATATTGCTAAGGTCAATGTAACTTTCATAAAACTTTTTTACCTCTTTGATTGTTAGTTTTTCTATACTCTGCTCATCTCCACTAAAAGAGTTTTCTAATGGTGTATCTTTAAAGATTATCTTTTTCAAATTCAAATTGGCAATATAGTCAAAATCACTCTTTTTAGAAGACAATCCACCAAGCGTAAGTTGCTGAATCTTTTCAAAACTATTTTTACTAAAGTTAGGATCGCCTAATAGATCTTTTAGCATCCATACACCAAAACCAAACTGCTCTTTTAAAGATGAAAGTTCAAATACAAAAGTTTCTGCTCCTGCATGTGCATTTAAATTAACAGCTCTGCTTTCTAGCTCATCTGCAAACTTTATAGCACCTTTTCGTTTTGTTCCTTCACCAAGAACTCTAGAAGTAAATCGTGCAATTCCAGGAGTACTTCCATCTTGTAAACTTCCTGCATTTGTAACTACTAATTGCAACGACACTATAGGCAAAGCACTATTTTGCTCATATATTATAGGTACTTCAACACCTTTTATATTAATCTTATCTATTATTCCACTCACCAATGCTCCTTGCAAAATTATTAAAATTGTTAAAAAATATTTCATTTAATTGTCTCCTCTTTCTTGATCAAAGCTCAATAAAAATTCCTATCACTCAAGCTTATGCTTCGCATAGAAATCAAAATTGCTCCAAAATATTATACGCAGTATCCCTTTTTGCTGGATATTCATCTATATCTTTTATCAGTTTTATCATCTCTTCTTGATTCATCTCATTTTGAGCACCTGCCGCTGCTACCACATTTTCTTCCATCATTGTACTACCCAAATCATTTGCACCAAATTTTAGTGCCAATTGCCCTACATAAGAGCCTTGAGTAACCCATGAGCTTTGTATGTTTTTAAAATTATCAAGATAGAGTCTACTTACTGCTAAAAGCCTTAAGTATCTATTTGATGATTGTTTTTTCAAATCTGGAATTTCTTCTTTTAGTTTTGTATGATCAGATTGAAAACTCCACATGATATAGGCTCTAAATCCACCTGTTTCATCTTGAAGATTCCGTATCATTTCCCAATGCTCGATGATCTCTTCATCACTCTCAACTGTTCCAAACATCATAGTTGCAGTCGATTTTATACCAACTTTATGAGCTTCTCTATGAACACTTATCCAATCCTTCGCACTTAATTTCTTTGGAGCAATCACATCACGAACTCGATCACTAAGTATCTCAGCTCCTGCTCCAGGGATAGAAAATAAACCCTTTGCCTTTAGTCTTTCTAAAACTTCTTTATAACTTATCTTAGAAATTCTAGCGATATAATCAATCTCAATAGCAGAAAACCCATGAATAGTAATAGTAGGATACTTTTTACTTATCCACTCTACCAAGTCTTCATACCACTCAATTTTTAGTTTAGGATGTACTCCACCTTGAAAAAGTATCTGCGTACCACCAATAGCAATAAGTTCTTCAATCTTACTACCAATATGCTCAAAACTAAGAACATAAGCATCTTCTTCTTTTGCATGTCTATAAAAAGCACAAAATTTACAATCAACCCAACATACATTTGTATAATTTATATTTCTATCAACTACAAATGTAGTAATTTTTTCAGGGTGAAGCTCAGCCTTTCTAATTGAAGCCAAACGACCTAGCTCATGCAAGTCTGCATTTTTTATTAAATCAAGTGCTTCAGCATTTGTCATTCTACTCATAAAATCTCTTTCTTTTAATATATGTGTATTATACATAAAAGTTTTTAAACAAAAGAAAAACATTACAATTTGCGATATAATACTTTTTTACATGTAAAGGATTCACATTGTTAGATTTTGAAACTATTATACTCTTCATAACTGCCTCAACGCTTTTAGCACTTGCCCCTGGTCCTGATAATCTATTTGTGCTAACACAATCTATGAGTAAAGGTGCAAAACCTGGTATATTTGTTACTCTTGGGTTATGTAGTGGACTTATTTTTCATACAACTGCTGTTGCTGTCGGTGTTGCTGCAATCTTTCAAACCTCCATCGTAGCTTTTAATATACTCAAGTACATAGGAGCAGGATACCTTTTATACCTAGCTTATATGTCATTTAAGTCTTCATCAAATAGTAGTGTAAAAGCAAACAAGCAAAATCTTTCTACTTTTAAATTATACAAAAGAGGTATCATTATGAATGTTACCAATCCAAAAGTTTCGATTTTCTTTTTAGCCTTTTTACCACAATTTACAAATCCATCTCATGGCAATGTAACTTTCCAAATCTTTATACTTGGAGCGATTTTTATGCTTTGTGCTTTAGTTGTTTTTAGCTCAATCGCTATGATTGCAGGAAAACTTGGTAGCTGGTTCAACCGTTCACCAAATGCCCAAAATATACTCAATAAAATAGCAGGGACTGTTTTTGCAGGACTTGCAATAAAACTAGCTTTAAGCGAGCGATAAATGCAGATAAAAATTATTAGATTTATAGGCATAGTAGTTTCATTGACAGTTGGGGTACTTCTTATTGAATATTTTTTACAATCTTTTTTAGGATAACTGTATATAACCGTCAAAATAATTAAAGTCATATCATTGTTATACATGTAAGTTAAACTTATTACAAATAAAAAGATCTCTACATGTAATAGTAGCAAGAAGGAAAAATGAAATGAAAATTGGACTTTTCATACCGTGTTTTATGAATGAGCTTTACCCAGATGCCTCTATGGATACACTAAAAATCCTAGAAAGTTTAGGATTAGATGTGGAGTATCCGATGGATCAAACTTGCTGTGGACAACCTATGGCAAATACAGGCTGTGCTCATGAAGCAGACCAACTAGCTCATCGGTTTTTAAAAATATTTAAAAATTATGACTACATAGTTGCTCCAAGTGGTAGTTGTGTTGCGATGGTTAGAGATAACTACGCACAGTTTTTAGAAGGAGAAGAAGGCTTTGAACACCTAAGAAGTCATACTTATGAGCTCGTAGAGTTTTTACATGATATCATCAAACCAACTTCTTTAAAAGCAAAATTTCCTCATAAAGTGAGTATTCATAACAGCTGTCACGGACATAGAAAACTCAATATGGCAAGTATGAGTGAAAGAAATCTTCCAAAGTTTTCAAAGATTAAAGATATTTTATCATTGGTTGAAGGAATTGAATTTGTAGAAATTACAAGAGATGATGAGTGTTGTGGTTTTGGTGGTACATTTTGTGTAACAGAAGAGGCATTAAGTGCAGCAATGGGACTTGATCGTGTTAATGACCATCTAAATTCGGGCTCACAAATCATAACAGGCATAGATATGTCATGCCTTATGCATATGCAAGGGGTTATAGATAGAGAAAAATTTCCAATCAAAACCATGTATATCTCTCAAATATTAGCAAAGGGTCTATAATGAGTGCAAAACCAGGACATCCAGAACTAGCAGCTGAGTTTATAAAAGACACCGAACGAATGCACTGGCATGATAAAGCTCTTTGGTTTGTAAGAGAAAAAAGAGATCTTGCATCCCAAAGTGTAGATGAGTGGGAAGAGCTAAGATCACTAGCAAATCAGATAAAAACACATACTATTGATAAGCTAGATTTTTATTTGGAACAATTTGCGCAAAATGCTAAACAAAATGGCATACATGTACACTGGGCAAAAGATGCTGAGGAACATAATAAAATAGTCCATACTATACTAAAAAGTAAATCTGTTAAAAAACTTGTAAAAAGTAAATCTATGCTCACAGAAGAGTGTCA